>JAEEGL010223338.1_pt1 | contig 11605 bp, 14 predicted proteins | sample 9134231 | NCBI WGS metagenome assembly JAEEGL01 (sample SAMN16246548, study PRJNA631951) | gut metagenome | biome: gut microbiome; feature: rumen; material: fiber-attached | host: Bos | place: Iran: Karaj | collected 2018-10 | reverse complement strand
CCCAGGCTTTGGCAGATTTTCTCTGCCAGGTATCTCGTGGCAGTACCAGAGAAGACCATGTAGGAGTTATTATCACTCATTGCTTTATTATATATGTTTATACTTTAATCCAATGTTTTCTTCAAGCGAACAAAATGGTTGAGCAGTTCTTTGTAGTCGATCTCGTTGTGGATGTTGAAGCGGTTCCAGAGGTCGCCGCAAATTACTACGCCACCGAATCCCAATGCCTTCATTTCGCGTACGTTGTCGATGTTCATACCACCAAGAGCATACACTTTTTTGTCGATGAGACCGTCGGCTGCTGCTCTCTCCAACTCTTGGCGTGTGAAAGAGGATTTCTCGTCAGCATTCGTCTGACTGTCGAAGATCGAGTGCAGGAACACGTAGTTGCTGTGTCGTTTTGCCTCTTTGAGCTCCTCGATGGCGTGGCAAGTGCGCGACAAATTACCTTTGTAGCCCACGGGTGGCTCCGTATGGGCATCGTCGATGTGAATCCCCCGCAGGTGGAACTCCTCCTTCAGGTAGAAATGACCGTGGACGGTAATCCTGTTGTGGTATTCATCCTCCAACAGCGTCAACAGTCGTTCAGAAAACATAGGAGAGGCTCCAGGCTTGTAGAGATGTAGATTCTCCAACCCCTCTTCGAAAAGGTTGGACAAAATCTTGTCTTCTTCCACGAAAAACGTGGGGCGAGTCATTACGATGAGCTTCATTTTCGGTATCAGTTCTCGTTCTAATGTGCAAACTTACACATTTTTTTCGATAATAGCACTACTTTCACTAAAAAAATGCCAAACGAGGTGCATTTTTCAGAAAAATGTCGTAATTTTGCAACCTGAAACAACCATTATTTAAAATATTTAGAAAGATGAAAGCATTTGTTTTTCCCGGACAGGGAGCACAGTTTGTAGGCATGGGTAAGGATCTTTATGATACAAATCCCCTTGCAAAGGAACTTTTTGAGAAAGCTAATGACATTTTGGGATATCGCATCACGGACATCATGTTTAATGGCACAGACGAAGACCTGAAGCAGACGAAGGTGACACAGCCTGCAGTCTTCCTTCATAGTGTGATTTCTGCACTCTGCATGGGTGAGGCTTTTGACCCGAAGATGGTGGCTGGACACTCTTTGGGAGAGTTTTCTGCCCTTACAGCTGCTGGCGCACTGAGTTTCGAGGATGGTCTGAAGCTGGTCTATGCCCGTGCAATGGCCATGCAGAAGGCCTGTGAGGCACAGCCCTCTACGATGGCAGCCATTATTGCCTTGCCCGACGAGAAGGTCGAAGAGGTATGTGCTGAGGTCAGCAAGATGGGTAAGGGCGTTGTCGTTCCTGCTAACTATAACTGCCCAGGTCAGCTCGTGATCTCTGGTAACGTGGAGGCTATCGAGGAGGCTTGCGAGCAGCTTAAGGCTGCTGGTGCCAAGCGTGCCCTCGTGCTCAAGGTGGGTGGCGCCTTCCACTCTCCGCTGATGCAGCCTGCCAAGGATGAACTCCAGGCAGCCATTCAGGCCACAGAGATCAAGACACCGAAATGTCCTGTATATCAGAATGTGGACGCTAAGCCTCATACCGATCCCGCAGAGATCAAGGCTAACCTCATCGCGCAGCTCACCAGCTCAGTACGTTGGACTCAGAGTGTGCAGAATATGATTGCTGATGGTGCTGATGACTTCACTGAGTGCGGTCCCGGCAAAGCCCTTCAGGGAATGATTGTCAAGATCAACAAAGAAGTGTCTGCACATGGAATCTAATAAGATAGTTATCTATCAAATCTTCACCCGTCTCTACGGCAATCGTAACACGACCCGCAAGGAACATGGTACGATTGAGGAAAACGGATGTGGAAAACTGAACGACTTCACGCCCAGTGCCCTGAAAAAAATCAGGGAAATGGGCGTGAGCCATATTTGGTACACGGGTATCATCCGTCATGCCACTCAGACCGACTATTCGGCCTATGGCATCCCTAAGAATCATCCAGCCATCGTGAAGGGCAGGGCAGGATCGCCATATGCCATCACTGACTACTATGATGTCGATCCCGACCTCGCCACTGATGTGGATAAGCGCATGCAGGAGTTCGAACAACTCGTCGAGCGCACTCACAAAGCAGGTATGAAGGTTATTATCGACTTCGTGCCCAACCATGTGGCCCGTCAGTATCACTCCATCTGCAAACCAGAATGGGTGAAGGATCTCGGTGAGGACGACAATGTCCAGAACGGTTTCGACCCGCAGAATAATTTCTACTATTGTCCAGGTCAGCGGTTCTCGCCTTATTTCGACCTTTATCACGGATCAGCGGAACCTTATCTTGAGGAACCCGCCAAGGCCACAGGCAACGACTGTTTCCATAACGCCCCAGGTATGAACGACTGGTATGAGACCGTGAAGCTCAACTACGGTGTCGATTATTATGCTGGTGGTGTGGGCCATTTCGATCCCATCCCTGATACTTGGGCCAAGATGACGGATATTCTGTTCTTCTGGGCTTCAAAGGGCATTGATGGTTTCCGTTGTGATATGGCTGAGATGGTTCCTGCTGCTTTCTGGCACTGGGCTACTGACAAGGTTAAGTTCCGCTATCCCGACATCCTGTTCATCGGAGAGGTCTATAATCCTGCCGAATATCGCAATTACCTTGGTGCAGGTTTCGACTACCTCTACGACAAGGTGGGCATGTACGACACCGTTCGCAATGTCATCTGTGGCCATCAGTCCACGCATGCCATCACGGCTGCCTGGCAGCAGACCGATGACATCCGCGACCATATGCTCTACTTCCTCGAGAACCACGACGAGCAGCGCATCGCCAGCAACTTTTTCGCAGCCGATGCCCGCAAGGGCGTGCCCGGTCTTGTAGTGTCAGCCCTGCTCCAGCAGAACCCGCTGATGATCTATGCTGGACAAGAGTACGGTGAGCGCGGCATGGATAAGGAAGGTTTCAGCGGTAACGACGGACGAACCACGATCTTCGACTACTGGAGTGTCGATACGCTCGTGCGTGCAGCTACTCGTAAACTCACTAAGGACGAGAAAGCCCTCAAGGATATATATAATAAGGTGATAGGTATCGCCACCAGCGAGAAGGCCGTCATCGCAGGCGCATCCTTCGACCTCATGTATGTCAACGGCGACTATCAGCGCCAGTACGCCTTCCTGCGCAAGGCTGGCAGCGAGCTGCTGCTGGTTGTCGCTAACTTCGACGACCAGCCTGCTACAATGGATGTCACCATCCCCGCCCATGCTTTCGACTACCTGAAGATCAAGGAGCGCAAGAGTGCTGCCTGCACCGACCTACTGAGTGGTCAACAGCTGAAGCGCACACTGCAGCGCGATTGCTACGTCTCGGTTGATGTCGAACCCCTGGGTGCTGTCGTACTGAAATTCAAGGCATAGTAACATATGGCAGACTATATCTTAAACGAACACAACAAGGAAGAGTTTCCCCCTGCACATACGGCGGAACATAACACATCCACAATTTAAAGTGCTTGTTCTCAGCATATTATATTAAGTTTCTCTCAAAACCAATGGGAGAAACTTTTTTATTAAACTTTGTTAATCGGTTTTGCCAGTGGAGAAAAGTTTCGTATCTTCACCACAATCAAGTGTTCTTTGAAGTTTTATTTTATTATTTTAATACATGTCAAAACGATTAACAAGTGATGAAAAACTCCAATCCATGAGAATCATGTGTAAGAGTTTTAGTAAGGAACAAGTAGAACATCTCGAACGTATTGAGAATGTTGATGCTCGTTACAAGTGTGCTCAACGTTACATGCGAGAACTTAATGAGGGTAAGAAGGGAGAACGTGTTAAAGCTTTGGAATACTACAAGAAGTATGCCCAAATCCTCGAAGGACTCGACTGTATCGACAACAAACTGTGGACTGATGAGAAGAAAATTAGGGCTTTCAGTGACTTGTTGGATGCTTATTGCGATAAGTGTGTTCAACTTGTTGAGGAAAACGACCGTAAGCACTTGAATCGGTTGAAAAACCAAAGAGCCCAACGTCAGAAAGAGTACGAGGATGAGCAAGCGAAGTACGACCATGAGATTGCTCAACTTGAAGAAAAACTGAGGTGAGCCGTACCCGGCCCACCTCAGTTTTGAGTATATGGTACAATCTATCTCAGATAGTACCACTAACATGGCATAGTGGAAACGTTTACACGTTCTTCGTCTGGTAAACTTCGACAACTTTATTTCACTTTTTGCAGATGCGTTCCTTTCATCGGATTACAACAAGTTCTCCTTTTCAAATTTCTCTATCACTCGTACGTCAATATTGCCTTTAACTACATTGTTATTATACAAACATTTGTGAGCATTCTAATATCCTGGATATCCTTTTAAATGCTTGTAATAGCATTCTCCACACGTACCAAAGCATACGTACTTTCTATATTCACTACTTGTTGAGTTCTGGGTATATCTTTTTCCACATGTTCCACATGTTTGAGGATAATCACCATAACAATATTCCTTACTTTTGGGGTCATCTAATCCATTGACTGCATATTCTTCCTCAGGATTAAACTCCTTTCCACATGTGCGACATTTGGGCAATTTTGGTTTGGGAGCTTCTTCTTGGGCTTTCGCACTCTCTGTTTGAGTGGATGTTGAAGAACTGCTCTCATCATCAGATGCCGCAAAACCGATGGCAAAGACTGCCATTACAACCATTGTCAAATAATACTTTCTCATAACTTTGATATTTTAATAATTAGAAATCTTCTGCACGGAATTTTTTCATAATGTCATCAGCAGCATCAGAAAAACCTTTTGAGTAATTCTCAAGGAATACATTCCATCTTTCACTTTGACCAGCATCCTCTGGGTCTTGTGCATACCTAAACCTATAATCTGCCTCAGCTGCTCCTCTTGCGGAGAGTGTTTCCCCCCATGTCGCTTTGCGAGTGTCATATCCCAGCTTATAAGCAATTTCTGCAACCCTTTTAACTTTTTCTTGTTTCTCCCTTGCTTCTTTCTCTGAAGGGGTTTCTTGCTTCTGTTCAGTCTGAGATGATGAGCTGCTTGAATTTCCATCATCGTCAGATGCAGCGAAGCCGATGGCAAAGACTACCATTACAACCATTGTAAATAGATACTTTTTCATAATCTTTGAGTTTTTAATTTGTTAAACATGTATGAATTATAAATATAAACAAGATAAATCGTAGGTGGTGTCATATAGCAGATAAGGTCGTTCACATCAAATGTGCCCTTAACCAATCCGAAGTATTGGAGTAATTCGCTGCTAATGGTTACTATCGGAACAAGTGAGATAATTATGTACTTGATGAGGCAATTATCTTTTTTCCAAATGGCATCTATGATGAGGATATATGCAGCGCAATACAAGCCATCTGGTAGGCTATATCTCACCCATGCAGCCATGTTCCAATCTTGAACAACGTATCGGAGTGAATCAATAGTATCGGATAGTCCTAACAACATACACCAATGATATATATTGAGGCTTTTGCACCTAAACAGAAGATAGATGGCACACCCACATACAAGGAATACAACTCCTAAAATAATTTCAGAAGTGCCCCACTTGTTAGTATGATGTTGGTATGACTGAACCATCCAAATAACTTTTGCACCTTCGGCTCAGTGAGTGCGGTTAATAGTAATTCTCGTAGGCATAAAAAGAAAGTGGAGCCTTCATCCTACCTTATCCTCAGCGTAGGGCTTGGACTCCCATGTAATACAGATAAGGAAAATGAACAAGCCCCACTTGGATGTATTTCGTATTTACGGAATACAAACCAAGAAGAGCGTTCTTCCCATTATTCTGATATTACATCGGCTTGTTAGCCAACTGTGAAGTGTCCAAGTTCACGCTGTCAGAATAAGCGAAATGCGCTTTCTCAATATGTCACAATTTCTTTTGGAACTGCACTACAAAGATACGCTATTTTTTGGAAGATACGCTCTAAATGAATGATAATTTTGCAATAATTAAGAGAAATATGCCAGCCTACTATATTTCAAACTCTGTTTTGAGTCTTTGTACTGTTGCAACGCTGACGTTGGTGAGTTTGGCGGTCACACGAATGGAATAGTCTTTGCGTAGGTAGGTGAGCACTTCTTTGTACTGCTTTTCCTTCTGCTCCTTTGTCTTGATACTACCCTTCTTACGTCCTAACTGACCTCCATTTTCAACATACTGCTTGCGTCCACTGTTGAGGCGGAAACTGATGCTGTCACGTTCAAGCTGAGCACATGTTGAGAGGGTTGCAATCATAATCGGTGCAAAAAGAGTTGGCTCTCCCTTTTCATCGAGTAAGGTTAATTGCTCCTTTTGCATGAACAAGTTGATTTTGTTGTCTGCCAATTCCTTCACTGTTGCAAGTACCTCGAAAGCGTTACGACCTACACGGCTCAACTCACTGACGAGCATCATATCCACATGTTCACGCTTGCAGTAGTCGATAGCCTCAACAAGTGTAGGCTTCTGTTTGCTTGCACCGCTCACATGTTCTTCGTACACCTTCATAACCTCCATCTGTGCATACTTGGCATACGCTTTGAGGTCACTTACTTGTCTTGTTGTGTCTTGGCGGTTGACTTGGTAGCCGCTTGAACTTGTTCTGCTGTAGATAACTGCTGTTTTCATATTAGTCTTTGATAAATCTGTGAACACGTTTTATATCACTTTCTGAACTTGTCGAGAGATTAATTTGAGTTTTTTGATAACACCTCATTTTTGAGTACATTTGAGGTGGAGGGTGTTATCCCTCCTGACCTCAAAACACCTTAACGATGCTTTCCCAACGTAGTGACCGCCATCCACCTTTTTCGATGTCGAAGTAGGCGGTTGTCTTGAACACCTCTCTTGATACACCGTTGCCGTTGATGTGCTTGGCAGACAGTGAAGGATTTGTTGTTCCCCATGCCTCACGAACCTCTCCGTTCTTCTTGATGAAGATGAAGTGTGCCACTCCGTTGGCGAGTTTTTCTTTCAGTTGTGCAATCATCATTGCTTTGATGATGCCGATTTCCTCGTTGTTGGTACGCTGGGCAATAACGGTTGCCCTTACTACTGTGCTGCTGCTGATTGCTAATGCTTGTATCATTGTCGAATGAATTTTGAAGTTATACATGTTGTTTCCTTATCACAGTGCAAAGGTACGACATTTATTTAATATATGCAATTTTTTGACGTTAATTCCAGTTAAATATATTGCATTTATTTGGTATTTGCAATATTATTGCTATCTTTGCACGAAAATTGAAGAATATGGAGAAAGAAAGAACGGTCATTCACCTGGAAGTAAACGGTGAACATCACTACTACGGCTCGGTTGCCAACATGTACGAGTTCTATACGAGCGAGGAACTTGGTATTACTTACGCATCGTTGCGCAATTACGGGTTGTCCTATGAACACCCATACCAGAACAAGAAGTGTATCATCCGTAAGGGTGTACTACTGTCTAAGAGTGGCAATCGTGGCATCCGCAAATCTAAACAGGTTGAGTGAGGATAGAAACGGCAAACCGTTGTTTTCGGCACTGGTTAAGTGCTGAAATACCTATAAACAAAGAACTTGTGCAACGTTGAGGCTGCACAAGTCCTTTTACTTAACGTGGTATGTTGTTCTCGTTCCTTTACGTTTTATACGTATGTTGTCTTTCAGATAGTTCTTCTCCTCTTCGGAGAGTGCATCTTGATGTTCGTTGTACCATTCCTTAAAATCGCAGAGCATCCAATACTGTCTTGAAATCCACTTCGCATCATTGAAGCGAGTCACCATGTCGATGTACTGTTGTCTTATTCCTTCCATATAGCTTTTCCTATTTCTTCTCTGATTATTGTACTGATGTATTCACGTATCGGCTGATTGCCAAGAAATTCATCCATAGTCAGATGAGGCTGATTCTCTATTGCCTTTTTGTATTGCTGGTATCTTTTGGTCGCAGCGTCGCTTTGTTTCTGTCTAGTAATAGCCGTATGATGCCTGCCCCACATAGGATTGTTGACTCCATGCCTATCTTTTCGATTATTTGTTTGTAAATTATTTGTATTATCCATATAACTTTTGTGTTTATTGATATATTTATTTATGAATTGATATGAGTTGACTTCATATAATAAATAGTTTGTAAAATAAAAAAATGATTGAAACTATTGATTATTTTTCTTATATCATTATTGTTTATATATAGGACGAAAAAGAGTTGCAATAGTCCAAGTAGTTATTATTAGTTTATCCTACTGCAACAAGGGTCTGATTACCTTAAAAGAAACTATGGTTGAGGCTACACCATCAAAAAAGAAGCGTGTACACTCCGCTATATCTTGTCTGATGTGAGGGCAACGTTGACACCTAACGCCCCTTGATTCCAGAGCGAAAGCGAATAGGGACAAGAACCAAAAAGTGTTGTTAAAGACTGATAGGGATGGGAACGATTCAGTGCCTACAGAATGTAGGTGGAAGAGACAACAAAGTGTGCTGCACTGTATCAGAACAGTGACCATATTATCCTTTATATATTATCTCAATGCTATAGCGTTCTACTCCAAGGGCATGGGATATATATGGAAGATAAAAAGGTGGATTATGTCTAATAGAAAAGGGACCAATCTCAAAATACTCGAAAAAGGTCCCCAGTATTTTTTTTCAAACAGTCAATGACAATATGACTTGTTCAATTCATGGAATAGCCAACAAGAAGACATAGCTTACTTTATATATAATAAGGTGTAGGGGCTACTCTTCAGTAGCCTCTAATACTATTTGCAAATCCTTTTCTTGTTGTTCCTTCTGCCTAAGTTTCTCTAATACTTGTTCATTATGTTTGTTCCAATCAATGTTACTTGTTGGTTGTTGTTCTTTGTTGTCAATTTGAACTTGTTCACTGGGGTATTCCTCATATGCATAAAGTGGGAAACTACCAATCCAACCATTTTCAACAAGCATATTATGAAACTCTTCGTAACTGTATGTTCCTTCTTGAAGGTTTCTATATATTTCGCTGTTACCATTATAGTGTACTGTTTGATTGTCTTTGTCGTAAGTGAAAGAATGGTCGTTATTGTTGATTATCCAACTCCGAAACTCTTTCCCATAATGGCAGAAAGCCTCGTCGAAGAATGTTTCATCACCCTTATATCTTGCATTCTTGATTGTTCCCCAACTTTCTGCGCCATTGGTATAATGTACTATAATCAAGTTCCATAACTTGTGTATCTTGTAGATGGTAACATCTTCAATGTATTCATCAACCATTGCCTTAACAAGTTCTTTGTTCTGTCTTATCTCGTCAATCTTGTCCTTGATGTTTGAGTATGTACTTGATAGTCTCTGTAGTTTGCTAACTGTGATTCGTCTTGAAGTGATACCTTTTGAATATCTTTCGATGGAGGATGCCAATTCACTATTTTTGCTGGAGTAATCTGTTACTTCTTTGGTGATTAGTTCTTGAATAGTGTCATCATCACCTTTGGCGTGAGCATACCTTATCATAACCTTCTTATGCTCTTCTTTGAGGTCGATTAGTTCATTCTCCTTGCTTTCTTTTACTTTGAGCATATCTTCAATTTCAGATGCCAGTCGAGTTATCTTATTCTTGTTAGAATCAGCTATGTTGATTTCTGCGAACATGTTTAGTGATAGGGTTAACACTAAGCCATCTAATCGCCATTGTCTCATTTCAGCGCCTCTCGTACACAATCTTGGATGGTCTTTGCGGTCAACTAAACCATAACACTTATATGTCCTTGGATTCATGCTATAGGTTGTTGCTGTATCAGTCTGTTTGCCTACAGTGAAACGTGAGCCACATTCGCCACAGATAAGTTTTGGTTTCAGCAGATTGTCGTGCTTGATGGCGTTATTTTTGTTGTAGGCTGCTTGTGCTAATCTGTCTTGGACTCTTTGAAACAATTCATCATCAACGATTCGCAAATTTTCAAGTTGAACGTCGTAAGTATATATTATCTCACGCTCCACCTGCTCACCTTTTTTCTTTTCGAGTTTGTCAACTTCTGGCTTATGGAACTGAACCACTCTATGCCCTTTATATAGTTCCTTGCATAATAGTTTTGCAATAGCAGATGGTCTCCATTCAAAATTTTCTTCATCTTTGAAGTGTTTGTATTTCTTAGGTGTAAGACCTTTACGCTCTCGATTTTCTTTGAACACTTTGATTCTGGTCCCATAAGATGTTGGCACTCCTTCGGTGTTCAATATATCACATATTTCAATGGTGCTTTTTCCATCTGCGTACATGTTGAAGATTCTGCGTATTATATCAGCCTCATCTTCACGAATCACCATCATTTTATTCTCATCATTCATGTACCCATAGGCATTGTTATCGCCTCCAATACCTCCACCTTTATTTATTTTCTCAATCTTACCTGACATGCTTCTTTCTGCGAACAACTCAATTTCATATGCGGTTGTTATTGCCAGAACAGCCAGCAATATTCGAGAACCTAAATCTTTCTTGTCGTGTTTTACCCAAAGGTCTTGTTTCTCGAAATATAGGTCTATACCTTTATCTTGAAGTCTCTGAACTTCTGCCAACAATTCAGTGGAGTTCCTGCCAAGACGTGTTAGTTCAGAGAATAGGATAGTATCTATATTCCCTTTTTCAACCTCATTAAGTAATGCAGAATAGTTAGGTCTTTCCTCGCCAATACTAAAACCAGTGATGATGTCAATATAGATGTGGGCTGCATCAATTTCATACTTAAATCGTTCTGCAACTTTCAGCAAATCCTCCTTTTGGCGGTCCGTTGATTGCATTGAGGTTGAAATTCTGCAATAAATTGCCGTTTTGTTCTCTGTTTTTTGTACCTTTGTAGCCGAATTCATAATGATGATGTTTATTTATGGCTGCAAATATACAAAATAATTCTGATATATTGCAAGAAAGGGATGTGTCATTTCCACCTGCACATACGGCGGAGCATCTGTTGAACCAGACGATGATCCGACTCTTCGGCTGCGAGCGCTCTTTCAATGCTCATATCGAGCGTAAGAAGAGCAAAATGAGCTTTCATGTCGATCATAAGCCCACGCGTCAGGAAGAGAAGGAAATAGAACGTCGCATGAACGAGTTGATTGATGACGATCTGCCTGTCACCTTCGAGTTCGTCACTCGTGATGAGCTCCCGGAGGAAGTCGATCCCAGCCGTCTGCCCGACGATGCTTCCGACACCATCCGTCTGGTGCGCATAGGTGACTACGATGTCTGTCCATGTATTGGGAAGCACGTCAGAAGTACGTCTCAGATAGGACGATTTGAGATGCTTGGCACCAATTGGGATGAACATGAACATGCCTTTCGTGTCCGCTTCAAGATCGTCTGAACAAAGCTGTTGCTTTCAGCAGTAGAGAATAGATAAAAAATCAGGGCTCGCACTAATCAATGCGGGCCCTGACTTTATTTCGTGGGAATGAATTCCTTACTTCGTGGCGAGTTTCATGAAGACAGGATAGTGGTCGGAGTAGCTGAGGTCTTTCTTGTAATAAGAGAGTCCATGAAGCGCCTTGTCGTGGAAGATGTAGTCGATGCGGACCATCTTCTTACCGCCGCGGAAGGTGTGCATGAAGCCACTGCCGCACTCCTTG
>JAEEGL017422196.1_pt1 | contig 11606 bp, 7 predicted proteins | sample 9134231 | NCBI WGS metagenome assembly JAEEGL01 (sample SAMN16246548, study PRJNA631951) | gut metagenome | biome: gut microbiome; feature: rumen; material: fiber-attached | host: Bos | place: Iran: Karaj | collected 2018-10 | reverse complement strand
GGCCTCCACACGCCGTTACCTCGACCAAGACCAGTCCGCCTCTTGGATTGGATTCCGCTGCGCCATGGACCGTCTCGGCTCCCGTGTAAAATAAAGTGGATTGTTGAGTGTGACGAGCGAAAAGCTTAACATGATACTTGGAAAGTGGAAAGTGTTTACGCTTTTCACTTTCCTCTTTTTTCTGTTGCCTGCCGCACAGGGGCAGAAACTCATTACCTATTCCGCTGGCATGGGTTCCCGCGACCCCGACGACGGAAATATTTGGATATTGTTCCAAGGCGTGACCGCCCGTCACGAAGGCATGACGTTGCGTTCCGATTCGGCGCACTACAACACTCAGGAGAACAGTTTCACTGCCTTCAGCAATATCGTCATTCGACTCTCCGACACGACTTTCATCTATGGCGACCGCCTGTATTACGACGGGAACGCCCGCATTGTCGACATCTGGGACGACACAGTACTGCTCATCGATGGAAATACGGAGCTTCGAGCAGACCACATTACGTACAACCGAAACACAGAGACAGCCTTCTATCCCCAATGGGGACATGCTGTCAGCGGACTGCGCAAACTGGATAGCCAACAAGGTCAGTATAATGCCAGGCTCAAAGAGTTCTACATCTATAACAATGTGAAACTCTCCGATGATGAAATGCGACTCCTCACCGATACGCTGGTTTACAATACCGTGACTGAGATAGCCCACTTCGAGAGTGCTACCCGTATCTATACTGATTCGGCATTCATCTACAGTGAATTGGGCGACTATAACACGGCAAGTCGTGAGGCCACCTCCTTCCTTGCCTCGCATGTCGATAACAAAGGGAGAACCATCGACTGCGATACGCTCTACTACCACGACACCTTGCGCTACGGACGTGCCCGTGGCAATGTGCGCATCTTCGATTCGGTCAACAACCTCACTTGTACCGGTCGTTATGGCGAGACCAACCAAAGCGACGGATTCTCCTTCGTCACCGACAGTGCCCTAGTGATATTTGTCGACGAAGGCGACTCGCTTTTCTTGCATGCCGACACTGTTTATGTGACCACCGACAGTGCCAATCACATGCAAACTGTGCGTGCCAATCACAAGGTCAAGGTCTATCGCTGGGACGCCCAAGCCATGTGCGACTCCGCGTTCTATTCGGCCACCGACTCGCTGCTCTCGCTCTACCTCGACCCCGTGCTGTGGTACGAGCACTACCAGTGTCAGGCTGATACCATCGAACTGCAACACGATACCGCCGGCGTAAAGCAGGCCTGGCTGCGCAGTTCCTGCTTCGCCGTGGAACAAGTGGATGTCGAGAAATACAACCAACTGAAGTGCAAGCAAGGCATCGTTTATTTCGACAAAGGAGAACCTCTCTATGCCGATATGCTTGGCAACGCACAGATGGTCTATTATATCACCGAGGAGGACAGTAGTTCCAACCCGACACTGGTGGGTGTCAATGCCGGCACCGGCACCGATATGAGAATCTATTTCGACACCGCCCGGGCACCAGAACGAGTGGTCATCTACGATAAACCTGACATGAAGACCTATCCTGTCATGCAGCTACCTAACGAATGGAAACGTATGCCGGGATTCCAATGGCTGACACGCCAACGCCCCCGACGACCAGAAGATGTCTTCCTTTGGTGACAAGATGACACTTGAATGCCATTTTGTCAGTTTCAACTGCCACTGGCAGTTTTTTTGATATATGTACTTCTATAAAAAACGATTCACGATTATGAGCAACAAAGAGAAACATAGTAAAGACAAAGCAACAGAGGATTTGTTGAAGGCTGCCGAAGAGGTGGTCAACGAGGCTGCTGAAGAGCAACAGGCCGAAGAGACCGTGGAGAAAGAAGAGCCCACTGAGGTCGACAAAGTGCAGGAAATGGGTGAGAAACTAGCCGAACTAAACGACAAATACCTCCGCCTCTATTCTGAATACGAAAACTATCGCAAACGTACCAACCTCGAAAAGGCCGATCTGCTTATCAACGGCAGCCGCGAGATGATGAAGGCCATCCTGCCTGTCATCGACGACTTCGAACGTGCACTCGCCGCCACTGAGGACGAGGGCGTCCGGTTGATATACAACAAGATGATGAAAATCCTCGAGCAGAAAGGCCTCAAAGCCATGGAGGTGAAAGGCGAGAAATTCGACGAAAACCTCCACGAGGCCATCACCCGCATCCCTGCCCCCGAGGAAGCACAGAAAGGCTTGGTGATGGATGTGGTGGAGAAAGGATACTACCTCAACGACAAGGTGCTCCGCTACGCCAAAGTCGTCGTCGCATTTTAAGGAGAAATAAGTTATGGCAAAGAGAGATTATTACGAGGTACTAGGGGTGGACAAGAACGCCACTCCCGAGGAGTTGAAGAAGGCTTACCGCAAGCTGGCCCTCCAGTATCACCCCGACCGCAACCCGGGCGATAAAGAAGCCGAAGAGAAGTTCAAAGAGGCCGCCGAGGCCTACGATGTCCTTAGCAATCCCGACAAGAAAGCCCGCTACGACCAGTTCGGCATGGCCGGAATGGACGGCGCCTATGGGCAGGGCGGCATGGATATGAACGACATCTTCTCCCAGTTTGGAAGCATCTTTGGCGACCTTTTCGGTGGCGGCTTCCGCACCGGATTCTCGGGCTTCGGCGGTGGCGGCGGTGGCGCACGGCGCGTCCTGCGCGGCACCGACCTCCGCATCAAAGTCAAGCTCACCCTCGAAGAGATTGACCACGGCTGCGAGAAAAAAATCAAAGTCAACAAATACGTCCCCTGCAAGACCTGCCACGGCAGCGGCTCGAAAGACGGCAAAACGGAGGTCTGCCCCCACTGCCACGGTACCGGTGTGGTCACCGAGACCAAACGTACTATCCTCGGTATGATGCAGACCCAGAGCGCCTGCCCGCAATGCGGCGGCGAGGGCCGTATCGTCAAGGACAAATGTCCCGATTGTCATGGTGACGGCATCGTCAAAAGCGACGAAATCATCACCATCAATATCCCCGCCGGCGTGCAGGACGGCATGCAACTCGCCATGCAGGGGAAAGGCAATGCCGGCCCGCGCGGCGGCATCGCCGGCGACCTCATCGTCCTCATCGAGGAACTCGAGCACGACACCTTTGAGCGCCAGGATGCCAACCTCTACTACAACGCCTTCATCACCTATGCCGACGCAGCACTGGGTGCCTCAGTGGAGATTCCCACCCTCAACGGCAAGGTAAAGATAAAAATCGATCCCGGCACCCCTTCGGGACGTGTGGTACGCCTGCGCGGCAAAGGACTGCCCATCATGAACGGCTACGGCCGCGGCGACCTCTTGGTGAGTCTCAACGTATGGGTACCCAAGGAACTCACCCGTGAAGAGAAAAAACTGCTCGAAGACCTGCAGAAACATCCCAATTTCCAACCCAACCCCACCAAACAGGAACGCGGCTTCTTCGACAAGATGAAAGAAATGTTCAATTAAAAAAGGAGATAAGGAGAAAGTAGGTAAGGAGATAAGTATATGACCGAGGCGTTCTTACACTACCTCTGGCATCACCAGATGCTGGGCACTGGGCTGACCACCACCGATGGGCAGCCTGTTGTCGTTCATCGCCCCGGCGAGCTTAACCGCGATGCAGGTCCCGACTTTTTCAACGCAAGAGTCTCCATCGGCGGCGTCGAATGGGCTGGCAATGTCGAGATACACCTACGCTCCTCCGACTGGAAGCAGCACCATCACTCCTCCGACAAAGCCTACAACAGCATTATCCTCCACGTGGTTTACGAGCACGATAGCCGCATCGTGATGGAGAACGGAAAAGAACCCGTCACACTGGAACTCAAACCTTTTATCCATCCCTCACTGGTAGCCAACTACGACGCCCTGATGACACCTGCCGATCCACAGACCATTCCTTGCGCGAAGCGTCTGCCGGCGGTACCTCCCTTCATAATCCACTCCTACCTCGACCGACTGACCGTCGAACGCATCGAAGCCAAATCCGAAGTGGTGCGTCGCCTGCTCAACGAAAGTCGGGGCAACTGGGAGCAGACATGCTACTGGCTCATGGCCCACTATTTCGGTGGAAAAGTCAACGCCCTGCCTTTCGAACTACTGGCCAAAGCCACCGACCCCCGATTCCTGGCCCGCTGGAAGGACAATCCTCGCCGTATCGAGGCGGTGCTGATGGGGCAGTCAGGATTTCTGGAGGGTTATTTCGAAGACGATTACCCACGCCAGCTACAGGCCGATTACGAAGCCCTCCGCATAGGTGCCTCACTCTCCCCCATCGGCAACTATCTCTGGCGTTTCTTCCGCATCCGTCCCTCTGCATTCCCCACCATCCGTATCAGCCAGTTCGCCAACCTTCTCTCTACCACCACAAGTCTCTTCCCCACCCTGCTGGAGATGACAGATGTGAAAGCAATGGAACGATTCTTCAACTGTCAAGCTGCTGACTATTGGGACACGCATTATCATTTCGACCAGGTCACCGAACGGAAATCTGTGAAACGTGTGGGCCGTATGCAGGCCGACACCTTGATTATCAACGCCTGGATACCCTTACTGTTCGTTTACGGCGAAATCCGTGGACAACAGCGCTATAAAGAACAAGCCATCAATCTTCTGCAACAGCTCCCGGCAGAGAACAATAATATCATCCGTCGCTTTGCCCCTGTCGGCCTCATTCCTGAGAATGCCGCACAGTCGCAAGCGCTTATACAACTTTACAACAATTACTGTTCCTGCCGTCGTTGCCTCGACTGCCATATCGGCCACAACATCATAAAACAAAAATCATCATGAAAGCCAGCGAAATTGCTTCCGTCATAAAATGCTCCGACGCGAGTGTCCGTCGTCCCGACGACACCATCCTCCATCTTCTCACTGACAGCCGTACCCTTTCTGAGGCTGACGGCACCCTTTTCTTTGCCATCCCCACCAAGCGCAACTCCGGCATCCGCTACATCAATGGCCTCTACCAGCGCGGCGTGCGAAACTTCATCGTACCCGCCGACTTCGCTGCCGACTACCATGATACCAATATCTGGCGTGTCGACGATGTCCTTCTGGCGCTCCAGCGCATCGCCGCCACTCATCGAGCACTGTTCTCCATCCCCGTGGTGGGCATCACCGGCAGTAATGGCAAAACCATCGTTAAAGACTGGCTTGTGCAACTTCTCTCCACCGAGCACCGCATTGTCTCCAGTCCCAAGAGTTACAACTCACAGATTGGTGTACCTCTCTCCGTGTGGCAGATGAACAGCGAGTTCGACATAGCCATCTTTGAAGCCGGCATATCGGAGTCGGGCGAAATGACCCGACTGCAAAATATCATCCAACCCACTATTGGCATCTTTACCAACATCGGTCAAGCCCACGACGAAAACTTCCTCACCCGCCAGCAGAAAGTAGCCGAAAAACTACAGCTTTTCACCCACTGCGACGTACTTATCTACTCCACCGACCATAAGGAGATTCATAATGTCATCTCCGAAATCGAGAGTTTCCGTCAACTCAATCGTTTCACCTGGGGTTCCTCGGCAGACAATGCCGTACAGTTGCTCTCCACCACCGTCGCCGACCGCAGTACCCGACTCGATATTGCCTTCAAAGGCAATACTTTCTCTGTGAATATTCCCTTCGTCGACCGTGCCTCTGAGGAGAACGTCATGCACTGCATCACACTGATGCTCTACCTCGGCTACGCTCCCGAAGCCATTGCGGCACGTTGCGCACAGCTCACCTCCGTCGAGATGCGCCTCGAGATGAACGAAGCCGTCAACAACTGCCTCCTCATCAACGACTCCTACTCCCTCGACTTCAACTCGCTCTCCATCGCACTCGACTTCCTGCAGCACGAGCATCAGCACTATCATAAAACTCTTATCATCAGCGACTTCATGCAGAGTGGCATCCCTGACAACGAACTCTATTCCCAAGTCGCACAACTCATTGCCCAGCGCGGCATCTCGCGTCTCATCGCCATCGGCCCTGCCCTCTGCCACAACCGCAACTGCTTCGCCGACATCGAGACCACCTTCTTCGACTCCACCGACCAGTTCCTGCAGGACTACGACATCAACTCCTTCGAGAACGAGACCATCCTCCTGAAAGGTGCCCGCGTTTTCGGCTTCGAGAAGATAGCTAAATTCTTGCAGCGCAAATCGCACGAAACCATCATGGAGGTCAACCTCGACGCCATGATTCACAACCTCAATGTCTACCGCTCGCGCATCCGCCCCGAAACCAAGCTCATGGCTATGGTCAAAGCAGCCTCCTACGGAGCCGGCAAGGTCGAGGTAGCCAGTGCTCTGCAATTCAACCATGTTGACTACTTCACCGTAGCTTATGCCGACGAAGGTGTTGACCTCCGCCGCAACGGCATCAGCGTACCCATCATGGTGATGAATCCCGAAGAAGCCTCGTTCGACGACATTATCAAATACAACCTCGAGCCCGACATCTATTCCTTCCGCATCCTCGACCTCTTCGCTGCCCGTGTGCGCCTCTTGGGAGGCCACAGGGCCATTCATGTCGAGTTCGACACTGGCATGCATCGCTTGGGCTTCTCCGAAGAAGACATCCTGGACCTCGGCCGTCGTCTGAACCAATGTGCCGACTGTCTCGAGGTGAAGAGCATCTTCTCCCACCTCGCCTGCGCCGATGACCCCACGATGGACGACTTCACCCACATGCAGATAGACAAGTTCCGTGCTTGGAGCGACCGGCTCGACAACCTCATCGAGCGTCCCGCCGGCGTGAAGATTCTCCATCATATCCTTAATTCCTCTGGCATCGCCCGCTTCCCCGAAGCACAGATGGATATGGTACGTCTCGGCATCGGCCTCTACGGCGTGGCTCCCGAGCCCGAAGTGCAGGCACAGCTCCAGCAGGTGTCGCGTCTCGTCACGCGCATCTCGCAGCTCAAAGATATCGCCCAGGGCGAGTCGGTGGGCTACAACCGCCGCTGGATAGCCCAGCGACCTTCGCGCATCGCCATCATCCCCATCGGCTACGCCGACGGCTTCAACCGCCACCTCGGCTACGAGCAGGGGCATGTCATCATCTCCGGCCACGAAGTGCCCATCATCGGCAGCATCTGCATGGACATGTGTTTCGTCGACGTTACTGGTGTGGAATGCCACGAGGGCGACCCCGTCATCCTCTTCGGAGAAGGTGACCTCCTGCAGCGCAACGCCGCTGCCGCCGGCACCATCCCCTACGAGATGCTCACCTCCGTTTCTCCCCGCGTCAAACGCGTCTACTTCCAAGAATAGGCAATTCCATAAGTTCTTTTGACACGTTTTATTGTAAATAAAATATAATAAAGTTACCTCGCCATTGAAACTTTTTTCAAGATGATGCGTTAATGTTGGTAACGGTTAAAGGTTAAAGAAAAAGAGGACAAGAAATAATTTATGAAATATAACGATTTTGACGAGATTGGAGAAATGCTTGCCAAGGGCATGAATGTGAGAGCGAATATAGTGCCGGTGGTAGATGAGGTGGATGAAGACGTGCTGCTGAACGACGACAACATCGAGAACGAGATGGCGGTGCTGCCGGTGATGGATCAGGTGCTCTTTCCGGGAGTGCTTATCCCCATTGCAGCCAAACGTGAAAAGTCGCGCCAGTTGCTCAACGAAGTGAGTGGCACGAACCAGCATATCCTTGTATTCACCCAGAAGAACGACGCAGAGGAACCCTCTGAGCTCGACCTCTACCCCGTGGGGGTGGTTGCCAAAGTACTGAGAGTCTTTTCCTTCAAAGCAGATATCACCGTGGCCGTGATGCAGGGCATCACGCGCTGCCATTCGCTGACGGTCACCGCCCGCGAGCCCTATATGCGCGGCACCGTCACCATGGCGCCCGAGAACAGTGACGGCATGGACACGCAGGCTTTTGCCAAACGGGTGAAGCTGCTGCGCAAGCAGTATGGAGAGATGATGAAGATGCGCATGCAGGACGAGGAACTGGCACACATGCTCACCGGTATTGGGAGTGACAAGATTTTCATCAACTTCGCCGCCACCAACCTCGACATCGATGTCGACCAGAAATACGACCTGCTGGTTTGCGACAGCTACCGTGAGCGCGTCAACAAGATGCTCGAGCAACTCAGCACCCTCAAAGGACTCGACGAGCTGCGCCGCGAGATCGACGGCAAGACCAAGGAAGAACTCGAGCGGCAGCAGCGCGAATACTACCTGCGTCAGCAGATGAGCGTCATTCAGGAGGAGTTGGGCAACAATGGCCACAACGCCTTCTGGGGCGACAACCAGAACGATGTCGATGAACTGCGCAAGCGCGCCTCCGAGAAGAACCTCCCCGAGCATGTGGCCAAAGTGTTCGACAAAGAGCTCAACAAGCTCTCGCGCATCCAGCCCATGTCTTCCGACTATACCGTGCAGTATTCCTATCTCGAGACGCTGCTCGACATCCCGTGGACGGTGGCGGAGAATGCCGCCGGCAACTTCGATGTTGCCAAAGCCCGCGAGGTGATGGAGCGCGACCACTACGGCATCAAGAAGGTCAAAGAGCGCATTATCGAATACCTGGCCGTACGCAAACGTCAGGCCGAGAAAGGGGTACAGGTGAAAGCGCAGGTGCTCTGCCTCGTAGGCCCTCCGGGTACCGGCAAGACCTCTATCTGCCGTTCCATCGCCGAAGCCCTCGGCCGTCCCTACCGCCGCGTGGCGCTGGGTGGCCTCCACGACGAGGCCGAGATCCGCGGCCACCGCCGCACCTACGTGGGCGCTATGCCCGGCCGCATCATTCAGGAAATCATCAAGGCCGGCACTCCCAACCCCGTCTTCGTGCTCGACGAGATTGACAAGGTGCAGGGCGGCAACGTCCACGGCGACCCCTCGTCGGCACTCCTCGAGGTGCTCGACCCCGAGCAGAACTGCCACTTCCACGACAACTTCGTCAATATCGACTACGACCTCTCGAAGGTCTTCTTCGTGGCCACCGCCAACAACCTCGGCACCATTCCTCCCCCGCTGCTCGACCGCATGGAGGTCATCGACTTCAGCGGCTATATGCTCGAGGAGAAACTCGAGATTGCCAAGCGGCACCTGCTGCCGAAAATAATGCACGACAACGTCGTCGACCGCCGCACCATGCGCTTCCCCGACGAGGTGCTGACCGCTATCATCAACGACTACACCCGTGAGGGCGGCGTGCGTCAGCTGGAGAAGCAGCTCTCCAAGGTGGTGCGCCACCGCGTGGTGCAACTCGAGAGCGGCGAGAAATGCAAGTCCACCGTCACCGACGAAGAGGTACGCAAGGTCCTCGGACTCCCGATACACAACAGCGAGCGCCGCCGTCCCGAACCCCGTGAGGGCGTGGTGACGGGCCTCGCCTGGACACCCGTGGGCGGCGAGATACTCTTCATCGAGGCCTCGCTGAGCAAGGGCAAGGGCACCCTCTCGATGACCGGCAACCTCGGCGACGTGATGAAGGAATCCGCCACGCTGGCATTCCAGTATATCAAGTCCAATGCCAGTCGTTTCGGCATCAAGCAGGAGACGCTGGAGAAGAGCAATATCCACATCCATGTGCCCGAAGGAGCCACCCCCAAGGACGGTCCCTCGGCGGGCATCACCATGTTCGTGGCAATGGTCTCAGTGCTCTCCCACCGCAAGGTGCGCCCCGAGGTGGCGATGACCGGCGAACTCACGCTGCGCGGCGACGTCACCCCCATCGGAGGCGTCAAGGAGAAAATCCTCGCCGCCAAGCGCGCCGGCATCACCGACATACTCCTCTGTCACGACAACCGCCGCGACATCGAGGAGATAGAACCCGCCTACCTCGAAGGCCTCCACTTCCACTACATCGGCGAAATCAGCGAAGCGCTACCACTGGCGCTGGAGAACTAAGAACTTAGAACTAAGAGCTAAGAAGTAAGAAGTAAGAAGTAAAAACTAAGAATCAAGAATATGAAATACAAACGCCATTGTCCTCGCACTCCCTTATTATTATTTTTCACCTTTCTCTTTTCACTTTTCACTTCTGTCTCCGCACAATCGACCGACTTCACCGTTCACCGCCAGCAGAGGATTATCCTCCCGCACCATGTGGGCAGTGTCTCCTACCTCGACAGCGATTTCTACTGCTACGCCTCTGGGGTGCTGATGAAAGCGCAGCGCAATGGCTCCGGTTTCCTCTATTTCCGGCCCGATACCAGCCTCGTCAGGCTCAACGCCGATATCAACTATATAGTGCGTCATCCCTCCACGGGCGACCTCTACTTCACCACCAACGACGACAAAGGGCGTTCCTACCTCTACTGCTGTCATGTGGACGAGAACGGGAAACAGAAGGTGAAGCAGGTGAAGATGGACGGAGGATTCCTCAGCAAGGGCATGTATGTCTATCACCCCACCTTCACCGCCGACGGCGAAGTGATGGTTTTTTCTTCCTCCAAGGAGGACTTTCACCGGGGAAGCCTCGACCTCTGGTATTCCCAATATAACGGTGAGGAGTGGTCCGACCCCGTCAACCTCGGACGACGCATCAACACCACAGGCAACGAAATCAGTCCCTTCATCTATCACGAATGTCTACTTTTCGCCTCCAATGGTGAGCCCTCCGACAACGGGCGCTACACACTCTACGCCACACGACTCTTCTCCGACAGCACCGGCCACCGCCGGATAGGACGCTGTCTAGTACAACGATTGCCAGAACCTTTCAACATCGCAGGCACCGATAATCTGGGTCTTTCTTTCGACCCTGTGGCAGATTGTGGCTTCTGGATTTCGAACCGCGACGATGTCTCCGGCCGACAGCTCTATTCCTGCCCAGGTCACCTCGAGGGGATGCTCCTCTGGGGCACCATCACCGACCGCTACGACCATCCGCTGGCGGGAGTGAAGATTGCCGCCCTCCAGGAGGGTGCCACCGTCTGTAGCGCCACCTCCGACGCCAGAGGTCGCTACAGCCTCTTCCTACAATGTGGCCAGCAATACGACCTCTCCTACCGTCTGGACAACTTTTTCGTCACCACCGAACCCATGTACGTCCTTCAGGGAGAAGAAGGCTATCTCATCACCGAACAGCAGCACAACATCAAGCTTCACGGCCTTCCTGTCGGCCAACGTTTCTACTACGACGACCTCTTCGGTCCCGATGCCGATGTCGAGCTCAGCAATCATGGAAAAGAGGTACTGAAGCCGTTGGTACAGTTCCTCACCGACAACCCCACCAAACGTGTTACCCTTTCGCTCGCCAACGACCTCACCGACGACCCATCCTTCAATAGTCTCCTCACCGAAAGCCGCATCCGCTCGCTCGAAAAATACCTGCAAGAAGCCCTTCCGAAGACAGTCGAATTTAACATTTTCAACAGCTGCGACGGCAAGGTAAAATGCAGTTCCGGCACAGGTTCGTCCACTTTAACAATACTGATAGACAACTGATTGAGAAAAAATATAAAAAAAATTTGGTCAGTATCTAAAAAGTTAGTACTTTTGCACCCGATTTCGAAAGAAGAAATCACCTAAAAATGTTGCTTCGGCGACAATAATTGTTCGGGGTGTGGCGCAGTTGGCTAGCGCACTTGCATGGGGTGCAAGGGGTCGAAAGTTCGAGTCTTTTCACCCCGACAATTT
>JAEEGL016480361.1_pt1 | contig 11606 bp, 11 predicted proteins | sample 9134231 | NCBI WGS metagenome assembly JAEEGL01 (sample SAMN16246548, study PRJNA631951) | gut metagenome | biome: gut microbiome; feature: rumen; material: fiber-attached | host: Bos | place: Iran: Karaj | collected 2018-10 | reverse complement strand
TGCAAGCGGGCGGACGGCGGGATCGACCTGCATCCACGCGGGCACGAAGCCGCTCAGCGAAAGCGTTATCGCCGTGAACAGAAGGCCCACAACGAGCACAGCGAGCACGCTCTGGGCGGAAGCTTTGCGCGCTTTATCATGCTCTCCCGCGCCTCTCGCCTGAGATATGAACGAAAGGAAGCCCACTCCGAACGCGGCGATCGTGCTTCCGATGAGCCAGTTCACCGTTGTTGTGGAGCCGACCGCCGCCGTTGCGGCGGTACCGAGCGCACCGACCATCGCCGTGTCGATGTACTGCACGGCGGTCTGCATAAGCTGTTCGAGCATCGTCGGCCACGCAAGCGCGATGACCGGCGCAAGCAGCGCAAAATCAAAATACTTTTTCTTTCGGTCCGCAGTCGGCATTTCTTTCTTCCCCCCGTTTTACCAGAAGATTATAGCAGGACTTTCGTCTGTTTCAAGCAAAAGGAACCAACGCGGCGGGTTCAGTCCCTCCTCGGTTCCCTGTGGAAAAAGAAGCCCAGATTGATCCGCACTTCCCTGCGGCCGATATCGTCGTTCGTATAGCAGCAGGTGTCGAAGCCGATCATCTCAAAGCCCTCGTGGAGATAAAATCCGATGGCGTTCGTGTTGCAGGACTGGGTTTCAAGGAAAAGCGCACGCCTTCCCTGCCCGCGGGCGATCTCTTTCGCTTTTTCCATAAGCAGGTGGCCGAAGCCCCTTCCGCGCAGCTGTTCCGAGACCCAAAGCTCCGTCACGATCATCCGGTTCGACCAATCCTCCGGGCAGACTTCGATGCAGGCGAGCAGACTCCCGTCGCCGCCAACGATCCCGTAGGCCTCCGCGTCCTCCCAATAAGGCTGATACAGCCTGTCCGGGAAGCCGTATTCCTCCGGCGTGTGCACGATCTCCCGCTCCGCCTTTTTTCTTTTTATGGAAACGGTGCAGCCTTCGCTGTTCAGCGGCTCGATCTCGAAATCATAGTAGCTGTTGCTGCGCGTAACGAGCATCACCGGCGTGCCCTTCCATTTTTCCTTTGGAAGATACTCAATTTGAAAATCGTTCATGCTCCCTCCCGAAACTCAGGTTTTCCCGCCTGATTTTAATCGATATCGGGCGAAAAATCAATAAAAATCCCAAAACAGTCCTTAAAGAACCCCCGCCGCTGTGGTATAATCTTCCTGCCGGGCGAAAATACCCGGCGGGAGGACAGTATGATAGTATTGAACGTGACCTATAAATGCAGGCCGGGGATGCGAGGAGCTTTCCTCGAAAGGATCGCCGCGGAGGGTATCGGCGCCGCCTCCCGCGCGGAGGACGGAAACATCGGCTATGATTATTTCATTCCCGTCGAAGGGGACGGCGAGGTCCTGCTCGTTGAAAAATGGAGGGATGAAGAAGCCCTTGCCGCGCATGCCGCGGCGCCGCATTTCGGTAAGCTGAAAGAGTTAAAACCGATATACGTGGTCGACACGGTCATCGAAAGATTCAAAGTGTGAGCCGCCTGAAAAAAAACAGCCGCAGGATATCCCGCGGCCGTTTTTATTTGAGCCATTACTGCTGCGGCGTCGGAGCGCTTACGCCTTCCCCTTCTTCCTGAACCTTGCGCGGTTCTCCGCAGCGCTTTTTGCGGGAGCGATCTCGCCCGCCTTCTGCAGGGACTGTTTGGTGAGGAGGGGACCGACGAGCTCATATACGAGCACAGCGAAAAGGATGATATTGCGGATCACGGAGCCGTGGGCTTCGCCGAGCGCCTGCGCGCTGACGACCATGCCGAGCGCGACGCCCGCCTGCGGGAACAAAGTGATGCCGAGATGGTTGCGCACCTTCGGATCGAGCTTCATCATGCGGCTCGGAACATACGCGCCTAAGTATTTGCCGACGCAGCGCACGAGGATGAACACGACGCCGATGAGGATAACGGCGGGGTCCTTGAAAACGGAAAGCTCAAGCTGTGCGCCGGAAAGCACGAAAAACACAGTGTACAGCGGCGCCGTCCATTGCTCGGACCGGTGCATGATATCCGCGGAATATTCGCTGAGGTTGCAGAACATCGTGCCGAGCATCATGCAGACGAGCAGCGACGAGAAGCCGATCTTCACCTCTCCGCCGAGCGGGATCTCGAGTTTGGAGAGCGCGATCGTCGTGATCACGAACGCGATCGTCATCGACAGACGGTTTTTGTTGGAATAGAAAAGTTTTTCGAGCAGCGTGAGGATCCCGCCCATCGCCGCGCCGAGCAGCAGCGAGCATACGATCTCGATCATGGGATTCACGAGCACCGAAACAAGGCTGACGCTGCCGCCGTCGACCGCCTGCGCAACGCCGAAGGATACGGCGAACAGCACGAGACCCACCGCGTCGTCGAGCGCGACGATGGGCAGCAGCAGGTCCGTGAGGGGACCCTTGGCCTTATACTGACGGACGACCATCAGCGTTGCGGCGGGAGCTGTCGCGGAAGCGATCGCGCCGAGGGTGATTGCGACGGGCAGCGGAAGAACTTCCGGCCCGAGGACGAAATGCAGGCCGATCAAAGCGGCGTCCACGAGCAGCGTCGCAGCGCAGGACTGCACGATGCCGATGATCGTCGCGGTCTTGCCGGTGTGCTTGAGCTGCGCGAGGCGGAACTCGTTGCCGATATCGAAGGCGATGAAGCCGAGAGCGACGTTGGAAAGGAAATTAACCTTGCCGATCTGGTCCATCGAAGCGAAGCCGAGGCCGCCGATGCCGAGGCTGCCGAGGGCGAACGGGCCGACAATGATGCCCGCAAGCAAGAACGCCGTCACGTCCGGCAGGTTCAGATGCATGAGCTTGAAAAGACGCGTCATCATCAGACCCGCAAACAGCGCGACGCCGGTCGAAAGCAAAAGATTCATAGCTGCACCTTCTGAGATTATAAACTCCAAAAGTGTATTGTATTACATCCGTCAGCTTTTTGCAAGCGCTTTATTCGGGTTTTCCGCGCTTTTCCCGCCGGATCCGGGCGGGATATGCGTTTTTTTGTTGAACTGACGGGGCCGTTATGGTAAACTGGATGCAGCCGATACCGGCTTGCGGATCATTAAGGGAGGTTGCGCTGTGGGCAGGAATCATGAAGTTACGAAAGTTCAGCCGCTGCTTGACGCTCGGGGCGAACTGCGGGAGCCCGGCTGGTCCCGTTCGCTCGTTCAGCAGTACGACCGGCGAAGCATCAAGGCGCCGAAATGGCGGATCAAGGAATGGGATTATTACCTTGTGCTCGGCGATAAATTCGCCGGCGCCTTCACGGTCTCGGACGACGGCTATATCGGCCTGCAGTCCGTTTCCCTGCTTTGCTTTGACGGCAAGCCGTGGGAGCATACCGAGACCGTGCTGAACGCCTTCCCCCTCGGGAAGCTGAAGCTTCCGCCGAGCTCCGCCGCAGGCGTGACGGAGTATTCGGACAAGCGTCTGCAAATGAAGTTTGCCGTTGAGGACGGAAAAAGGCATATCACCTGCCGTTTCGAGCGGTTCTTCGAAAAGAAGCCCTTCGAATGCGATATCGTGCTCGCTCAGCCGGAGATGGATTCCATGGTCATCGCCACGCCCTGGGATAAGAAGCGCGCGTTTTACTATAATCAAAAGATCAACTGCATGCGCGCGTCCGGCTATATGGAGTTCGACGGCGTGCGGTATGAGTTCGACCCGAAAACCGATTTCGGAACGCTCGACTGGGGCCGCGGCGTCTGGACCTACGACAATACCTGGTTCTGGGGCTCCGGCAACGCGGACCTCGGCGGGAATACCTTCGGTTTCAACATCGGTTACGGCTTCGGCAACACGAAAGCGGCGAGCGAGAACATTATCTTCTATAACGGGAAGGCGCATAAGCTGGACGACGTGACCTTCCATATCCCCGAAAGCGGATACATGGAGCCGTGGCGGTTTTCCTCCTCCGACGGGCGGTTCGAAACGACCTTCGTGCCCGTGCTCGACCGCGCCGCGAAGCTCGATTTCAAGGTCCTCGTTTCGGATCAGCATCAGGTATTCGGCAGGATGAGCGGCAAAGCCGTTCTCGACGACGGCACTGCGATCGATTTCAAGGATATCATGTGCTTTGCCGAAAAGGTGCATAACAGGTATTGACTTCGGGCGTGCTCCCGCTCGCGGAGCATGCCGGAATGCTTTAAAAGCGCGAAAGAGCGCACCGCGCGGGCCGCGGAACGGCCCGATCTTCAACGATGCAGGAGAACGAAAGATGAAATGGGAGATGCTGATCGCCCCCGCTGTCGGCGCGGTAATAGGCTATTTGACGAATTATATCGCAATAAAGATGCTGTTCCATCCGCATAAGGCCCGTTATATCGGCAAACGGCGGATTCCGCTGACGCCGGGACTGATCCCGAAGGAACAGGGGCGGATCGCGCAGTCCATCGGCGAGGTCATCAGCTCCGACCTTCTGAACGAAGCCACGCTCAGGCAGGTCCTGACCTCCGAAGAGACCGTCGCAAAGGTCCGCGGCGCGCTCACGGGCCTCGTTGAGGAGAACCGCGGGAACGAATCGACGGTGAAGGACCTGCTCCTCTCCGCCGTTCCGGAGGAAAAGGCCGATCACTCGATCGCCTCCGCCCGCGAAAAGCTTTCGGAAGTGATCTGCGGCAGACTCTGCGCGATCGATTTCGGCGAGGCGATCTCCGAAGGCGTCAGGCAAAAAGCCATTGCCGACGGCAAAACCGGCCGCTTCCGCACCGGGATCGCCGAAAGATTCTACGGCGTTATCGGCGGCATCGTGAACAGATCCGTCGCCAAATACGCCGATTCCGTTGTCAAAAACCTTGTGGATAAGGAATCCGATCAGCTGCTCGGCATGCAGGTCGGCGAAGTGATCGCGAAATACGACGAAAAGATCCCCGGCTGGATCGAAAAGGGCGTCGGCCTCTATGTTTCCGCGATCGAAAACAATACGGGGCGCATCCTCGAAGGCGTCAATATTCAAAAGATCGTCGAGGATAAGATCAACGCGCTGGAGATCGGGGAGCTCGAAAAACTGCTCTTCGGCCTTATGAAAAGGGAGCTGAACGCGATTCTGTGTCTCGGCGCGCTGCTGGGCTTCCTAATGGGCTGGATCACGCCCCTGCTCGGCGTATAAAACGCCGTCTTACAGCAGCGAAACCGGGAATATGGAATTCGGGTATCTTAAAAAAGAACACGATGCGGCGATCGCGAAGATCATCCGCGAAAACCTTAAGGCGAACGCGCTCGACATCCCCGGCACGGCTTATTTCGACGCCTCCCTGGACAGCCTTTCGGAATTCTATTCCCGCCCCGGCAGGGCGTATTTCGTTCTTCTCGACGGCAGCAAAGTCCTCGGCGGAGGCGGGCTTGCGGAGCATTCCGAAGGCGTATGCGAGCTGCAGAAGCTCTATCTTGCGGACAGCGCGAAGGGCAGGGGCTTCGGGTACGCGTTGATGAAGCTGATCGAGGAAAAAGCCTCCGCGCTCGGCTACAGGCGGATCTATATCGAAACGCATACGAACCTCAAAGCGGCGATCCGGCTGTATGAGCGGATGGGCTATACCGCGATCCCCCGCCCCTCCTCCGCCGTGCACGGCACGATGAACCTTTTTTACGAAAAACCGCTTGCGGGCGAACGGTGACATCCCGGACGGGGATTTACGGCCGAAAGCCCGGTCCCGGAAAACAGAAAAATGCCGCCTTTTCGCAGGCGGCATTCGTTATTTCTTCCGGCAGCAGCGCGCCGGGTCAGTCCTTTTCGGCTTTAAGGAGGCGTCTAACGCGTATCGCCGCAAGCGCGCAGCCGATCCCGAAGAACAGCGCCGTCAGAACAAGCAGTCCGCAGACGAAGAGCGGCACCGCGATAGCGGCGGAATACGGTTTTTCGCCGAAGAAGACCTCCCAAAGCTTGCGGCTGTTCAGGAACGGATAGGGATAGAAGCCGTCGACCGCGCCGCGAACCGCCGAAACGGCGAGATAGCAGAGCGGATAGATCATCGCCGTCAGCGCCGTTTTAACGGGTTTAAGGCGTTCGGCCGTCATCGGAACGAACCAGAGCACCGCGAAAAGCAGGGGCAGCAGCATATGCGACCAGATATTCACGAAATTGGAAAACCAGATCCCGCGCTCGAACGGGAACGGAGCCCTCGCGAACGGCAGGAGCATCGTGCAGTAAACAAGGCCCGTCGCAATGATCGGAACAGTGACGGCGGCACGGACGAGCGCGTTCCGCGTCAGGCTCCTGAGCTTGGAATTTCCGAACGATCCGGCCGCGAAAAGGATCAGATAAAGATCCGCTATGAAATTCGACTGATTCGTGAAATACCAAAGGAAGGTCGGGCCGTCCCTGTCGTTCGTTATGATCCTGCTTTCGATAAGCTCCGCCAGCCGCGGCCGGAGAAGATTTTCATAGCTCGCGACAAGATGCCCGAGCAGCAGTATGCCGAATACGCCCGCCGCCAGCAGCCAAACGCCGGCGCTTTTGCTTTCAAAGCGGCTCATGCCTTCCGTCGCGGTCCTTTTTCGCGCCATATTTCCTCCTTTATCCCGCTTCTTTTCGGTTCAAGTTTAGCACAGGAAGCGGCGCAAATCAACTTCGGCGGCGCGAAAAAATCCGGCTGCGTGGGATAAAGATGCAGCCGGATCCCGAAAGAGGTATTAAGGAAGGAACAAAACCATGAAGATCCTGCGGTTCTTGCTGTCAGTTCGTGCCGCTCAGCGCGATGCCGTTGACATAGAGCGTATAGCCGTTTGATATGATGTTCGCGGCGTTTCCGTTGAATTCCGCGATGTAGCTGTCGCCTGTGAGCGTCCAGGTGCAGTCCGCGCCGAGCGTTACGGAAACCGTGCCGACCCCTGTCGAAACGATCGCGCCCTTCGCGTTCGTGATGTTTCCGTCGATCCTCCCTTCGAAGGATGAACCTTCCGAAAGGTTGAGCGTCAGGGCCGAATTGTCTCCGACGAGGATCGCTCCGGTCAGGCGCTGCGCTTTCGCGTTCAGCGTCGCGGTGTTGCTTCCGCCGTTCCAGCCGTCGTCGCAGACGGAGAGAAGGATGTTCTCGCTGTCCTCGTTCACGAGCGTCACACCGTTCAGGCTGATGATCGCCGAAGTGTTGGTAACGTGGAAGATATGTCCGCTTTTGCTCGTCAGCCTGCCGCCCGTCATCGTGAAGGACGAGGTCCCGCTCGCCGCGTCGCCGGACATCGACTGATAGATCATGATGCTGTCGAGGAAGGTCGCGTTGCCGTTGGTCGCGGTGTTGTTCGCGGTAAGGTCGCAGTCCGTGAGCTCAACGGAGTTCAGTCCCTCGATGCAGACGCCCTCCGAAAGGTTGGAAACGAGCGTCGCATTGGCAGCGTGGATCTCCGCCGTGGAATAGATGACCGGGGAGCCGAGGCCGTTCGTCACGTAGCTGCCGCCGTCAATATAGACCTGCCCGCCGCCCCTGTCGGAGCGGATCGCCGCGGAGGACCGCCCGCCCGTCGTGACGGAAAGATCATAAGCGTAGGTGATGCCGCCGCCGGTGGTCATGATGCCGCCGGAGCCGTCGCCCGAAGTTCTGATGACCGTATCGCGGATGATGACCGTCGTGCCGTCGCCCGCGGCGCCGTTCGTGCCGCCGTTGCCGCCGTAGCAGAAGACGCCGTTGGCGCCGTTCGCATCGGATGTCACGCTGCCGCCGGTGATCGTCGTTTTCGAGCCGTCCTTAACGAGCACCGCCGCGTTGAGACCGTAGAAGCTGCAGCTGTCGCCGCCGTCGCTCGAACCCGTTTTCGTAACGGTCGGGTCCGCGACCATGACTTCATCCGAAGTCGAAATGAGCAGTGCGCTTTGATCCGCCGTTGTGCTCGCATAGGTCATCCCGCTTTGGGAATCCGCCGAGGTTATCTCGACCGCGCCTGAATAATCGACATTCGCGTTTCCGCCCGGGCCTCCGGGACCGCCGGGAGGATTTCCGCCCTGCCCGCCCGGGCCTCCGGGTCCGCCGGGAGGGGGCGTGCCGTCCGGGGGATTTCCGCCGGGTCCTCCGGGGCCGTCCGTGCCGGTATGGAGCTCGCCGATGGGTTCGGCCGTTTCGGATGCGTCCGCATCGGTGTTTTCATTCGCGTTGTTCTTTCCGCAGGCCGCGAAGAGCGTGCAGACAAGCGCCGCCGCGAGAATGATGCAAAGAAGTTTTTTCATATCGATCGCCTCCGTTCTTTTGTCTTGTTGCCCTTATTATACCGACCGGGCTTAAATCACTCTTAAAGCGAAACAAAAAAACAAAAACCGTTTATTCGGCGCATCCGAACGAACGGTTTTTCCTTTGCACAGTATCTTTTTTCAGTTTTCCGTTTTTTCCGCAGCTTCAAAATTCGCCTTCAGCAGCAGATACCGGCCGTATTTATCCCCGTTTTTGAAATGCTCCTCGCGGCTCTGCTTAACGCAGCTGCCGTAATCGAGCTGTTCATCGCCGAACTGTTCGCTCGTGAGGTCGAAGCGGAAGCCGTCGACCTCGTTGAAGCAGTGGTATGCGCCGTCCGGCAGCAGGATGCCGTATACCTCCCCGCCGAGAAGGTCCTGAACGAGGAAGCTCGTGATCGAGCACTGTCCGAGCGTCGGGTTCTCTGACGACCACTCGGGGCGATAGCGCGGCGCGCAGGTTTCGACCGACCACGCCTTCAGAAGTTTTCGATAGAGCGCGCGGATGTTCTCCGGTGCGGTTTCATATCCGTAAAAGCTCATATTCCCTCCCCGCCGCGGCTGCGGCAATGTTTTTCGCAGTTCTCTCCGCGCAGATCGCCCGCCAAAGCGTTTCGCGGCCGTCCGCTTCCATAAGTATACCCCGTTTTTCGCCGCGGCGCAAGACCGGCAGGCGGGTCCGCTTTTCTTCGGCGCGGTATTGTCCGCCCGCTTATTGAGTGATATAATATTGCGTTGTAATTCGGAACCGCGCCGGACGCGCGGAGGAGGAGAGCGAATGAAAAAGCCGATCTTGACCGTACTGGCGCTTATTATGCTGTTCACGGCATGCACGCCCGCGCCCGCCGAACAGCCGGTTCCGACCGAACCGGCGCAGACCGCCGCGGCGCAGCTGCCTTCTCAAGCGCCGGACCCTGTCACGCCGACCGCCGGGTCCGCCGTGGCCGCGCCGTATACCGACAGCCGCGCGGATTACACCTATATCATGACCGATGAGCGCGACCTCAAATGGGAGGAGGACATCGTCTATTTCGCGAACCTTTGCCTCGATCCCTATAACGGGCATCCGAAGCTTTCCGACAGGCTGACCACAACAAGGACCTATAACGACCTCGTGACGCGCTATTCGACCACCTCTTCGGAGAATTTCTTCGATCCCGCGCTGAAGGAGGACTTCATCCGGGGGATCAACGAGCTCATCCTCTCGATCCCGGAGCTGAGCGACGGCGAGATCGTTTTCGGGCTGAAAAGGATCCTGGCGCCCCTCAACGACATCCACGCGGGCTGCAGCCTCGGGTCCTATGAAGATCCGCTGCCGATCCGCTTCGATCCGATCGAGATCGGCGGGACCTACGAAGCCGTCGTGTTCTTCGCGCCGAAGGGCAGCGAGGACCTGCTCGGGGCGAGGCTCAAGGCGATCAACGGCGTTCCGCTTGCGGAGATCATCGAAAGGCTGGCTCCGTATTTTCCCCGCGAGACCGATGACAATCACGTGATCGAGATCATTTCCAAATACATCGATAACTGCGTCTCGCTGCGTCAGATCGGCGTGATGGGCGAAGAGACCTCCGCCGAATTCACGTTCACGGACGCCTCGGGGAACGAGCTTTCGCGCACGCTGACTTCGCAGCACGAAATCGATTTGAGCAAAGATTGCACCTTTTACAGCGTCAACGGCGATTTTATCCCCGCCGATTACCGCCTGATGCGCAGCGATCGCAGCGTTCCCGCGTGGTACACCCTCCTCATGGGCGGCGAAGCGCTCTACTTCCGCCTCAATACCTGCATGGTGGATGAAAACTTCGGCAGCGTCGTTTCGGAGGCGTTCGCCGCGGCTGCGGGGACCGGGAAGCTCAAAAAGGTCATCGTGGATTTCCGTCACAACGGCGGCGGATACCTCGATCTTGCCGAAAGCTTCATCCCTCTCGCGAACGCGATGCGCGATTCCGGCGCGGAGCTCTTCGTGCTCATCGACGGCCTCTCCTATTCGGCTTCGGTGGCGATCCCCTCCATGCTGAAGCGGCGCATGGAAAACGTCACGATCGTCGGCTCCCCCGCCGGCCAGCCCGTCCGCTTCTTCTTCGGCTATTACGCGGCGGAATTCACCCTTCCGAATTCGCAGTTGTACTGCCAGTGCTCAAGGACCTACGGCGATTTCTGGCCGGGTTACCCCGACGGACCGCTTCAGCCGGATGTCACCGTGCCGCAGACCTATGAGGATTTTCTTGCCGGCACGGACAGCGTGCTTGATTACATACTTGATCTTAACTGACCGAAAGGAGTTATCCAAATGAAAAAATTTATCGCACTATTTCTCTCGGCGATGCTCATAGCATGTGTACTGCCTTTCTCCATGCCCGTCATCGCGGAAACGGACGAAAGGGACGGAGAGATCGCCATCCACGAGGTCTATATCGAGGGTCTTTGCGCGCCCGTCGCGGGCGAAACCCCCGAACACTCCTGTACCCTCTACGTCGAGGATAACCCCGAATACGTCCTCGTCTATCAGTACTGGCATGATGATACGCTCGGAACGGATATGTTCGTCGAGCAGGAGCCCTTCGACCCCACACATCTCTACAGCCAGGGCTGCATGATCGCCCCGAACGAAGGTTATTACCTTGCCGAGGACTGCGTCTATCATTTCAACGGCGACGCGGCGCTCGTCGGCTCCGTCACTCAATCCTATTTCCCGGATTGTTATTTCGTTCAGTCCGTTCCGATGGTCTGCGCCGGTTCCTCCGAATATGCCCCCGGCGATATCGATATGAACGGCGAGGTCAATGTTGTCGACGCGCTGCTCGCGCTGCGCTGTTCGATGGGTCTGATCGAGTTTTCGGGCGAGCAGCTTGCCCTTGCGGACGTCAACGAAAGCGGCGCCTGCGATGTTGCGGACGCCCTGCTCATCCTCCGCTTCTCGATGGGCCTGATCGAAGGTTTTTCCCTGAGATAAGGTCCTTTTCCCGCATAGAATCAAGGCCTCCGTCGAAAGTGCGGGGGCTTTTTCGTTTTCATCCGGTCTTGCTTTCGTCCCGAATAAAGTGATATAATAAATTTTAGCGTCAATGCTTTAGATTTTCCCAGATGAGGTCATTTATAAATGAAACGCTTTCTGGCGGTTTTAATGTCGATCCTGTTCTTCGCGGGCAGCGTCTCCTGCGCTCCCTCCGCTCCGCATCAAAGCTCCGACAGCGGCGACATCGTCGCGATCCCTTCCGCGGAGCCGGTCCCGCCCGCCTCGGCGGAGCCCGCGACCGCTCTTCCGGAAACGCATCAGCCCGGCGGCGAAGTCAGAACGCAGGAGCCCGGTGAGGACGCTTCCGCCGAGCCTTCGGGATCCGCCGCGCCCGGCGAAACCGAAACGCCCGCGCCGACGGAAGGCCCGGAAAATTCCCCCGAGCCCGTTTCCGCGACCCCCGCTCCCGCAACGCCGACGCCCGCTCCCGCAACG
>JAEEGL015449304.1_pt1 | contig 11606 bp, 13 predicted proteins | sample 9134231 | NCBI WGS metagenome assembly JAEEGL01 (sample SAMN16246548, study PRJNA631951) | gut metagenome | biome: gut microbiome; feature: rumen; material: fiber-attached | host: Bos | place: Iran: Karaj | collected 2018-10 | reverse complement strand
GCCACGACCACGGCGCCCTGGGAGTTGATCAGCACGGACACCAGGAAGAACACGAAGGCGATGGACCAGGGATACTGCGTCACGATGTCGGCGAGCATCACCTTCATCTGGTCCAGGTAGTTGCTGAAATAGGTATCGGCGAGCCAGGCGATGCCGTAGATGGCCACCACGGCCACCATGCCGGACTGCCAGACGGCGCCGCCGACGGCCTTCTTGGGCTTGGCCTTGCAGAACATGATGTTGCAGGCGGCGGCCGTGAGCATGATGATCTGGATGATGACGTTCATCTTCGGCAGGCTGATGGCCTCGGCGATGGTCCGGCCGTCGGAGACGTGGATCATCTGGCAGAAAGCGAAGAGCACGATGACGAGCAGCGCACCCAGGAAGATGAACACGGAAGCCTTGGCCTCCGGGGTGATGGTCTTGTCCAGCGTGGTGGCGTGGCTGCCGTACATATACTGGTAGGTCTCGGGATCGGACTTGCGCTTGAGAAACTCGGGATCCTTGTCCAGGTCCTTGCCGCGCTTGTACGAGGCCGCCGCCGCGCACATCAGGCCACACAGGCAGGCCGGAATCGTGACCATCAGCACCTGCGGGATGGACACCATGAAACCGTTGGCGTTGGAGATCGTCACGAAGGCCACCACGGCGGCAGCGATCGGCGAGCAGGTGATGCCCACCTGCGAGGCGATCGAAGACACGCCGCAGGGACGCTCGGGACGGATCCCTTTCTTGAGGGCGATGTCGCAGATGATCGGCATGATCGTGTAGACCACGTGGCCCGTACCCACCAGCACCGTCAGGAAGAAGGTCGTCAGCGGCCCCAGGAAGGTGATGTGGTCAGGATGCTTGCGGAGCATCCGCTCGGCGATCTGGATCATCCAGTCCATACCGCCCGAGGCCTGGAGCGTACCGGCGCAGGTCACGGCGGCGATGATGATGTAGATGACGTCCGTCGGAGGCGTACCGGGTTTGAGGCCGAAGCCGAAGACGAGGATGGCGAGGCCGATGCCGGAGATGGCGCTGAGCGCCAGGCTGCCGTAGCGTGAGCCAACGTAGAGGGCTGCAAGCACGATCAGCAGCTCGATGATCATCACAAGAGACATAGGTTCAATGGTTTTTGTCCAGTATTATCAATGTGTCTAGCAAATATACACATTATTTTCGTATTTTTGACGCCACGTTAGTTAGGACTGTATGCAATATCTGGGAGAAATCATATCGCTGCTCGTCGCCGTCCTGTGGACGGCCACCGCGCTTTTCGCCGACCAGGCGAGCCACCGCATCGGTGCGATGAGCACCAATTTCTACCGGATGGTATTCTCGGCCATCCTGCTCGCCGGCCTGCTCTGGATCGTGATCGGGCACCCCTACCCCGCTTTCGCAGACGGCAAGACCTGGCTCTGGATGGGCCTCTCGGCCCTGGTCGGCTACGTCTTCGGGGACTACTGCCTGTTCAACTCCTACATCGTGATCGGCGCCCGTTTCGGGCAGCTCTTCATGACGCTGGCGCCGCCCTTCGCCGCCATCGCGGGCTGGGCGCTGCTGGGCGAGACCCTCTCCTGGAAGTCCTGGCTGGCGATGGCCGTGACCCTGACGGGCATCGCCATCTCCATCCTCAACCGCTCAGGGGCGGACCACCACCTGCAGCTCAAGCTCCCCCTCAAGGGCGTGCTGCTGGGGATCGGCGCCGGGCTGGGCCAGGGCGTCGGCCTGGTGCTCAGCAAGATCGGCATGCAGCACTACGCCGCCGCACTCCCCGCCGACGCCCCCGCCGCTTTCGACTGGGCGATGCCCTTCGCCTCCACGATGATCCGTTCGCTAACCGGGATGGTAGGATTCTTCGTCCTGATGGCCCTGATGCGCAAGCTCCCGGAGCTGCGCGCTGCGCTGAAGAACGGCGCCGGGATGAAATACACCGGCCTGACGACCCTGTTCGGCCCCTTCATCGGCGTGTCGCTCTCGCTGATGGCCGTCCAGTACGCCCGCGCCGGCATCGCCTCCACGCTGATGGCCCTCACCCCCGTGCTCATCCTCTTCCCCTACGCCCTGATCTACAAACAGAAGATCACGCCCAAGGAGATCCTCGGCGTGATCATCAGCATGACCGGCGTCGCGCTGTTCTTCCTGCTGTAGAGGCTGACACACACCTTACCGGTTCCATTCGGGATACGAGAAAACAGAACGGTCTACCCCCCAGCCCTTGCGGGGATAAATTATTATCCCTATATTTGCAGCACGAACCGTTAAACTTAATACTATGCCAACGATACTTTTTATATTCGGACTGAGGTTTTATTTCTATTCAGAAGAGCATTTGCCCATCCACATTCACGTGCAGAATGGTGACGGAAAGGCAATAATCGATGTTGAGACATGTATGGTTTTGGAGAATCGCGGAATAAAACCAAAAGACTTGAAAAGGGCGACGGATGCTGTTCTCTTATACAAGGAAGAGATCATCAATGCCTGGAATGAATACTTTGACGAGTAATATGGATCGGATATATAAAGTTTGGTTTGAATCCGAGAGGATCTATATCGAGACTGATTCCGGAAAGAGGTTCAGCCGGCCGCTTCAAGCATTTCCCCTTCTGCTGGAAGCCACTCCGGAGCAACGGGCGCTCTATGAGATCGGCCTCGACGGAGACGACATCCGCTGGGAGGAACTTGACGAGGATATCCATATCAGCAGCTTTTACGAAACGGCAGAGCCGGATCCCACCAATGAGATAGCGGCCATCTTCAAACGCTTTCCGCAACTCAATGTTTCGGAGATGGCCCGATACATCGGCATCAACAAAAGCTTGCTGGCACGCTACATCTACGGCATAAAGCGCCCCTCCCAGCAACGTCGGGAACAAATCATCTCCGCCATCCGGACCCTGGGACGGGAGATGGCGGAGATTTAGCACTTTGACCGAAGTTGATTAAAGGCAGCCTACTTCTTCCTTTTGGCGGTTAAGTAGCTGATGAGGCCGATTCCGTAAATAACCATTATGGGATAGATAATCCATCTTACCCAGTTCCACCACGGGAATGACTTGAAAAAGCCTGTGCAGATAAGCACCAGAAGCGCCACAAAAAACAGGAATTCCAATACCTGAGCGACGCGATACAAGATCTTTCTAGTATTCATAATGAATATATTTTTCGCAACTCCTCTTTAGTGAAAGCATTGAACCGCGCCTGCCAGTATGCGGATTTCTCCGCATCGAACGCCTCGCGGTCGATCTCGGAGTACCGTCCCATCTGGTGCAGGATGGTGTTATTTCCGTCTCCCATGTGTTCCGCCCAGGTCAGCTCTGCAAACGGCGAATCCTGCCGCTGGCCGATGTGGTGCAATTCATAGGGATCCCCGTTGCGGTCGCGGGGCGGAAAGCCCTCCCCGATCAGGTCGGCATTGTTATATTCCGCCCATTTGTCGTAATCGGCCAGCTTGTTGCGCAGCCACGTGTTGCGACGGATGCTATAGTCCGACCAGTCGATATCCGTGCGGATCAGCGCCGGCCTACCGCCGATGACAGCCTCTTTCAACCCCGCCCGGAGGTAGATCTCAGCCTCTTCGGTTGATTGAATGGCGCCCAGGATGGACAAAGACCATGGATAGTTTTGTCCGGGGACACTCATGTTTTGTTACTGTAAAATGACAGAAAACGATTTAATTGGGTCAGCACCCGCGATACGCACCTCGTTGTTCTCATATTTGAACCACTCGCCTGAAAGACCGGCCTCGCAGTTGAAACGATCGGGTATGGGGCTTACAAAACGAAATATTTCAGTTCCTTTCGCAGATACCATAACCAGAGTCTGCGGTTTCGTACCGGTCAAACTTCCAGATAAGTTTGTGTGGTTTGATTCCTTATACCTTTTGTACCAGTAGTAGCCGGAGACAGTCTCATTCTCATTCACAAACAACCTTAAGGATATTGGATATGTGTTTGACCCATCAATCAGGTTCCCAGAATATAAGAGGGAATTCATTTTCGGAAAATCAGGGAAAGAAGCAATGAGTCGGTTGGCGGACTCTTTCCAAGAATCAGGATAAAGTAATTCAATACTATAAAGTGTCCCATCCACAACCGACTCACGACGATAGAAAACCTTCCCTCGACTGTCATATCCAGAAAGGACAAAGAAATTATCCTTCAATAACTTATACGTAACACTCCCGTTCTTCGTGCGCTTATTGAGCATATCCTCATATTCGAAACTCAGACTTGGGATCGCCTCTCCACTAAAAGCCTCTGCCGTCATAGTAACCCCCTTCTCAACAGAGGAAAAAACAACTTTGGTTTTATCATCTTTAGAAAAGTCTTCCGGCTTTAAATATGACGGATAAATAACAGTAAACCTTTGGGGAACATCATAGATTATGTAATTCATCGGAGTCCCTTCCTGCCCCCTGGATTCAGCATCTGTCAATGCCTGTTCGTCAACGGGAAATGACCGTGATAATCCGTTCTCGCGACCCGACTTGAAACCAGTCATTAACAGAACAAACGAAAGAGCAAAGCAAACGAGCCCAATCAGAATGTCCCGTATTTGTTTGGAAGAATAGCCCGCCTCTTTATGGTATTCCATTGTTTGTCTATTTTAGAAGTCCAACAATGTCTGACTCGTATCTTCCCACAAAAGAGCGAACTCCTTGAAATCGGACAAAGGAGACGATGTCACAATGCCGCTAATCCCCTGTAGTGCGGACAGAATGAGTTGATTATCACCCGCAGCAACGCCTTTGTCAAGAATATCATAATATTTTGAAAGCGCTTTGTCCCGTTCACCAAAAGTATGATTCAAGAAGTCTTCGCATGCCTTGTATTTGGCAACGGTTTCAGTAATTTTTACTTTACTCCAGGCTTCGACAGCCTTTCTCTTCTCAGAGACTTCCTTACACCTGGCATACAAATCCATTGCCTGATTCATTTTCCCCACAAACTCATTCGTTGCCTGGAGATTGCCGGAGTAGTTTTCTTCAGGGGACATTACCTCACCGTTTTCCGACCCCATTTGCTCATAGTCTGTCATAACTCTGTCTTACTTATTTTGTTGTATTCATTTGTCGCTATAGCCAACTGCTGGATTTCCCGCAGGGACGGGATAGTTCCTTCCCCGAAAACTTTATCGCGAAGAGGGGCGTATACACTCACAAAGCCTTTGTTGGCATTAATGATTCCTCTAATCACTTCTATAGCTCTGAGCGTGTTGGCCTTACCATCTAAATAACCTTCAACGACCTGAGGGAAACTCTCAATGATCTTCTGTTGTATTTCCAAGTTATTATCAATGACTTCTGATCTTTTTGAAAAGTAATCTCCAATTACATTCAACCCTGCGAAAAGGAGTGCCGCCTTTGGATTCTCCGAGGCATAGCGAGCCATCTGCTGGTTGCTACCATAGTAATTAAGGGTACTCCTCACGGATGAATCAAGGACGCCTATCATATCAACTGTAAGATCTTTGGAATCATAATCCGGGAAGTCCAAGTCCATCTCTACGTTTAAGGAATCCGCCGCTGTTCTCAAGTTTTTCCCACCTGCATTATCTCTGATAAAATTCAGCAATTCGACACCGAGGTAAATATTGCGATATGCGCAAACACGACTGTATTTGAGAATCTCATTGAGTCCACTTGCAACTTCCTGCAGTTCCTTAACTTCCGAACAGGCTGCCTCGTAAAGACGTCTAAGTTGACTGGTTTTTTGCAAAACTTTTTTCTCTGATGAGAAACCCAGAGCACCAGCAAGGCCAAATAGAGATGATGATGAAGTATCCTCCTCCGCGACAATCTGCAATTCTTCGCTTAGAGGGGATACTCGATCATCTTCAAGTGCTATTTGACAACGTCTCAGCACCTTCTCGCTATCCAATGGCCTATTTCGAAGGATGGCAACTTCATCCTCATCCGTTCGAAGTGGACGAGAATCATTATCTTTCGATGATTTATCCAAAGCATCGCTAAATCTTTCATAAATATCGTCGGATCCTGCTTCTGCTTTAATAGACAAATCATAGAACAGTTTCAACTTTTTGTCAAACAGTTCAGCTTTCGGAATTGACTCCAGGCTATTCCTAACATCAAAAAAAGAATCATAATACTGTTTAAAATGCAGAAAGTTATCTTCTGTGACAGCGCCGTCCGGTACAGGAATAGATATTTTGTCCCTAATATCATTCTCTAATCCCCTGTACATCAGCCAATTCGATTTGTTTTCACATTCTTTCCTATATCGCAGGACAACACGGATAATAAAGAAAAGTCCGACAGCGGCAGCAATGGAACCAGTTGTAATCAGAAAGGGCTTAGAGGATAATATGGCCCAAAGGGTTGTAAAAAACCAATCCAAAACCTTGTATGCATAGAATGCAAGCACTCCTCCCGAAATAACAAGGGCAACGATGCCTATTTTTTTTGAGGCAATCACAGAGATTGGTTTGTATAACCGTTCTTTGAGAGTCGGCTCCCGATTCTCAGCCGCCCAGGTAGATGCGAAAGCAAATGCTAGACCCAACCACGAATCTATCTGGGCATCTTTCTGCGGCGGATCTATATCAAAGACAAGACAGATCAAATAGACACCAAGGGTAATAAATAGAATTATAGTAAGAATTGCAAGAATCATTTGTATTATCTCTTGATTACATCCAAATCAGACATATTAAGCGCATTGGCTTTTTTGAGGGAAATGCCAAAGACACGCATAAAGGCGTCTTCGACGGCTTGGCCGCCGTTGACAGTGACGGGGTTGTTGAACGGAGAGACGACCTGTACGGTCATGCCAGGTTCGATCTGCACACCATTGCAAATCTTGCGGTGTTTAGTCGTCATTGTAAACAAAGCCATAGGTGAGATTATTCGTTATAGTGTCACACAAATTTCCCCTATCCGCGCCGCATTGTCAAGTTCACCTCCGGGTCATTTCGCGGTGCAGGGGGCACAAAGGGCGGGGAATCTTTGGATTTGAGGCCCAAAAAACACAAATTTGCACCTTGAACTATGACTGGCAAAAGGGTCACATACCTGCTCCTAATCCTGCTGGCGGCGGCCTGCGGCCGCAAGTTGCCGGACAGCAATGCGGTCCTGATGCCGCAGATCCGGACCCTCACGGCCACGGACATCACGGACTGCAGCGCGACGCTGATCGCGTCCGTGACGCAGGAGAATCAGCTGGTCGGCTACGGTTTCACCTACGGCAAGGATGCCACCGATGCCTCCACCAACGTCCCCGCCGTGCTGGACGGCAACCTCTTCACCATCACATTGGACGGACTGGAAGGTGCGACCGAATACGCATTCCGGGCCTACATCGACAACGGGAAGGAACTCCGCGTGTTCTCGGACACCAAGACGTTCACGACGCTCGCCCCGCCGCCTGTCGTCGAGGATCCCGAGATTCCCGACGAGCCCGGCGGTCCGGACGACCCCGGCACGGACCCCCCTGCCGACCCCCAGGAGCCCGCAGAGACCACCTTCGTCGAGATCGCGGACGAGGACTTCCGCGCGTGGATCCTCTGGCGTTTCGACACGAACCAGGACGGCAAGCTCAGCGCAGCAGAGGCTGCGGCCATCCGCGAGATCGAACTGAACACCGACGCCGTCCGCTCCCTGTCGGGCATCGAGCATTTCCCCAACCTGCTCAGGCTCCACGCCGAGGGCACGCGCAAGGGCGACACCGGTCTGGGCGTGCTCGAATCGGTGGACCCGTCCGGCAATCCGCAGCTGGTCCAGCTGTACATCCCGCACAACCGCGTCAAGACCCTGGACCTCTCCAGTACATCCCACCTGGATTACCTGGAGGTATATATGAACGAAATCGAAGTCCTGGACGTCTCGATGCTCAAGGAAGTGACCCTGATGAACGTCGGGCGCAACCCCCTCAAGCGGCTCGACGTCCGGGGTCTGGACGCCCTCGACGAGCTGCATTGCGACGGTGCCCCCATCACCGAACTTGCGCTGGACAACAAGGTCCTGCGCTACATCGACTGCTCGGGGACGGACATCTCCCAGCTCGACCTGTCCCGCTGCCCCAAGATCAACACCGTGGACTGCACCGGCTGCACGAAGCTCACCACGATCTGGCTGGCCAAGGGGCAGGTCCTTGGCTCACTCAGGAAAGAAGACACCGCTAAAATCCAGTACTATGACTGATCCTGTCTCCCCGGAAATCTCCTACCTCAAGGAAGAAGTCGCCAAACGGTTCGGCGGCCGCATCGAGACCTCGACGGATTTCGATGCGCTGCAGGAAGCAATCGCAGAATCGCTGCAGGAGACCGTCTCGGCTGCCACGCTCAAACGCCTGTGGGGATACGTCTCCAAGCATCCGCGCCAGCGGCTCTCCACCCTCAACCTGCTCGCGCGCTACACGGGGCGCAAGGATTTCCGTACCCTGTGCCTGGAGTTGCAGCAGACCTCGGATTTCTTCAGCGCCCACACCGTCCGGAGCCAGGAGGTGGAGGCCGGATGCCACGTCGCGCTGCGCTGGCATCCCGACCGGGTCGTGGTCTTCCGCGCCCTGGGCGGAGGGCTGTTCGAAGTGGAGGACGCGGGTCGTTCCAAACTTTGCAAGGGAGACCGGGTGGAAGCCCTGGAGTTCATTCAGGGCCAGCCGCTCTACCTGTCCGTCGAGCGGGACGGAAAGCGCCTGCGCCCCTACGTGGCGGGGCGCGCCCGGGGCCTCACCGGCATCGAAGTCTACTGATCCTCCCCTGACAGGATCATCTCGGTCGCCTGGCGGAACAGTTCGTCGATGGCGGCCGGGTCCGTGATTACGGATTCGGGAGTCGCTTCCGTCTCCGGCGGGTTCGGAACGGGGGTCGCAGGACGCCTGGCCAGGAGCACCAGCAGCAAGCCGGCGACGACCAGCAAGGCCACGGCGCCAAGCACGACGGGCAGCGAGGAGCCCCGCCGGATGGCAGCCGCCACGGCGGCGGCATCCGGATAACGCTGCTCCTTGCGGGCGGCTGTGCACCGCCGGATCACGCCCTTGCGGGCAGGCAGCAGCAGGGCGATGATCCGGCCGAGGGAGAAGATGTCCACCCGGCAGTCCACGCCCTCGCCCGCGAGCAGTTCGGGCGCGGCATACGAAGCCGTCCCCGCCGCCGCTTTGAGCACGGCGTGGCTGTCGGAATCCGAGAGGCCGAAATCTATCAGCTTAAGGTTCAGCCCATTGTGCGTGACGAGGATATTGGCAGGCTTGAGGTCCCGGTGGATAATCTGGCGGGAATGCAGATAGGACAGAGCCTCGCACAACTGCAGGACGAGCCGACAGGACGTCGCTGCATCCGGCCGGCGCGTTTCCAGGAGCGCGGCCAGGGAGCATCCGTCCACCCACTCCATCTCGATGTAGTTGCCGAACTCCTCGGAATGACCGAAGGCATACACCGTGCGGATGGACGGGTGGTCGAGGCTGTAGCCGATCTCGAACTCCTTGCGCAGCAGGGCCTCATAGCGGAACTGTCCGCGATACTGGGGACAGATCACCTTCCACACCCGGAACCGGCCGTCCCGCTCCACGCGATACAGCTCTGCCCAGCCCTTCTCTGAACGATGGATCAGTTCCGGCTGGCAGAAGGACGGACGGGGTTCGTCCCGGAGGTCGAAAAAGGCGGAGTCTTCTGTCATCGGGAACCAAAGGTACGGAAAAAATGCTAATTTTGTCTTGCCTATGCAAAGCCGCGCGCTCTTACGAAGCCTGTTCCTGCCGCTCCTGCTGCTTGCCGGAGAGGCGCTGCTCGCTGCGCAGGACCGCTGGGACAGCGTCCTGGACCGCTATGAGACGATCTGCGACCGCTGCATCGAACTGCGCGGCAAGATCGAGGCCGGCGAGTCCGTCCAGGACCGCGCCGTCACGACCCTGCTCCAGGAACTGAACTCGTTGCGCAAGACCCTCCAGGACGCTTCCGGATCGATGTCCGACAGCCAGCGCGCCCGGTTCCGAACGATCCTGGAGCGGTACTCCACCTCCGGCGGCAAGACGGCCGCCGCCGTCCCCCAGACCCCGGCGCCCGCTGCGCGCCGGAGGGCGGCACCACCCCGCCCCGTCACCCGCGAGAGCCTCCCTGAGCCGGCCCCGGTCATCCGGGTCCCCGGGACACTGCCTCCGTTGACCGCCCCCCGGACTCCCCGGCTGCAGTCCGCACCCGCCAAGGCTTCGTTGAAATACAGTACCCCGAAACCGGTCGAACATCCCGCCCCGGTCCCGGACATGCAGCGCTGGTCTTTCGACCTGCTCGCCCATTACGGCTATGGCTCAGCCTCCAGTTTCGGACTGATGACCGCCGCTACTTATGGCGGCCACTGGGGTGCGTGGCTGGCCGGCCGGAGCAACTTCACCGCCACGGGGAGCAGCTACGACTGCACCTCCGACGGGCGTACTGGAACGGGAAGATTCTGGGGTAACGGGCAGAGCCGCTACGGTATCCGCCGCCTGGCGGCAGGGCCGCTCTGGCGGCCGCTCGCCTGGCTCGGGCTCTATGCCGGAGCCGGTTATGCCGCCGAAGAGCTGGACTGGCAGGATGCCGAAGGCCACTGGGCCCGCGTGCAGGATTTCTCATTCGGGAGCGTCTGCTGGGACGCAGGCGTGCTGCTGAACTGGAAGCATCTAGCGTTCTCCGCCGGGTGCTCCTGGTGCCCCTTCGTCACGGTTACCGCCGGCGTCGGGGTCCACTTCTGATCCCGAATCCTAGACGTCCAGGCAGCTGTCCATCAGGGATTCGATCAGCTCTCCGTCGAGGTGCTGGCCGATGAAGACGATCTTGTTCATCCGGTCGCCGTACTCGGGATCCCAGTCGCGGCGGAGCTTGGCGTCGCGCGCCATCATCTCGCGGAGCTGGTCCGCCGGCATCGTGGCGAACCAGTAGCCGGCATCCTTGAGGGTTTTCTGCTTGCCGGCGGTCTCGAAGAGATAGCACTTGTCGGTGTCGGCGCTGAAGTAGCACAGGCCCTTGGCGCGGATGACCTCCTTGGGCCACTTGCGGGCCACCATATAGTCGAACTTGTTGAGATCCAGTGCGGGACGGGATTCGTAGACGTAGGTCCCGATGCCGTATTCCTCGGCCTCGCCCTCGTCCTCGTCGTGGTGGTGATGGTGGTGGTGCCCGTGCTCGTCGTGATCATGATCATCGTCGTCATCGTGGTCGTCCTCGTCGTCTCCTTCGATCTCGGCGATCCAGGCCGCGGAGGTCGCCACCTTGTCGAAGTCGAACAGGCCGGTATTCAGGAGCTTGTCCAAATCCACCTCGCCGTAGTCGCAGGGGATGATCTCGGCCTTGGGCTGCAGGGCGCGCACGATGCTCTTGACGCGGCCCAGCTCTTCGGGCGTGACCTCCGAGGCCTTGTTGAGCAGGACGATGTTGCAGAACTCGATCTGCTCGATCACCAGGTTCTCGATGTCCTCCTCGTCGATGTCCTCGCGCTGCAGGGCTTCGCCGCAGGCGAATTCGTCCTTCATCCGCAGGGCGTCCACGACCGTGACGATGCAGTCGAGCGTGGGAACGGGCGTGCCGGGATAGGCCGGGCGCGCAAGCTGCGGGTAGGAGTTGATCGTCTGGGCGATCGGGGCCGGCTCGCAGATGCCGCTGGCCTCGATGGCGATGTAGTCGAAGCG
>JAEEGL013823881.1_pt1 | contig 11606 bp, 9 predicted proteins | sample 9134231 | NCBI WGS metagenome assembly JAEEGL01 (sample SAMN16246548, study PRJNA631951) | gut metagenome | biome: gut microbiome; feature: rumen; material: fiber-attached | host: Bos | place: Iran: Karaj | collected 2018-10 | reverse complement strand
TCTTGATGACGTCGTTGCCGACTTCGTTCGTCGGGTCGATGCCGGACTTGTACAATTCGATCTTCTTCTTGTTCAGGTCGAAGCCGACGACCTTGATCTTCTTCGCGAACGCCACGGCGATCGGCATGCCGACATAGCCCAGACCGACCAATGACAGCTTGGCGGTACCTTTGACCAGAGATTCATAGATGTTCATAAAAATAAATACTTAAATTTTTTATCACTTTTTTATAGAATAATATTTTTTACAAATGGTATAATTGCGATTCCCATTAATGAACCATATCCATAAGATAAATGTAAAACAATAAAACTTTGCAATAATCTAATGAAACTTAATCCTTTTTCAGTAGATAATTGAAGACTTACACTTCCTAAAAGAATTATATAACAGAAAAGACTGACCACTGCTATCCAGACTACAGGTGTCCAAAATATGCCAATGAACAAAGGAATCAATAATGATAGTAAAAATAACAAAGGAATAAAATGTCGTAGAGAAAGTGAATTGACTTCTTTAGTATAATATATTGTTAATATGTTCCATTTACCATTTGCATAATTATTTTTGGCAAGAGCAGTAAATGTTTCACGAGCATAATAAGTACAGAAACTATCAGGGATAATGAATATTCTTCCACCGCCTCGAATAATACGCTTACTTAATTCTATGTCTTGATTGCGGATTAACTTTTCATTGTACATGCCATACTTTTTGAACACTTCATGTTTCCAGCAACCAAATGGCACTGTATCAACCTGCATGACCTTTTCAATACCTGTTCTAAACACAGAATTACCAACTCCAAACCTATTGCTCAATACCTCTTTGATAGCGAGAGTCTTGGGTGTTTTGTTCAATACATCTGTCTTGCATACAGTACCTACATTGTCAGCATTTAATTCATACAATCTTCGCACTAGTGAAGAAAAATAATTCGGTTCATAACAAGCATGAACATCCAGTCTCATGATAACCTCCCCCCTCGCCATGGTAATCCCTATGTTCATTGCACATGGAACGATTCTTTTGGGATTGTCTACAAGATAGATGTACGGTAGTTTTCTTGAATAAAAAGAAATCACTTCTCTTGTCCGATCTGTGCTCATACCATCGACAAAGAGAATCTCCAATTCATTTTTTGGGAAATCCTGTTTCTCAATTGATGCGAGACAATTTTCAATATATCTCTCTTCATTATAAACTGGGCAAATAACTGAAAGCATTATAATTTTATATTATTAATCAAAAAAAGCAATTAAATATCAATAAAAGTTTTGGCAAGTCTAGCCGGAACTCCTACATAAATACCAGAACCCGTATCTTTAGCCACATGTGCTGTCCACACAGCTCCAGCTCCAAGGATAGAAGAATCTGGTATTGTACTTCCTCCTGTAATTGTACAATTTGCACCGATCCAGCAATCCCTGCCTATTTTTACATCTCTCAAATCAGACTTCTTCTGAAGTTTACCACAACTCATGATATGATTACCAGAAGACACAACAACATTTGGTCCAATTAATGAATTATTTCCAATTGAAATTTTACCATTAGCTAATAAAGAACTATAATTCGCAATATAGACATTATCCCCTACAGACAGTTTTTCTAATGTATTGAGAATTGTACTATGCGCAACTTGGAAATTTCTTCCACAATGAATCATAGCCAGTCCGTAGCACCATCCACGGAAACGCATAATAACTGGAATGTCAGGCATATAGAATAAAAAAATATGGACAAACCATGAATATAATAATTTCAATTTATGGCTCATAACTGAATATTTTTGACATAAATACTTCGCTTGTGTATTTTTCCTTCACCAAATTGTAGGCTGCATTGCGTAAATGAACAAACAGGACGGGATTCTTCATGAATTCTTTGATGATTTCACAGGCTGTACAAGCATCATTGAACGGGTAGAATCGAATGGATTCACCGTCCTTGAACGCGAATGGCAACGAACCGACCGGTGTGGAGACGACTGGAACCCCTCTGGAAGCGGCCTCGATAATAACACGCGGTGAGCCTTCCGAAAGCGATGCGAAGAAGAAAATGTCACTGTTATCCATTAATTGATTGATCTTCCCTCTGTCGTTGACATAGCCATGAATGGTTACATGAGATGAATAACCTTTTGATTCAACAAAACTCTTTAATTCCGGCATCATTTCACCGTCACCAACGATATTGAAATGATATGGAACAGTCTCTTCTTCTAATTTCTCTATCAATCCCATTAAGCAATTAATACCTTTAGAATATCGTATATAACTTAAAAACAAAATTGAGACACTTCCTTGTTTCACAGGAATCACATGAAGCAGTTCAGGGAGATCTTCATAGGAAATGGTTGAAGACACAACAACTTTAGCCTTCACACCTTTTTTATATAGTTTTTTTACCAAATGCTGACCATTGCAATAAACACAACTTTTTTTTGCAGCAAGTAAAGTCATATGCCATTCAGGTAAATAACCTATAATAATAAACATCTTCTTTAAAATTGACCATTTTTCATTGTATTTTGTTGCTTCTATCGTGTCACCAACAAAATGCATAATTATTTTTTCCCCCCCCAAAAAAACAGGCATCCAAGAAAAAGGGTCTGGAACACGACAATAGAACAAATCAACTAAGGGGGAAACATACTTTATCGATTTATAATACTTATAAAAATTTAAAAGTGACTTTGCGAAACTTTTTACTTCTGGTAGTTCAATGACTTCTATATTATGAAAATCATCTAATTTATTATATTTCATTAATATATTAATATTATTAGTTTTTTTTATAGATGTTATTAAATATATTTTTCTAAAATTATACGATAGAAATTTTATATATGCATAATGAACATTTATTGTCAAATAAATATCTTTATATTTCAAAAGATTCCATGAAACTAATAAACCTATATTTAAATCCTTTATCATATTTAAAATTTATAAATATAATTTTATCCTATTAATTCACAATGATTATTTATTATGTACAATATTCTACTCTTCCTTTATTTGGGATGACTGACATCATGTGTATTTACAGTTATGTCATGAGTGTTTAAACTATCTTATGTTACGGACATGTTATTTTTCTATTTGTTTCTTCTTTGTCGAGCTGATATAAATATAGTAGCTATTTTATATCTGTTAAAATTCGAGAATCTCGACAGTCAAGCCAATAGATATCATTTCATTATATTTTTTTTAATGTTTGATCAATAAAGTCTAGTGCTTTTTTACTTTCAGTTATTGATGAAAATTCTTTTATAGCAATAGCTTTTCCATTCTGCCCTATTATTTTTGCTTTATCATAATTTTCTACAACCCATTTCATTTTGTCAGCGAAATCTTCTACATTATTATAATCTGAAAATATACAAGAATACATATTTTCTAAAAATCGATCTACTTCACCAACTTTTGTTAGAACAACAGGCTTACCTGTTGCTAAATATTCTCCTAATTTTGTAGGAAAACCATATTGTGTTTGTTTATTATTTGGTCGAGATAACACTAACATATATGCATTTGAAATTATTTTAGGTATTTTAGTATATGGCAATTTACCCAAGAATACAACAAATTCATTTAACTTTAGGTCTTGAATCAAATCTACAATTTTCTTTTCAGTGATTGGATTCTCAAAATCCCCAATTATTAGAAGTTTAAAATTTTTATACAATGCATTAAAAATTTTAAATGATTTAATCAAAATATCAACACCATCTTTAAATATATTAATTACACCACAATAAACGATATATTGACATTTATCATTTCTTTCTTCTTGTATATTAAATCTTGAAATATCTACAAACATATTAATTATCGTAATATTTTTTATTCCATGATTAATATAATATTGTTTTAACGACTTAGATATAACCAAAACGCCATTACTTCTTTTTATTAATTGCAACTTTATAAACTCTTTTAGTTTTTCAATAATGCTAATTTTTCGTCCGTATCCTGGAATTTCTGTACATTCAAAAAAAATTTTATACTTTGGCAACAAAAAATATATAATTAACAATGGACTACCATACAAATGTATTACAGATATATTATTTTCATAGTATTTTTTTGCAATTTCAGCTATATTTTTATGATATTTATTATTGTTTATTATATATGATATTATATCTATGCCTTTAGAATTACATATTTCTTTATCAGTTATTGGTATATAGTTACCATGTAACACTCCATAAATTAATATTACTTTTACCCCTAATTCATTATATGCTTTTGCATATGCAACTATTCTATTTATCGCCGCCGGATTATCTGAAACAATTATCAATATTATTTTTTTTATCATTTTCAAGGAATATAAGACGCACTAAATATTGTTTTATATCTATAAAATGAAATACTATAAGGCTTATTCATTTTATTTATAAAAATATATAGCGAGATTACAGCTAAAAATATACTCATTATATAATTTACTCTTTTAGGATTAAAGGAAAAAGAATGTAAAATACTTATTATATATATAGGGTTTAATATCATCATAAATCGATCACTTATTAAAGATTGACCACAAAATAATATCATGATAGAAGAAATACAACCAATTTTATAAAAAATTAACATTTTTTCATTTTTTACATTTTTCCCAGCATTAGCTATATTGTAGTATATAAAAAATGTCATCATTCGAAAAATAATAGAATTAATGGATTGATTTACACTCCCAAATTCTTTATAAGAATATCGTTGCAAGATATCAAAATTATCAATAAAATAGTCAATAAAATTTTTAACAATTATATTATATCCAGCAAAAAAACTTATAATCGCAATGCAAAATATTATCAAAATAAATTTTTTATCAAATACTAAATTTTTATAATCAAAATTTATAAATACTAACAACACTAATATTAATGAAGAAGAGTGAAATAGAGATGCTAATATAATAATAAGAACATATATAATTCTATTAATGATAATTTTATCTTTTGAAAATAGAAATGGTAATGCTATTAAAAATAACACTGCACATATTGAAGTTCTCATAGCTACCATATTCCCCAAAATATAATTTGAATCTAAATACATATATAATATTATAATCCAATAATATTTGGGTTGAATATAATTAAAAATATAAATATAATTTATTGAAAACCAAATAACAGATAATGTAACAATAAAAATAGTGAAAGTAGGAAATAGTTTTAAAACATAAAGAAAGAGTATCTCCGTACTTGAACCTCTTCCATGATATGAACTTAAGTCTGCATCTTGAATTCCCATGTAAATTAATCTATAACTAAAATAATCTGGACCAAATTCAAATCTTAATGATGCAAAAATAATCGATATTAATATCGATAATATTAAACATATTTTTACTTTTCTATTATCATTTCTAAAATAATAACAGATAGATGCCAATGATATTGCTATTGGTATATAGAAATCCATATTAAAAAAAAAACAATTTTATATCATATTATAGAATTTATTTAATATAGCATTACAGTCATATTTTATATTTTTTAAATTATTTTTTATTTCATTTAATTTCTCTTGATTATTTAATAACTCAACAATTTTTGATGACATTTGTTCTATCGGAACAATAAAACCTTCTTGATTATTCCTAACAAATTCTGATGCACAGCCATAATTATTTATAAGTACAGGGATCCCAAGTATTTTGGCATCATTAACAACAAGTGAAAATGTTTCTGTACGAGATGTATGAACAAGCAAATCTGCATGAATCATATATTTATATACATTATCTTGTGATCCAAGCAAAATAACATTATCTTTTACATCATTTTCTTCAATATTCTTGTTTATTATTGTATATGCTTTACCATCCCCAATAATGTACCAAAAAAATTTTGTATTTGTCTTCTTTTTTATTTCTTTTGCTATTCCAGGTATTTTCTCAAATTGTTTCAAAAAATCCAGTCGGCCTATTGAAATTATTGTAAAATAATTATAATTAAACTTTAAGTCCAATTGTTTTTGCTGTTTACTCTTAAAATACATATTTTTTATATCTATAATATCATTTATTACTAATGTTTTATTTCTCATTTCTGGATAATAACTACAGAATGATTCTTTAGCAAAATTTGAAACACAAACAATTTTATTGAATGCTTCATATATTTTTTTCTCATTTCTTTTTGTTAATAAATAATAATTTTTATATTCACATCTTATCCAAGCAATTTTATTGTCAGATGGTATACCATATACAACATGACTTAAATCTTCTTGAAATGAAATAATCGCGTCATATTTTTTTGATTGTATTTGATATCCAAAAAACACGCCATAAAGTTTATATAAATTAATTTTAAATATAATTCTTATAAATCTTCTAAAATTCTGAATTCCAAAGTTTAACATTTTTATCACAAAATTTCTGTTTAAAATTTTTATTGAAAACCATATATTTTCTTTCAATAAAGTAAAATTGTTATTTTTATCTACTTGAGTTCCTTCCCATGATCTACAGAATATATCAACATGTACAATGTTAGAATCAATATAACTTAATAAGGCATTTAAACTCGATATCGTACCACCGTAATTAAATGAAGGAATAATAATCAATATTCTTTTCATAATATCTTTTATTTATAAAATAATTTATTATCTAATATATAGTATCAGAACTAATTCTTCTTTATTAACTATTTCTTTTTATACAATACACTTCTATATAATTATTTTTTCTCAATTAGTGTCGCGAAATCCGAACAAAGAAAATGGCGTTTATCAGCGCTCCTTCACGTGGGAGAAAAAATACGAACAAAACATATTACAAAATCCGAACAAAAAGTTGACATCTAACATTTTTTCATAAAAATGGCTTTCATACAACCGAGATTTCGTCCTTTGGACGATTCTGATGGTTGATAACCAATGGCATATAGTAATAAGATTTACTTATGGTTAATTGAATTTAGTCTAGTCAAGACCGCTTTGATGAGTCAATATTGAGCCAGAAGGCGTTTGGCTTCGGCTTGAAGAGATGTATATTGATCTTTGTGAACAATTCCATTGGCCAGTAGATAGTCACCAAGATCCATCGCCGTGGCCTGCCCTTCTTCAGTTATTCCTTCACGTTTTAAAACTTTATAGACAGTCTTAAGCACTATGAAAAAATCTGTCATAAAAGAAAGATTTTGGACATAGCGCAGATCATAATCCAATTTATCCTCCCATGTCATGGCATTGCGACCGCTTATCTGCGCCAAACCAGTCAGCCCTTGACGAACTGTATGACGCTTTCTCTGTTCCTTTGTCATGAACACCATATCTCGTACTAGCAACGGACGCGGTCCAACAATCGCCATGTCGCCTTTCAGGATGTTGAACAGCTCAGGCAGTTCGTCCAATGATGTGGAACGGAGGAAGCGGCCGTAGGGAACGAGTCGCTGTTCGTCTGGCAGGGGATTGCCATCGGCATCCGTCTCGCAAGTCATCGTTCGGAATTTGATGAGTCGGAAGATCTTCTCATCCTTCCCTGGTCGCAACTGCGTGAAGAATGGATTTCCCTTCATCTTGATCACGCCGACAATCGTCAGAAGCAGAAGAAGCGGCGACAGCACAATGATGGCACAGAGAGAGATGAAGAAATCAAGAGGACGCTTTATGTATAAAGCATAAATCATGATTCACAATTCATAATTCATAATTATAACAAAAGCCTAAAGCTAAAAACAAATCGAAGTAAGCAATAGACCTTAGACGATGAGACGGGAGACTCATGTTTTTATGGTGCATCATGGTGTGAGCCGCCACGCTGATTGTCCGTTTTTCGCGACATTTGTTTGGCGCGGACAATGTTCGTGGCGCGGCGGACGAGGCCCGCACATCATCTTCCCAAACGCCCAAACGCATTAATTCTTCATTAAATCCTTTCTACCGCGACATTCGCCTCATTCTTTTTCTTCCGGCTTCCGGCTTTGGCTTTCAGCCCGTGTCATTCTTCTTCCCCCTTCCCCTTCTGCATATGAACCAACATTCTTCGTGTTCATATTATTTATTCTTATAGTACCGCGCTTTCGCAGCGCGTCTTCTTCCGTAGACATTGAAGATCGGTTGACCACGCGGTGGCCTTCGGTTCGAAGTAGTCAGCACCCACACCGGAGTGTCAACGCACACATGGACAAAGGTGCAAAAATGTGTGAAGGAAAAACGACTGCCGCTTATGCGTGGGACTTTTTTCCTAGATATGGAACTGAACCTGTTTTTCTAACTACAATGACGACAGTTCGATGACGCCATTGTGCTTTGTTCGATATGCAATATGGATACCTTTGTCAAGCGATAATCCCGTGATTTTGTCAAGATGATGGTCGACGTGTGCCCAAATGAGGCATATACGATATGACCAAAAGGCAATATCCTCTGGTTAGGAATGGTAGATTTCAACAAATTATTCTTTGCAGTTCATATAAAAAAGTTTTATAGTAGCAAGCAAAATATATAATTCAATAAGTCATAAATAAATAAAAAAACTACACTTAAATTGATATTAATTTTCCACTAATTCATCAATGATTTTATATCTTTGGATACGCGTTCCGAAAATTTATGTGCTCCTAATTCATTCATGTGCATGGTATCACGAAAATATTCACAATGCCCAGAAAATGAAGAATCAAGATAATAATCCATCAATGGTATATTATATTTTGCAGCAATTTCATATGCAATTCTATAGTCTTCCTGAGTTTGAGAATCGGAAAAATAAAATGGTGAGAGAACCCAAACCATGTTGAGGTTATATTCATTTTTTAGAGAGGCCAGTTTGCACATCCAATGAATTTTTATTAAATCATATTCACATGTTTTGTATTGTTTCTCTTGTCTATCATTTTTTATCATACCAGATAACGGTGAAAAGCCTTTATTATCCATCCGCATATTGAAAATACAATCCATCATCATGGGAATCAGCCTTGAATTGTACCGATACATAGCTGAATGCAAATATATATTACTATTGAATGATACAGAGCGTATCATTTCCCCAACTGCAGTCATGCGGTAATACGGTTTCAGCATTGAAATATAACGTGTGTTTCCCTTGTCTTGTGAATATTTTTGAAGGTCAAATACAGAAGTTATATCATATACCAGTAGTTGAGGTTTGTGTCGTTCAAGTATGTTTACAATAATAGGATAAGCCAATATAATACCGTTGCCATCATATCCTGCATTATAGCAATCAGCCTTCAATATTTGCTCCATTATGTTAGGATCATAATGATGACGTGCTCTGCTTGAACCAAATACTAATATATCGTGACAAGATTTTGTCAACAAATCATGAAATTGTCGTGTATTTCCACTACGAGCATGTTCTCTCAGAAAGTCACACAGAATTCCCAAACATATATCAACTACTATAATAATATAGATAAAGACTACAATTTTCATCAAGAATCGTCTCATGTCAGAATCCCGCATATCAGAATCCCGCGTAGATAAATTGTCCACCATCAAGCACTCCAGTCAAAATAATCATACAGAATAACAACACATAGATAGTCCACCTAATCGGCAGGCACGATAAAATGAAGAATTGTTGTTGAAAAAATTCGTCCTTCAAATCTTTAAAAAATAGTATGGCCATACCAGATAATGCCATCAACGAAGCTGCCCCCCCCAAGACAGATAAGCTAGGTACTCCTCGATTTATGATTATGTGTTTTATGAAGCATATGGCATCATATACATTCGGCATGCGGAAAAAAATCCAAGCTAAATTAACCAGCATGAACGTCAGAAATATTCTTGCAATCTTTATAAACATGTGACTTCCTTCATATTTCTGCCAATCTAATGCCTTTTCAATAATCTGCAATACCCCATGCATTCCTCCCCAAATGATGAACGTCCAGTTGGCTCCATGCCAGATTCCACTCACAAGGAAGGTAATAAGAATGTTCACATATGTCCGTGTCTTGCCACATCGGCTCCCTCCAAGTGGAATATAGACATGCCTAGTCAACCAATGCGTCAGTGTAATGTGCCAGCGTTTCCAAAAATCTGTGATACTGACTGCAAGATATGGTCTTTTGAAATTATCAGGCAAATTGAATCCCAGCGTACGTGCAATTCCAATTGCCATCAATGAATAGCCTGAGAAATCACAATATATTTGAATGGAATAGAACAAGCTCGCCAAAAGACATGTTGAACCACTGTATCGACTGTAGTCAGCATACACTGTATCGACAAATAGTCCAACACGGTCAGCAACAACTAGCTTGATGAACATACCCCACAATAGGTATTTCAGTCCTTGACGTCCTTGTTCATATTTGAATTCATGGACTGCTTTTATTTGCGGCATTAGCTCATCAACTGTGCTAATAGGTCCTGCAACCACTTGCGGGAAGAAGGACACAAACAACATGTAGTCGATTAAGTTCTTCTCTGCCTTGTTTCTTCCATGATAGACATCAAGCATATATCCAACCGCCTGAAATGTGAAGAAGCTAATCCCTACGGGAATTGCCCAATTCAAACCAGGCAGAGCAAAACGAAGACTAATTGTTTTTAAGCATGCTTTAATATTATTGTTGATGAAATTATAGTATTTGAAAATCAGCAGTGGCAATAATCCCCCAAAAGACATACACCATAAATATAATGTTTTTCTTTTATAAAAATTATATTCTGCCCCTTCCCCTAATGTTTTACATTGATCAAGTATTATTCCACCAATGTAAGTTACAATAGTAACTGCAAGTAAAACAATTGCAAATACTGGTTTCCAGTTCATATACAGTAGATAACTTACCAGCAATAAAAATCCCTTCCTATATTGATTATATCTAATGGGAATGAGCCAATAGAATCCAAAGATGAATGGATATATGATCCAGAAATTAAAAGTATTAAAAGCCATATAATATATAATTGAGACGAAGAAACAACAGTAAATAACAAATATAATTTTATATTAACTTTTTATCTGGCTGCATAGTGTAATTAGCTATTTTTATTTTTTTATAAAAAATTATATATGTTTTAAATTATAGACATGAAATGCTTTAAGACCTTATTCCCGCAACTTCCCATCCCGCCTGTGATCATCAATATTGCACCACTGAATGCACTCATGATTAATACCTTACAATAGACAAAAATGATTATTTTGAATTATGAAACGAGAGACATGAGACGCGAGCAATAGACGTTAGACATTGTAGCTAAAAGCTGAAAGCTGAAAGCGAAATGCAGAGAACCACAAAAGGCACAAAAAAGCACGAAAACGCTTCGCTTAGCTGAAAGCCGAAAGTTGAAAGCTAAAAGCAAATACAAAACTGCCTTTGGCAGTGCTAATGGCTGATGGCCAATGGCTTATGGTAATTTTCAATTAACAATTAACAATTAACAAATTACAATGGAAGCTAAAAGCTTAAAGTTGAAAGCTAAAAGCAAATACAAAACTGCCTTTGGCAGTGCTTATAGCTTATGGCCAATGGCTTATGGTATTTTTCAATTAACAATTAACAATTAACAAATTACAATGGAAGCTAAAAGCTTAAAGCTGAAAGCTAAAAGCAAATGCAATTAACAATTAACAATTAACAAAG
>JAEEGL013728231.1_pt1 | contig 11606 bp, 12 predicted proteins | sample 9134231 | NCBI WGS metagenome assembly JAEEGL01 (sample SAMN16246548, study PRJNA631951) | gut metagenome | biome: gut microbiome; feature: rumen; material: fiber-attached | host: Bos | place: Iran: Karaj | collected 2018-10 | reverse complement strand
TGAGCCTGTACGCGCTTGTCGCGCGTTTCGGCTTGTGTAGCAGAAATTTATTTCTGCGGAATACGAATATCATTGACTGTCCATTTGTACGGACTTTAAAAATAATTTAAGAAAAATTTTATTATTTATCTTGACATCGTGTCAGAATAGATGTATACTTGTTATAGTGACACGGTGTCAGAATAAAAAAGAGAGGATTGATTTTTATGAAGAAAAATATCGGTTCGCAGTTAGCATTATATCCCATGCCCGTTACCGTTATCGGTGCGATGAACGGAGATAGACCCACCTGGACGCTTGTGGCTCATGTAGGCATAATCGGACATGACAGAGTATTGGTATCGCTTGCGGCGCCTCATTTCATAAATGGTATCATCAAGCAGAACAATAAGCTTTCTGTAAACATTGTTGATGAAAGTATTTTACCCGAAGCTGATTATGTGGGTTCGACAAGCGGTGTAAAAACAGATAAATCGAAAGTATTTGACTATACGCTCGGCAATTCGGGCACACCTTTAATAAATAATGCGCCTCTTTGCCTTGAATGTACTGTTGTTGATATCTATAATACACCCGGTTTTGAAAGTTTTATCTGCACCATAGACAACACCTATGTTGAGGAAAAACACCTTACCGAAGACAATAAAGTGAATTACAGAACATTAAAGCCCGTGCTTTTTGAATTTCCGACTTACGAATATTTAAAAACGGGAGATGTGCTGGGTAAATGTCTTAGTTTCAAGAATGAGAGGGAATAACTATGCCAAAAGGATCGCCCGAACTGACAAATGCAAGAAAGGAAGAAATAATCTCTGCCTGTGAAACACTCTATAAAACAATGAGTTTCAAGGAGATAACAATAAAGGAGATAGCGAATTTCACTTCCTTTACCCGAACTTCCATATATAATTATTTTGAGACGAAAGAGGAGATCTTTCTTGCTCTGCTTACAAGGGAATATAATTTGTGGACAGACGCATTGCAGAAAATATATTCGGAAAACGAAAGCTTATCTGCCGATGAATTTGCGCAAAAGATCGCCCGTTCGCTTGAAGAGCGGCAGCAGCTTTTGAAAATTTTAAGTATGAATCACTATGATATGGAAGAAAACAGCAGGGAAGAAAATCTTATAGAAATGAAAAAGTCTTACAAAAATACGATATTTTCCGTTGAACAATGTCTTGTAAAATTCTTCCCCAAAATGACGAAAGAAAAAATAACGAATTTCAGATATACATTTTTCCCGTTTTTGTTCGGCATATATCCTTATGCGGTAGTGACTGATAAACAGCTTAACGCAATGACCTGTGCGGGAATGGATTACAAATTGAAATCGGTTTATGAACTGACTTATTACTGTGTGAAAAATTTATTGGAGGTGCAGGAATGAAATATGTAAAACTTGGAAATTCCGATCTGAATGTTTCGCGTATATGTATGGGGTGTATGGGTTTTGGCGATGCAAAAAACGGTCAGCACTCATGGACGATAGACGAGGAACATTCAAGAGAGATAATAAAAAGAGGACTTGAACTCGGCGTTAATTTTTTTGATACGGCTATCGGCTATCAAAGCGGTACGAGCGAGCAGTATGTAGGCCGTGCCCTGCGTGATTTTGCAAAACGTGATGATGTGGTCGCTGCCACAAAGTTTCTGCCCAGAACGCCCGAAGAGATAAAGGCGGGCATATCGGGACAGCAGCATATTGAAAAAATGATAAACAAGAGCCTTGAAAATTTAGGCATGGACTATGTTGACCTTTATATTTATCATATGTGGGACTGGAATACACCGATCTATGATATTCTGGACGGTCTGAATAACATTGTAAAGGCAGGCAAGGCAAGATATATCGGTATTTCAAATTGTTTTGCATGGCAGCTTGCAAAGGCAAATGCACTTGCGGAAAAAGAGGGCTTTGCAAAATTTGTTTCCGTACAGGGGCATTACAATCTTATTTTCAGAGAGGAAGAAAGAGAAATGGTGCCGTTTTGTGCCGAGGACAATATAGCCTTGACACCTTACAGCGCACTTGCAAGCGGCAGGCTTTCCCGAAAAGCGGGCGAGACTTCAAAACGCGCCGAAGAAGATGCGTATGCAAAATTCAAATATGATGCCACAAAGGAACCTGACGGCATAATTATAAAGCGTGTTGAAGAAATTGCAAATGATCATAATGTGAGCATGACGGAAGTTTCGCTTGCATGGCTTATATCAAAAACCACTTCACCCGTTGTGGGCGCGACAAAGCTGCACCATATCGAGGGCGCGGCAAAGGCAGTCGAACTGGAATTGAGTGAAGAAGAAAAAATCTATCTTGAAGAACCTTATGTACCGCATAATTTAGCGGGAGTAATGGCACAGAACAAACCTGTAAACAAGGACGAAAAGCACGTTTGGGGCACGGGAAACCAAAAGATATAATACAGAGAGGAGTTTTAATATGAGTGAAAAAATAGTACAGACAGCAGGAAGAGAACAGCTTGGAGAGTTTGCGCCGATGTTTGCACATTTGAATGATGATGTGCTTTTCGGTGAAGTATGGAACGAAGAAGCAATAGATGTAAAGACAAAGTGTATAATAACGGTGGTTTCGCTGATGGCAAGCGGCATTACGGACAGTTCACTTTTGTATCATCTGCAAAACGCAAAGGCACACGGTGTTACCAAAGAAGAAATTGCGGCAATAATCACTCATGCAACAATGTATGTCGGCTGGCCGAAAGGCTGGGCGGTATTCAGACTTGCAAAGGAAGTATGGAACGAAGCGGCAGCTGAGAACATGTAAAATTATAAGGGGTGAACAGCCATGAAAAAATTATTTGCATCCGTTTTTATGATACTTGGGCTGTTATGTCTGACAGCCTGCTCAAACGGCACAAACGAGCCTGCTCCCGCGGCGGAAAATAATGTTCGCAGCGAAGCGGCGGCAGAAGAACAAAATACCGAAACTGACAAGGCTGAAACCGCCCCCGACAACGGCGGCACAGAAACGGAAAAAAACGAACAAAAAGAAAGCAAAGACACGGCCGTTGTATATTTTTCGGCAACGGGCACAACAAAAGGTGTGGCGAAGAAAATAGCGGCGGCGGAAGATGCGGATATTTTTGAATTGATACCCGCAGAGCCTTACAGCGCAGCCGACCTTGACTGGAACGATAAAAACAGCAGAACTACGCTTGAGATGAATGACCTTGATGTACGTCCCGCGATCGCCAATGATGATATTGTATTGGACGGATATTCGACAATGTATATAGGCTATCCTATCTGGTGGGGCGATGCACCGCGGATTATGAGTACCTTTGTTGAAGCACATGACTTTGACGGTATCACGGTCATTCCGTTTTGCACATCGGGCGGCAGCGGTATCGGTAAAAGCGGGGATAACCTTGCTTCACAGGCAGGAAGCGGAAATTGGCTTAAAGGCGACAGGCTTAGTGCCAATGTATCGGAAGATGAAATACAAAATTGGATAGACGGTTTGCGTTAAACAACAAGGAGAAAATTTAAGTGCAGGGAAAAACAACAGGCATTTTCAAAAGAATAATTGATATTGTTATGTCGCTTTTGCTGCTTTTTTTGACGGCATATCAGGTCACGGGCGAAAGTGCGCACGAATGGCTTGGCATAAGCATGAGCGTACTGCTTATCATCCATAATATTTTAAACCGAAAATGGTACAAAGCAATTTTTAAAGGTAAATATTCCCCATACCGCATAGCCGTTACGGCGATAAATATATTTTTGCTTGTTTTCATAGCACTTACCGCAGTAAGCGGCATGGCAATGAGCAATCACGCCGTTCCGTTTATGTATGGTATTATAAATGTAATGACAGCAAGAAAAATCCACCTTGCAATGTCCTATTGGTCGTTTATTTTTATGGGTATACATATCGGTATGCACATTAAGACAATGACCGCCAGAATAAGCGGTACGCCAAAATTGATATTCGGCATGATACTTGCGCTGATATCGGCGGCGGGTCTTTGGCTTTTCATAAAAAGCGGCATTGTAAATTATATTCTTTTTAAAACACATTTTGCTTTCCTTGATTATGAGACCGCAAAACCGCTTGTTATACTTCAAAATCTTGCCATGCTGCTGTTTTGGGTGCAGGCAGGACTCATTATCGCTGCACTCACTCAAAGAAAAAGGAGCGTGGTGTGATATGAAGGAAGATCATTATAGGGTGCCTATGAAAATGGTGTAAAGCCAAATTTTTTAGAGGTTCCCATAAACCAATTTTATTTTTAAAGGAGGAATTACTATGAAAAATTTACCGAAAATCGCGCTTGGAGCATGGGCCTGGGGCAATGACGGAACATTCGGAAACGACTTTACGGCAGAAACGTTAAAGCCGATATTTGACACGGCAATGAAAAACGGCCTTAACCTTTGGGATACGGCTTATGCCTACGGTATGGGTACTTCCGAAAAGGTGCTTGCGGGCTTTTTAAAGGGGCTGCCGAGGGAAAGCTATCTTGTTTCGGATAAGTTTACACCCCAGTGTGCGGATGCTTCCTCGCCGACGGCAATGAAAGATATGATAGAAATGCAGCTTGAACTTATGGAGCTGAATAATTTCGATATCTACTGGATACACAACGTATGGGATGCACCAAAATGGACGGAAGAACTTGCAAAATATTTTGAGGGTAAGGAAAATGTGCCGCTTTTGGGTGTTTCAAACCATAACCTTGCGGAGATAAAGCAGGCTGCGGAGATATTAAAGGCTCATGGTCTGAAATTATCGGCTGTACAAAATCATTTAAGCCTTATAAACCGTTCATCCGAACATTCGGGCATACTTGATTACTGCAAGGAAAATGATATTTGTTTTTTTGCGTATATGGTGCTTGAACAGGGTGCGCTTTCGGGCAAGTATGACACAAAGCATCCCATGCCCGCAGGCTCGGCAAGGGCGGAGGCATACAATCCCGTACTTGACAAGATAGAAGTTTTAAACGCAAAATTAAAGGAACTTGCCGACAAGTACAATGTTGAAATTGCTCAGATACCGATTGCATGGGCAATAGCAAAGGGCACTTTGCCAATTATCGGCGTTACCAAGACAAAGCACGTTGAAGATGCGGTAAGGGCAGCAAATATAACACTTACCCCCGAAGAAACGGCAGAACTTGAAAAACTTGCCGACAGTCTTGAAATAAATGCAATTCGTTTTTGGGAAAAGGAGATGAAATAATATGAGTAAAATTTTAGTGTCATATTTCAGCGCAAGCGGAACAACAAGATCGGTATCGGAAAAACTTGCAAAGGCGATAGGGGCAGATATTTATGAAATAAAACCCGAAGTTCCTTATACCTCCGCCGACCTGGACTGGACAAACAAAAAATCAAGAAGCACGGTGGAAATGAACGACAAAAAATTCCGCCCCGCAATTGCGGATGCGGATGCAAATGTAGCTCAATACGATACGGTTTTTGTAGGGTTTCCGGTTTGGTGGTACACAGCGCCGACGATAATAAATACATTTTTGGAAAGCTATGATTTTTCGGGTAAAAAGATAGTGCTGTTTGCAACTTCGGGCGGCAGCGGCCTTGGCAGTACAAAGAAAGATTTGCAGCCAAGCGTTTCCACCACGGCGGAAATAGTAAACGGCAAGGTGCTCAGCCGTTCGGCGGGCGAAGCTGAACTTGCAGATTGGGCAAAAGATTTTATAGTAAGCGAATTAAATAATCGGACTTAAGCTTGCTTAAGGCGGATTATTTATGAGCCCCATCCTATAGTGAACGTCCAAATATTTTTGACGTTCACTATATTTAAGAACGGAGGCGGAATTATGACTAAAAAATTTAATTTATGGTTTGTGTTGTCAATCTTGTTTATTCTTAGCTTTTGTATGTCTGCAAGTGCAGCGGACAAAGAGATCGTATTGAAGATAGACGACCCCGTAATGACCGTAAACAACAGCGAAAAAGAAATAGACAGTTTCGGCACGGCGCCTATCATATCAAACGGCAGGACGCTGCTTCCGATAAGAGCCGTTGTTGAGGAAATGGGCGGTTCGGTGGAATGGAACGCCGAAAACAAGCAGACAGAGCTTAAATATGGCGATACGGATATAGTTCTGACAACGGATTCTCAAACGGCTTTGTTAAACGGCGCGGAAACAGAAATAGATACTGCACCCGTAATAATAAATGCAAGGACTTTTCTGCCGATAAGATTTATTGCCGAAGGTTTTGGCTTTAGCGTGGACTGGGACAGAGAAAGCAAGAAGATAACGATTTTGTCAAAAGATGCTGACGAAGAAGTTAAGACAGCAGAACCCGCAGAAGAGGAAGTCAAGACAACAGAACCCGTAAACGAGAGCAAGACCTTGGTGGTTTACTTCTCCGTTACGGGAAATACCGATAATGCGGCTAAAAAAATCGCTGCGGAAACAAATGCCGATATTTACAAGATAGAGGCAAAACAGCCCTATACGGATGAAGATATAAACTATAATGATGATAATTCCAGAACAAGCATAGAGCAGAATGATAAATCGGCAAGACCCGAAATTGAGGGTACGATCGAAAACTTTGACGATTACAGCCTTGTTTTCGTCGGTTATCCTATCTGGTGGGGCGATTCGCCGCGTATTATGAGTACATTTGCCGAATCCTATGACTTTACCGATAAAATCATAGTTCCGTTCTGTACTTCCGCAAGCAGTCCGATAGGCTCCAGCACGGAGACCTTTTCAAAGTTGGCAAAAGGCGGAAAATGGCTTGACGGCAAAAGATTTTCGGCCGATGCTTCACAAGCCGAGATCTCGGAGTGGATAAAAAGTCTTGATTTGAATTAAATACTTTTAGACGGCTCGGCTGTATGCAGGGCTTTTTAAATGAATTCTAACGGATGAAATAAAGAGAACGAAAAGAAAAGGACAGCGAAAATGCTGTCCTTTTTTGTACGTCCGAAGCGTCGCTGATTTACGCGATAGTTTAAAGATCGAAGAGATATTTAAGAATATCAACAAATTTTATTTCTTCTTTTGGAGTATTCTTTATTCCGAGCATTCGCGCGGTGGCATTGTCTCTCAATTCAAAAAAGCGGTTTGTCTGCGGTGTTCCCTCTAAATACTCGTAGGCATGAGGAACTCCGGGTTCGACATGGAGCTCTGTGAAAATACCCGCCTGCATAAGCTTTTGAGCATAGGCCACATCTTCGTCGCAGAAAAGGTCGAGACTGCCGACTATCATGAAAGTCTGCGGCAGTCCTTTCAGTTGATCGACCGCAGCGGTTGCGGGTGAAAAATATATCATTTCCTCGTCGGCGAGTTTTTGTTCCTGTCCTGCGATCAATTTTCCCCAGCCAAAAACATTGTTCTCCTTTGTCCATACAAATTCGCCCGCAAATTGGTTGTTGTAAATATCATCTTTACCGCCTGTACGGTAATCGAGCATGGGATATATCAATACCTGTCCTTTCAGAGGAACTTTTCCTTTGTCGCGATTATAAAGGGCAAGGCGTGCGGTCAATCCTCCGCCTGCGCTTTCTCCCTCAATGACTATATTATCCTTATCAATATTTAATTCGTCCGCGTGTTCGTATACATAAAGCAGTCCCGCATATACTTCTTCAAGTTCTGTGGGATATTTGTAATCGGGATCCAAAGAAAGCGTATAGTCGGGGGAAAAGACCACAGCATTGCAGCCGTCTGCCACACCCTGTATTTTTGACTCGTCCATGGCAGTAGTGCCGAAGTGATAACCGCCGCCGTGGATGAAATAAATCGCGGGTGCTTTCTCCTTGGTTTTGAGTTTTGCGGGACGGAAAACATACAAATTCATTTTCTTCTTTCCCTGCGCAACATCAATGGAAAGTTTTTCCGCATTCGTCGGCTCTGAGTTTTCTACACCGAGATCTTCGTTTGAAGTTCCGACAGGCACCGTCAAGCCTATCACGGGTTCATAGCCTTCCGCCAAAAGATGTGCGGATACAGAGTCTTTCTGAGCCTCGGTGTTTGTCTGTGTCAGATTTGTTGTCAAGTTTTCTTTTTCCATACTGCACCTCCTGTTGTTCATTGATTGATTTTGTTGATTTTTTTTTGCCGCCAACCTGTCTGTGTATAGTACCTGCATCGGGTCGGGCGGTTATACGTCATGTTCCTTCGTACAATACGTTTGTTTTGTAATATTTTACCACGAAAAGTATAATTTGTCCAGCGGTGTTTGAGAAAATCTACAAAAATATGCCGAAATATATATGTGATTGCAGAAATAGTGCCAACAGATGACTCGCGGCTGCATATTCCTTGTTGTTTATATTTTCGGTGACTGAAAGGAAATGGGAATTGCCTTGGGAACAATACTTTTAGCTATATAGCGTAAACGCATTTTACATAAATCGGCGGGAATGTTTTTGGATATATTGATTTTTCACCTGTTATGATGTAAAATGAAGAAAAGAGTGAACGTGCTGTGCGTGCTTCGGGGTGTCACAACTTTTGGCATAGCCAAAAGCCAATTGCTCCGCAATTGTCCGCATCTATCTTTGCGGTTGAATGTATAGAGAACGGCAGCTATGATTGACGGAGGTAAAATATGCCTTTAAAAATTTTAAGAAACGATATTACAAAGGTCAAGGCAGATGCGATAGTTAATACGGCAAATCCGTTTCCTATTATAGGCGGCGGAACGGACAGCGCGGTTTATGCGGCGGCAGGACGTGAGCTTTTGCTTGCGGAACGCAAAAAGATAGGCAATATTGCTTCGGGTAATGCGGAATATACGCCTGCCTTTGCACTTGATGCGAAGTATATAATACATACCGTAGGTCCCGCATGGGAGGACGGCGAACACGGTGAAAGAGAGACACTTCATTCCTGTTATAAAAATTCGCTTGAACTTGCGGCAAAATTATCATGCAGAAGCATAGCATTTCCTTTGATAGCTACGGGAGTTTACGGTTTTCCGAAAGACGAAGCTCTGCAAATAGCTCTGTTTGAGATCAACAGATTTTTGCTTTCGTACGACATGGATGTTTTTCTTGTGGTGTTTGACAAAGATTCATTCAGGCTGTCGGGCAAATTGGTCGGAGATATTGAAGAATTTATTGATGAAGAGGCGGCACGGGTAATACGGGAAACGGAGTTTTCGTGGGACTGGCTTTACGAAGAACATGTATCGCGTTCGGTGCGAAACGGAGCAAAAAAAACGCAAAATGACCTTGACACTATTCTTTCGGTAAAAGAACAGACATTTCAGCAAAAGCTTTTTGAACTTATAGAAAAGAGCGGATTGACGGATGTAGAGGTCTATAAAAAGGCAAATCTTACACGCAAGCTTTTTTCAAGAATACGCTGCAATGTGAACAGCAAGCCTAAAAAGACAACTGTTATTGCTCTTGCGGTGGCACTGGAACTGAACATAAATGAACTTGCCGATCTGCTTTCGCGCGCAGGCTATGCTTTGTCGCCGAGTGATAAATTCGACCGCATAATAGCATATTTCTTTACCGATAAAATCTATGATATTTTCGAGATAAATGCGGCTCTGTTCAATTACGGTCAGCAGACACTCGGCTGTTATGAGTAATTGCTTGCATTTTGGCAAAAAAAATTGCTTTTTTTCAAAGGCTGTTCATAAAACAAAAAAACCGACTGCGCAAAAACAGTCGTTTTTTTGTTTTATACTTGTTTTATTTTTTCAACTGATTCTTTTGACGGGGTGATATAAGCGGTTTTATTGGTATCGTAAATAACAAAACCGGGTTTTGCGCCGTTGGGTTTGTGTACGTTTTTGCGCTGTGTGTAGTCCACGGGCACCATTGAAGATGTCTGCGCCTTGCTGTAGTATGCGGCAAGGGTCGCGGCTTCGGTCAAAGTTGTGTCGGGCACATCTGCACCGCGGGTTATGATTATAACGTGTGAACCCGGGATGTTTTTTGTGTGCATCCATATATCCGTGCTGTGTGCGGTGCGCAGGGTCAGCTCGTCATTCTGGATATTGTTTTTGCCGACATAGATATCGTATCCGTCGGATGAGATGTAGTGCAGGGGTGCGGATCTTTTATTGACCTGTTTGCCTTTTTGTTTTGCTTCTTTTTTTACATAGCCCTGTTCACGCAGTTCGCGGCGTATTTCTTTTATATCCTGCTCGTTTTCACAGTTTTCAATACCTGCAAGCACGGTCTCGAGATAAGCAAGTTCTTCATCGTTTGAAACAATCTGCTCCTGCAAAGCAGTGTAGGTGCGTTTTGCCTTGTTGTAGCGCTTGAAATATTTCTGCGCATTTTCCGCAGGTGTAAGCGAGCCGTCAAGTTCTATTTCCACTTCTTCAAAATTTTCGCTGTAAAAATTATTCAGCTTTATGGTTGTCATTCCCTGCTTTATCGCATAGATATTGGCGGTTATCAATTCTCCGCAAAGACGTAGATGTTCGCGGTTTTCAATATCTTTAATGCTTTTTTGCTGGATGTCGCGCTTTTTAACACAGCGCTCTATATTCTGCGCAACAAGATGCTTCAGATCGTGAGTTTTCTGCGACATTCTGTACGCCGTATCCTTGGCTGAATAAAATTCCTCTGTCATACGGGACGGAGAGGAGAAGGTCTGCGCGCGCAGATCTTTATATTTATTGAGTGAAAACGGCAGCATATCCTTTACTTTTTCGCCGTCATACACTATCTGCGGAAGATAGTCTGCAGCTTTGATCTTATCGACAAGGGCTGAAAATGCTTCGTAAAGATTTTGCTTTTCGCTGTCGGAGAGTGTGCTGACAGGTTTATTTGCGTCGATTCCCGCATTATAGCACACCTCGTCCGCAATTACGGGACTTATGCCGTTATAGCCCTTGTATATCGCTGCAAATGCCTTTTCCGAATTAAGGTTTTCGAGTGTTTTAAAAAAATTTTCTTCATTTAAAAGCAGGGTGTCCGTTTTTCCGCTGTCGGGCGGCATAACATATTCTTTCCCGGGGAGTACCTGTCTTACCGAGCTTTTGTCAAAGCTTATATGTCTTGCGCTTTCAAGTACAGTTCCGTTTTCGTCAACAAGCATAAGATTGCTGTGCCTTCCCATTATCTCCAAAACAAGCGTTTTAAGTGTATAATCGCCCATTTCGTTAAGGGCTTCTATTTTTATGTTGACTATTCGGTCAAAATTGGGCTGGGTTATCTCCAGTATTTTGCCGCTTTGAATGTGCTTTCTTAAAACCATGCAAAAAAGCGGCGGTTCCATGGGATTGTCGCGCGTTATTTCCGTAAGGTGCAGACGCGGGTGTGAGGGATTGGCTGTCAAAAGAAGCTTGCAGTTTTTGCCCAGACTGCGCACGGACAAAATTATCTCGTCACTTTCGGGCTGATATACCTTGTCCACACGGCCGCCCACAAGTTTGTCTTTTAGCTCGGTCACTATGCTGTTTATTGTTATTCCGTCAAATGCCATAATAATTGCCTTTCAAAATTTTACTTATAGCAATATTCAAAAATACTGCAGCGATCTTTCGGCTAAAATTTTGCATTAGCAGCTGTGAACTAAAGCTCACGTTGTCCCTGCGGGATCGGGCTTGCTTTAGCAAGCTCAACAGCATCAAACTCCCTTGATAAGCCTGCGGTCATTTTTTCTTGAACTGCAAAATTTTATCTCGTG
>JAEEGL013661219.1_pt1 | contig 11606 bp, 7 predicted proteins | sample 9134231 | NCBI WGS metagenome assembly JAEEGL01 (sample SAMN16246548, study PRJNA631951) | gut metagenome | biome: gut microbiome; feature: rumen; material: fiber-attached | host: Bos | place: Iran: Karaj | collected 2018-10 | reverse complement strand
AAATAAAACGGAAAGGGGTTCGTCACCCCTTTCCATTCTAAAAATGAACTAAAGTGCAGTATTTTTAACTGCTATTAATATTATAACGATGTTTTCAACCCTTTTCAACCCTCGTCATGAGGAATATTACAGAACCGTTACAAGATCTTCTTTCGCTTTTGATTTGTAGTGCATTTCCGCAATTTCAACATCAGATGCCGGGTATCCGATTGGGAAAATTGCAACAATTTCGTAACCTGACATCTGCGGGAATAGTTCTTTCAAAACAGCCGGATCAAAATATCCAACCCAGGTTGTCCCCAAGCCCAAATCCTGAACTTCAAGCATAATATGAGTTGCTACAATGGAAGCATCAATTTTTGCAAAATTTTTGTTATCAAATTTTCTGACGTAACTGTTAAATTTGTCGGCTCCCACAATCATTACGGTTTTTGCTCCGAAAATGTACGGAGTTGCATCCGAAAGCTTTTTGATGTTTGATTCATCATTCATAACCCATATTTTAAATGGCTGCAAGTTGCACGCTGTTGGTGCGGCCATTGCCGCTTCTACAATTTTATCAATCTTTTCCTGTTCAACCGGTCTTGATGTATCAAATTTTCTGCATGAAAAACGTTCGTGTGCCAAATCTAAAAAACTCATATATGTACTCCTTTTATTAGTCTCACGAAAATTTTACCATAAAAAAGGACAGAATTATAAAAATTCTGTCCGAAAATTTTAAATATTGTCCTGAACTCGATTCAGGATTCGTAATTAGTCTTCGTTTACAAATTTATAAACAAAGCCAGCCAATGCGCCTGCAACAAGGTTAGCACAAATTGTAGCCAAGATTGTTTTGCAGCAGCATGTTCCGCCAAAGATTGCAGCAGATACCGCAACAGCAGGGTTGAAGGCGCCAAGACAAATTCCGCCAACTGCAAAAGCACCTACCATTACGGTAGAACCGATTGCAAGACCATAGTATGAATTGCCTGCAGTTTTTGATGATGTTGCAGTGAATAATACTACATAGCACAATGCAAATGTGAATAATAATTCAGCAACAATAACATTTGTCATATGGAAACATCCGCCTGTTAATTCTGCAGCTCCAGGCAATAATGTTGCAACGTAAGCAGCTAACGCACCACCTGCAACTTGGAAGATTACATAAGGAATCCACTGTTTCCATTCTAAAGCACCTCTGATTGCGCAAGCTAAAGATACAGCCGGATTATAATGTCCGCCTGAAATGTAGCCGCCTGCATATACCATTACCATCAGGGCAAAGCCGATTGCCAAAGGTGCAATCACTCCTTCACCGCCTAATAATGCAGTTGCTGCGATTGTGAAGACAAGGAAAAATGTTCCGATGAATTCAACAAGATACTTTTTAAAGTTCTCCATAAAGTCCCTCCTAACTTTGATAATATATGTCATACATATAACGACTGTCTTATTATACTATTTATTTCAATAATTATCAAATGTAAATTTTTCTTAAATAACATGGCAAATTTTTATTTGAGATGCGTTAAAGCATGCAAGAGAATTAGATAACCAGATGAAAATATATAGTATAAATTCAATAAATTTTACGGGGCAAAGGCAGGACAGAAAGACTATTGCACAATTAAAACAGGACAATAAGTACGATCTGAACCTTATTAATCAACGCCGTATAAACAAGGCGATAGATACTCTTGCCGAGATTTCGGAAGAGGATAATATTAATTTTTTAATTGATGTATCAGAAAATTTGAAATACGGTACAAATATTGATTTGGGTAAACAATCCTATAATGACTGGCGGGTAAAGTTAAATGATGCGGTAAGAAAATCATACGAAAAGGCCCCAAAAGATGTTCAGGAAAGATTGGCTGACAAGGTTGCTCATCTTTCTGATAAAAAGGCACTTACCCCTGACGAGCAGGAAATTCTGACGCTTAGGGACAGTATACTGAAAAGAGTTGATTTTGATCAGCTTGCACAAATCCCGAGTGATAATATAAAAAATTTACTCACAAATTTAGATTATTTCATAATCTCATCTGAAGTTCCGACTTCTCAAAAACTCTATATAATGAAACGTCTTAATCATTTTATGAGTTACGAATACAAAATCAATCCTCAGCTGGGGAACAAAAAGACACAGGCGCTTGCCGAAATTGTAAACGATATTGTTGTGGATACTCCTGAATCCAAAATCCCGAACATTAAAGCCGTAAACCAAAGAAGTCACGGGATGTGTGCGGCAATTGCAATATGCCGTAAGGATTTGGCGTATGAGGACAAAGCAAATTTTGTCGACATGGTTTTGTCAGAGCTTGATGAAAGTCCTTATATGATGATATATGACATAACCAAGCTTGGCACAAATACAAAGATTCCAGTGTCAAAACCGGAATTGGATTTTGACTATGCCCTGTCACGCGGATACAGAATTATTGATACATCCGCTCTTTACTGGATGCACATTGCTGATACGGAATTTGTTAACAACGAAGCCGTTGGTATGTATACTCCTTTTGATAAAACGTATTTTGACACTTTTAATGATTCCCACCTGATGCCGGATATAGATGAAAATTTGTCGGTGAATCAGGATTATTACAGGGCTTTGCTGAAATCAAAAGATGCAATAGGAAGTGTAAAAAAAGAAGCAATAATAAGAGAATATAAACAGGGCTCCGGAAAAGTAAACGTATCGGACGAATTGGAAACGATGTATGAATATTCGAAAAATCTTTCCCGTATATTGTATGCTATTGCTCCTAATTCTGATAAAGAAAAAATACAAAATCTGGTTAGTGATTTGATAAAATTAGAAGTGAGAAATTCCGATGCTGCCCAAAGAGTAAGTGATTATAAGAAATCTTTTGTATACCTGCCAAATGAAACCAGGGACGTAAAAGAAGAAAAAATCCGTGCGTTTTTGTCCATATCCTTGGAGGACAAAAATACCAAAATTTTAAATAAAAAAGTGCCGGAAATTTTGGATATATTAACCAGCATAAGCCAGATAAAATCACAAATTCACTCATCTTCAAGAAACAAAGCAAAAGAGGTATTCAGGGCAAAATCTTTATATGAAGCGGCTGCGGCATACAGAACACAAATGCTTTTAAGGTTAGAAGTTCCCGAAGAGCTGAATGATATGCTGATAAGTTGTAATATCCCTGACCGTGAAACAAGAATTAGAGATAATATGGCAATGCTTATCAAAAAACTTGAAGTTGCTTCAATGTCAGAGGATGAATTAAAAGGCGTTTCAAGGACGAAGATAAAAAAATCAAAAATTAGTGAGGAGCTGTTGGAAGGACTGGCAAAAAGTTTCCAAACTGAGCCGGATCCCGAGATGATAAAAATAGCACTTGAGGAAAACAAGGCATCTTTTGATTATATTATGACGGATTTGTTGGATGATTATTATAGAGCCATTCTCATGGTCAGCAGAAAAAATGTTTTGAAAAAAGAAATAGAGAACTTGAAACAATCCGTTGAAATGAATAACCCTGTTGTATTGCTTAATTTGGCAAGAGATTTAAGAATGGACAATAATCAGAAGAAAATTTTGGCACGGCTTGACTCTTATCTTGAAACTCTGGATTCCGAAAATTGTACAAATGATGATTATATAAGAATATATAATGAAATGGGCAAAAAGAATCAGATACACGATTTTGCAACTTATTGCAGTGCGCTTGGCAATGCGTTATTTGAAGACAAGGATAAAAATATTATTGCCGGATTTAACAAGATGCATGGTTTGCCGCAAAATGCACCGATTGAAGAAACCGAAAAAGTATTTGTAGATTTGTGTAATAGATTTAATAAAATTTCTTATATGACAAAAGCACTTCAGAACGCTCTTGAAATACACGCTTGGGACGGAACAATTCTGAATACCGTTATGGACAAAGAACTTATCATAAAAGAATGGGAAAACGTGGGCGAAATTATTTCTGAGCAAGATCTTCGTGCATTCCAAAACAAATTTAATAATATAGAAGCGCAGTTGCTGAGTTATGACGGCGTGAGCAAAAGGGTAAAGGATCTGTCAAAAGATGTCAAAACCTTCACTCCTCATGAAAAAGAGGTGTTAAAACTTATTGAAGACAGGATAAATTCCTGGTATAAACAGACAACGAGAGCTCTTGATGCACAGTACAGAACTCTGGAGAAACCGCTGAGCGAACTTCACAGAAAAGTCGGGGTGAAAACAGGTGCTCGTTTTTTGAGAGCAGAAGGTGACAGTGGTCTGGTGGATGCACAGCAGGTTAAAATTGTTGAGCATATGACTGACAGGCCATATTATGTTGAAAATAATGCACGACTTGCAATTAATAAACTCAAAGTTTCGCCGTATTCAGGCATTTCTTCAACCTCGGTTGATGATAAAGCTCCGGCATATCATGCACAGTATATTTCGGATGTAAAACCGGTTAAAATTGAGAACGGTAAGGGCGAAATTGTTGAAAAAGAAGTTCTGTTTCACGATAACACATGGGGACCGTCAGAGCATGAAAACACTTGGATAGATCGTAACGGAATGCTTAGAACTGACTATTTAAGGCAATATGGCGGTGAATTGGGATACATAACAAATGAAAAATACCAGTCAGGAAAATTTGTTGATAATATGATAGGCAAGTATGGAGTTCTTGCTCCAAGCCATATAGAAAGCAAACGATACAAAAAGCTTGTCGGTGGTTCTGACTTTGAATACAGATATCCTATGTTCAATAATGTAATAATCAGCGGAAAAAGTCCCGATGCAAACAAACAAGTGCTGGAAATCAGAAATAATACCCTGATAAGTCCGTCGATATATTTTGAGGATTTGGTAGAGGCGGCACGGAAAATGGAATATTCAGAGGTGCAGTCTACAATAAATAAAGTTGAAAGTATTTCTGCGGGGCTTTATGATAAGTATGATAATCTGGAAAGAAGGGTTCTTGGATTACCTCCTTTTGAAAAGGGTATCAGGACAAGAAAAGATTATGATAATTTGTCGGATAATGACCCATTAAAAATTATTCTTGAACAAATTTCTCTTCTGCTTTCATACAATGATGTCGTTGACACTAAGTTATTCAGTAATGAGTTTTCAATGGAAGATTTGCGTAAGCTAAGAGGAAGAGTTCACAAGCTTGCCCGCAAAAATTTTGATTACACTTTCGGCAAAACTCCTGATATTACCTTGTATGGTACAGCGTATAGCAGAAAGATGTTAACTCCAAAACTTCAGGAATTTGCAAAAGAAAATAATATCAAAATAATTCCTTCTCAAATTAACAAGATAATAAATTCATTAAAGAATATTGACAGAAAGAAATTTGACGGCAGTTTGGAAAAAACTACCGAATTGATGAGTGAAAGTTTTGCAAAATCGTTGTATAACAAGACTCCGGATTTCGAAAATAAAAAAGAAAAAATTGAAGCACTGAGGCAGGAAGTCCAGAAATATTTGTATGACAATATGATATTTAAGCCGAGTGATTTGAAAAATCCAAAATTTGGCAGCGGCCGACTTGCAGGTGTATGCTCCTGGATAGACAGAACTTTTGACCCAAAGACAGATGAAGAATTTATAGAAATCTTCAGAAAACTTCAGCAAATGACTTTGGTTGATTATGAAAAACAATATGGCTCAACAATTACAAATGAGGATATGGGTTTAAAAGAGCTTACAGGTTATGATATACTTACCCGTCTGCGTTCTTATGATGAGAATGCGCAAAGGAATTTGTTAAATGTTTTATATGGCAGAGAGATAGGTAAACAGTTGAAACTTTCGGTTATGTCGCCGAGTTACGATTATGACAAATATGAAAAAGTTTTGCGCGGATTTACTTACAAAGAGGGTGAACGTACCTTTGATGATATCTATTACGATTACTACTGGTCTTTGTACTTGCTGAAGGTGCAGGATATGTATGCGAAAATGCGTAAAAATTTATTCGACCAGTACAAAGTGTTCCCTGCGTATCCGGTTATGGAATATGAAGAGGAAGAGTCAATCGGAAAAGTTTTCCAAGCTTTTATTGAGCATATAAACGATTCAATAGAGGATATAGATTCATTCAAAAAGCAGGATATAGCTTGGGGTGTTATTGAAGGTATGCAAAAATATATTTCAAGATTCAGTGATTCAACCGTTCTTAATGAAAAGCAAAGAGAAAGGGTGGACGAAGATCTGCGTGATTTTATTAATCTTGTTGGACCGGACGAGTCTATAAAAGATTCGGTTTCGGCTGTATGCAACTTAATGGAGCTTCCTGTTGACGCCCCGGCTTCTGAGTATAAAAAGAATATTCAGATTGTATATGATGAAATCTCTATGTATTCAACAACACCGGATGGCAAAACATTGGCAGATACAGTCCAGTTAGAATTAGACAATCTGAATAATTACAAGAGAGAATTTATTACCAGCAATTTCTCGCCGAAATATCACAGAAAAGCTTATACCGCATTAAATCATTACATACAGGCAAGAATGATTAATTCAAGGGAAGCGGGGAGAATCCTGCAAGAAGAATTTGTAGAATTGTATGAAAAACACAGAATTACAAAACACCCGGAACTGTTGCTGAATGACTATTTGCTTATGATTTGTAAGCCAAAATCCGGTGGTGAAAATATGGCAACCGAGGAAAATATTGAAAAATTAAAAGCCGAAATTGCAAAATTAGAAAATGATGGCACTAAAAAATCGGCCGCAAAAGCAGAAAAATTAAAAGAAAAACTCGAACCGCTTGAAGATAAGTATAATCTGGCAGAAGCGTACAGTTCTCTTTTGCGGAAATTGTTAGTGTGTGCAAATGTTCTTGAGCTTGAATATATCTTTATGGAGTGTGCAAAAAAGGCAAATCTGAATATAGTAAGAGAAGAATTTAAAAATTCAACAATAACCCTGAAGAGTGGTAAAGTGGTTAAAATGGATTCGGAGGAGGCATTAAGTGCGCTAATTATGCCTTTAATATTAGGAAATGCAACCGAAACAACAATGATGTTTGTTGAAAAATTAGGACTCCAGGAAGGTGCAGCCAGAATGATAATGAAATCGCTGCGGTTGGATGATGCCCGCAAAGCGATAATCAGAATTGACAATATTTATGGTGCTATTTCAGATCAGAATAAATATATTCAGGAAGAACTGGAAAAGCTTGGCGATATTGATGATGACCCTGATTATGCCAAAAAGATAGAAGAAGCAAAAAAGAATGTTTTGAGAAGGTGCAAAAATACCAATTATAAAAAATCTCTGGTAATGATTGAAACTGCCTTCAATCAGGCAATTAAAGATATTGAAGAAGACACGAAACATTCAAAAACCGCATTATTACATTTGTGTCTGGAGAGGGTAAAAGAATGCTCTTTAGCTATCGGAACAGAAGAAGTTGAAAAAATAAATAGCCAGATATATAACTTTGAGTTGGCAGCAGGTTTTGCAAAAAAAATAAAACTTCCGGAAGGTTCTGAAGTTGAAAAAGAAATGCAGGAATTTTTACAAAAAATAGAGGATTTGGAAAACCTGGCGGCAAAAAGAACAAGAGAATATCCATATCTGGGAATTACAACGGTAACGGCGGATACTCCATATTAAATCTGTAATAAATATCATGGAAAATAAAAAGGCCGGAAATTTATCCGACCTTTTTATTTGTTATATTTGAGTTATTAGTCTTTTTTCATAAAGTCCGGTAAATCAAAACTCAAAGACGGCATCTTCGGGAAATTGATTCCTTCCGGAGCTGATGTTGTACCGGTATTGCTTCCGCTGAAATATTCTGCAGCAGACATTCTTGGTGTATCTATAGAAAGTCTTTCTTCAAAGCCGGTTGCAATGACCGTGATTTGGATAGCATTTTGCAGATTTTCATCTTTGGCTGTACCGATAATGATATTTGCATCCTGTTTTACAACATTATGGATAAGATTTGCCGCATCATTAATTTCGTGCAGTGTCATATTTGAACTTCCTGTGATATTAACGATAATGCCGCTTGCGCCATTGATTGAAGATTCAAGAAGCTGAGAATTGATAGCCATTTCAGCAGCTTTAACAGCTCTTCCTTCACCTGAAGCTCTGCCAATACCCATCAAAGCGGTTCCGGAATCCTTAACAACCTTTTTAACATCAGCAAAGTCAACGTTAATAATGCCAGGTACGGTGATGATATCTGAAATACCCTGAATACCTCTGTAAAGAACTTCATCGGTTACATAGAATGCTTCTCTTAAACCGCATGTACGTTCTACAACCTGTAATAGTTTATCATTAGGTACAACAAGGAGGGCATCAACATATTTTTTTAGTTTCTCAATACCTGCTTCTGCCTGAGCCATTCTCTTTTTACCTTCCCAACGGAACGGTTTTGTAACAAAAGCAATAGTCAAGATTCCTAAATCTTTTGCTACCTGAGCAACAATCGGAGCACCTCCGGTACCTGTTCCACCGCCCATACCGGCAGTGATGAATACCATATCTGCACCATCTAAAGCTTTTGTTATATCATCTTTTGCTTCCAAAGCAGCTTTTTCACCTTTGTCGGGATCTCCGCCGGAGCCAAGACCTTTTGTTGTTGTTAAGCCAAACTGAAGTTTATTTTGAACTTCGCTGCAGGACAAAACCTGTAAATCGGTGTTCATCAGCCAAAATTCAACACCTGAAAGTTTAGCTTTTATCATTCTGTTAACGGCATTTCCGCCGCCGCCGCCAACACCCACAACTTTGATGCGGGTTGGATTTGGCCCGAATCTGTCATTATTACCATATGATGAAACAATATTTTCCATTATGCCTCCTGAGTTTTTAATTACATTATATCCAAAAAAAACTTTATTTCATTAATTTTGAATATTTATTAAATTTTTTTACCAATTAGTCCTCTTAATTGTTTGTCTGCCGTTTTTATCGTACATGTTTTCCTTGTACCAGATGCCCTGAAATTCTTTATCCGGGCCGTACATATATTGCAAATCTTTTGATACGAAGTAGATTGCACTTTTTAGTTTGCCTTTTTTGTCATATTGCATTGAAGAATAAGGGAAGTTTGGATATTCTTTTGACATAACATCGGTATAGTATAATTTCCCATATGCTGAGTAATAGAAGGCATTTGTCGGATTATTTTTATACTGAATTGCATACATCACAAGGGTGTTTTTCTTAAAGTAGAAAGCACAATATTTTGCATCTTCATCTTCTGTAACACCATTATTTGTCAGGAAATAGTGGTGTTTGTAATCTTTGTCTTTTTTATATTTTGAGAATTTATTGTTAAATTCAGTTTTGTTGAAATAAATAGGGGTGGTATTATTTTCAAAAAGAAGATTTTTGTATTTTTCGATATTTTCATCTCTTTGAGCTTGTGTAATATCAACCCAGTCAAATTTTACTTCCGCTTTTATGGGCAGAACTTCTTGCTGTGTCTGTTCAACTTTAGGAGTTTCAACATCATCAAGACTTACGATTTCTTCAACCGCAAATGTCCCCTGATAAAATCCGAGAGTTACCAATATTGTCAATATTGAAAGTATTTTTTTTATCATAGTATAACCACCTTTACAGTTTATTATTTAGTGTTTTGTACGCAATTCTCAGTTTGACGGAGAACAAATTATCATCGGCCGACAGCAGCTGATTGTCGCATATCGCATATTCTTCAGGTGAAATTGTTCCGTCAATATCAAATCCTAAAAATTTTCCGCTTTCATCCCTGCGGGATTTTGTAGAAAGCGCATATATAAATGCAGCCATATCGTGTTTATCTATAAGATCATCTCCTGTGGGCTCGCCGTGTTTTGCAATTTTATTAAATGCATTGCGAATTTGTTCTTTTACAACTTTTAAATATTCGGGTTTATTCATAGAATTGTAATGTCCGAATCTGTATTTGAGCATATATGCTTCGTATTGGGCATAATCAAGTTTTCCTGTCAGATTTTTGGTTTCTTTTGCCATATAGAGCAGATAAGATTCCGCAAGAAATTTAACTTCCTGTTTAAAAGTTTCATCTAATTCCTGAATTTCAGCGGGTGTCTTGTCAGGTTTTACTGCAAGTTTTTTCCAGGATTCCGGAACAACGTCAAAAGGTTCTGCGTCCGGATTGGTAATTCCGCTTTGCACAACCATATCGTTAAAAAACAATGCAACAGCTTCTCCCATTTCCGGATTTGCATCGGATAACTCTTGTAAAATAGAAGTTCTTTGAACATTTTGACCAAAATTTTGCATATAAATTTGCCCTTAGCTTATGTCCCAACGGCCGCAGGTTCCACCCCAGCGAGCGATGATATTTCCCTTAACATCCTTAATTTTTTCTACGTGTTGAACTTCGTCGATACCTTCAACGATTGTGATAACTTCGCAATTGTTTGAGCAGCCGGTACATGTGCAGGTAATTGATGAAAAATGCATATCTGCAACAGTCCAGCCCTTAAATTTAGTTTTTTCTTCTGTGTATTGGTGATTTTCCATTGCTAGAAGCGCCGCACCGATTGCACCCATTGTCTGGTGGTTATCCGGAACAACAATTTCCGTATTGAGAGCTTCTTCAAAGGCCTTTACCATACCTGTGTTTGTTGCAACTCCGCCCTGGAAGGATACAACAGGCAATAGCTCTTTGCCTAATGCCAGGTTGCTCAGATAGTTTCTTACCAATGCCTGACATAGTCCGTACAGCAAATCTTCCACAGGATAGCCGAGTTGTTGTTTGTGTATAAGGTCACTTTCTGCAAAAACTCCGCATCTTCCGGCAATTCTTGCAGGATTTGTTGATTTAAGTGCCGTTGCTCCGAATTCTTCAATCGGAACATTAAGTCTTTGTGCCTGGTGGTCCAGAAAGCTGCCTGTACCTGCCGCACAAACCGTATTCATAGCAAAGTCAGTGACAATACCGTCTCTCAGGATAATAATTTTACTGTCTTGTCCGCCGATTTCCAAAATAGTCTGAACGCCCGGGATATTTGTACTTGCTGCAACTGCGTGTGCCGTAATTTCATTTTTTATAACATCAGCACCGACTAATGATCCTGCCAAAGCCCTTCCTGATCCGGTTGTGCCTACGCCCATAACTTCGTAATCTGTAAGTTTCTGATTGTATAATTGCTGCAAACCTGTCTGAACTGCCATTACCGGCTTGCCTGCTGTTTTTAGCATTACGCTGTCAACATATTTCCCTGTCTCATCTACAAGTGCTAATTTTGTTGTAACAGAACCAACATCTATCCCTAAATATACCGTCAAACTCATGTTTATTCCTTTACTATAACAGTATTATGATAGCATGAATATCGCAGACATGACAAGATAAATATATTTCCCCTTTACATTTTGTTTTATATCTGAAGATTGCAGATTTTAAACCTATTTGATATAGCCAAGATTATCGGTCATTGTTGAATTATTCGGTTTAGCCTGAGTTTTTTCAATGGGCTTACCTTCTTCGCCGAGAGCGGATCTAAAGCCTAACGTTAGTGCAACACTTGTTCTTCCGCCGTTACGAACCATAGCTTGTCCGTATGCGGAATATTTGTCGTTCCACAATTTTTGAACACCGACACCGTATTCTACATATGGCTTGGTGTGCATTTCAGGGAGTCTTACTCCGTTT
>JAEEGL013220195.1_pt1 | contig 11606 bp, 9 predicted proteins | sample 9134231 | NCBI WGS metagenome assembly JAEEGL01 (sample SAMN16246548, study PRJNA631951) | gut metagenome | biome: gut microbiome; feature: rumen; material: fiber-attached | host: Bos | place: Iran: Karaj | collected 2018-10 | reverse complement strand
CCGAGTATTTTTACTTGAAACGACATTTGCAACTGTTTTTTTCGGGTGCAAATTTAGGGTAAAAATGTGAAATAATCAGAATAAATCTCTTTTTTTACTATAAAAAATGGTTATCTTTACCCCGTAAAAATCACTAATTAATAATTGTATGAAAAAATTTCTATCACTTTTGGCGGTGTCGTTGACTGCCGTTATGCCTATTACAGCCCAAACGACCATTCAAGGTCTTGAAAAACAGGCTGTTGAAATTATTTCCAAAATGACTTTGGAGGAGAAAATTTCGCAAATGATGAATACTACGCCGGGAATCGAGCGTCTTGGTATCGAGCCCTACGACTATTGGAACGAGGGTTTGCACGGCGTTGGACGCAACGGTAGGGCAACCGTTTTTCCCGAACCGATTGGTCTTGGTGCAACTTTTGATACTGAACTTATCAATCAAATTGGCGATGTTATTTCTACCGAAAGCCGCGCAAAATATATTGTGGCACGTAAAAATAAGAATTATGCACGTTACACAGGATTGACAATTTGGTCGCCCAATATCAATATTTTCCGCGACCCTCGTTGGGGTAGGGGAATGGAAACCTACGGCGAAGACCCATTTTTAACAGGTTCGCTCGGTACTGCATTTGTTAAAGGTATGCAAGGCAACGACCCTGTGTATCTGAAAGTTGCAGCCTGTGGTAAGCACTTTGCCGTGCATTCGGGACCCGAATCTACTCGACACACTGCCAATATCGACCCTTCAAAACGCGACCTTTGGGAAACTTACCTCCCCGCATTCCGTATGCTTGTGCAAGATGCTAACGTAGAGATAATTATGGGTGCTTACAATCGTGTTTATGGCGAAAGTTGTTCGGGTAGCAAATTTTTGCTTACCGATGTTTTGCGCAATCAGTGGGGATTCAAGGGTCATATTGTTTCCGACTGTGATGCCGTTGACGATATTTACAAAGGACACGGCATAGTTAAAACCGCCGCCGAAGCCTCTGCACTTGCCATCAAAAACGGTTTGAACATCGAGTGCGGACATTCGCTCTTTGCTCTTAAAGAGGCAGTGGAGAAAAACCTTATTACCGAGGCAGAACTCGACAAAGCCCTCATTCCCTTGATGATGACCCGTCTGAAACTCGGTATTCTTCAAAAAGACGACAATTGCCCCTACAACAATTATTCTGAAAGCGACATTTGCTCGCCCAAACACACCGCCCTCTCTAAAAAGGCGGCTTTGGAGAGCATGGTTCTGTTAAAAAACAACGGAATTTTGCCATTGAAAAAAGATATTCATACTCTCTTTGTAACAGGTGCAGGAGCGGCAGATGCTTTTTGGCTGATGGGTAACTATTTTGGAATTTCCGACCGCTATTGTACTTATTTACAGGGAATTGTATCGAAAGTTAGTAGCGGCACAGCCGTAAACTATCGTCCTGGCGTTTTGGAAAACACTCCCACCAAAAACGAACTCAACTATGCAGTTGGCGAAGCCGCCCGCACCCAATACACCATTATTGTAATGGGCAACAATGGCAATCTCGAAGGCGAAGAAGGTGAATCAATCGACTCTGATACCAAAGGCGACCGCACTTCGCTTACATTACCCAAAAGTCAAATGGATTATCTCCGCGAAATTTACCAACGCAAACAAGCCTTTGCCAAAATGCGAGGCGGTGCAAACAACAGTGAAAGCGGCATTATAGTAGTGCTTACTGGCGGAAGTCCCATTGATGTAAGAGAAATTTCCGAAATGGCAGATGCTGTAATTATGGCTTGGTATTCGGGTCAGGAAGGCGGCTATGCACTTGGCGATTTGATTTTTGGTGACGCTAATTTCTCAGGTCGTTTGCCCATTACATTCCCTGCCGATGGTGCTAAACTGCCCGACTTTGAGGATTACTCTATGAAAAATCGCACCTATAAATATATGAGCGATAATATTTTCTACCCCTTTGGCTATGGTTTGAGTTATGGCAAGGTATCGTATTCATCTCCCTCTGTAGTTTGGAACAAAAATCAAACAGCCACGGTAAAAGTAAGTGTAACAAACAATTCCGCTATAAAAACCACCGAAACTGTGCAAGTATACGTATCGGCACCTGGTGCAGGCAAAGATGCTCCTTTGCAACAGTTGGTAGCCTTTAAGCGTGTGGAACTCAATGCTAATGCAACAGCCGAAGTGTCATTTACCATCGACGCAGCTCAACTCAAAACTGTAGAAGCCGACGGTAGCAGCAAACTCCGCAAAGGTGTGTACAAATTTTCTATTGGCGGCGCAGCACCATCAAATCGTACTAAAGAGTTGGGTGTAAGTGTGGTAGAAAAAGAAGTTACGATAAAATAGGTTGTTTAACCTGTTTGCTTCCATACACTATAATTGCCACAATAGCAGCGGCACCAAGCAAAAATGGATAAAAGAGATACCCCGTTATTTCTGACGGGGCTATTTCGCATAACCCTGCGGCAAGCAACATTTGTGCGCCGTAGGGTATTATGCCTTGGGCAAAACACGAAAATGTATCTAAGATACTTGCAGCGCGTTTGGGCGAAATACCAAACTTTTGTGCTATGCGTTGCGCTGGATTGCCTACCGTAATAATTGCCACTGTATTGTTTGCAGTGCAGATGTCGGCAAAAAATACCAGTGCTGCAATGCTAAAACCTGCCGAACGCGAACCTGTTATTTTTTTAGATAGTTTTTCTACAAGATAATCCATGCCGCCGTTGTAGCGGATTAGTTCTAACATTCCGCCGGCAAGCAGTGTTACTATAATCAATTCAGACATTGAAAGCATACCTGTGCTCATCTGCGAAAGCCATTCAAATATATCGTAAGAGTTTGTAAATAAGCCTGTTAATCCAGCTAAAATTACGCCTGCCAATAGCACTATTAGCACATTTACACCAACTATCGCTAATATCAAAACTGCTATATAAGGAATTATTTTGATGAACTCAATATCAGTAGCAGGAGCTTCGATTGCATATCCACGTCCAATAAAAAAGTATATTATTGCGGTAATAATTGCGGCAGGAAGAGCTATGCGGATGTTTTCGTGAAATTTATCTTTCATCATGCACCCTTGAGTTTTGGTGGCCACAACGGTGGTGTCGGATATAAACGAAAGATTGTCGCCAAAGTATGCACCGCCCACAATTACGCCAGCCATTAGTGCAGTGGAGATTCCCGTTTGACTTGCCATTTGGGCAGCTACTGGCATTAATGCTGCAATTGTGCCCACCGAAGTGCCTATAGCCAACGAAATAAAGCATGCCGTGAGAAACATTCCGGGGAGAATAAAGTTTTGAGGAAGAATGGTAAGTGCCATATCTACAGCCGCTTGCACACCACCTATAGCTTTGGCGCTTTGGGCAAAAGCACCGGCAAGCAAAAAAATCCAAATCATAAGCATAATGTTTTTGTTGCCCGCCCCACGGCTAAAACGTGTTATGCGCTGATTTATAGTAAGTTTTTTGGTAACGGCTACGGCGTAAATACTTGAAGCAATAAACGCCACAGTTATTGGAACTTTGTAAAAATCATTGAGAATGAGCGATGTAACTAAATATAGCACCAAGAAAACGAGCAAAGGCGAAAGTGCAAAAAAATTTGGTTTCCGCTGTGCTATATCGCGGATTTGATTTGTGCTCATTGATTATCTACGATTCAAGAACTCTCAACTCTATTGGAAAATTGATTGTGTATTGGAGGTCTTCTCCGTTTTCTTGCGAAGATTCATCCCCATCTTCGTAATACCAAATGATTTTAAGTGTGTTAGGTTCTTTTACGTTTTTTAAAATCGACATAAGTTCAAGAACACAACGCAATGTAGCTGAGTTGTAGTATTCAAAGTTGAACACGAGTTCGGTATGCTCTTTAGGCGAAGCCGTGTATTCTTCTAACCAAGAAAAAACCGGTGAGTAGAAAGCATCGCTATCTTCGGGCATAGAGCGTCCTGAAATCATTAATTTACCTTCGTCGGGCTCGAATACGATTCTCGGCGTAGTGCTTGTGGCTTCGATATATAGTTTCTGCATCTGCATTTATTTTTTGCTTGCAAATATAACAAAAAAATTTTAGATGATACTAATTAAATAAAAAAATTATATCAAGTAACTTTATTTTTCTGTTAGTGTTGTGGCGTTAAATGTTACATTCAATTGTTACTAAAGTATTTTCGTTGTCAAATTGACATCTTTTACCGTTTTTGCTTTCGCGGGCAATGTCGATAAGACCAAGTCCCGACGTAATATCAAGATTGTCGTGCCCATTGCGCAACACTTTTTTGTAATAGGCGTCAAGTTGTTCGGGTGTTTGTGCATTAAGATGGTCGATATAATCTTTTAAGCGGGTTGTGTATTTTGGGTCTATGTTGTTAGATGCTGTAATGGTGTATTTTGATTGATGTTTGCCGAGCGAAAATAATCCATCGTGGCTACCTGTATTTGCCGACGAAGCGTGTTTTGAAATGTTTTGGATCATTTCTACCATAATGTGATATACTTTTCGTTGGGTGGTAAGCTCAGAATCAAGTTCGGCAATGTTGTTTTCTGACATTATAAGTATTTGGTTTACAGTGTTTCGGTCAAAATCGCCTTTTACCGCCAAAAACTTATGATGCTGTTCCATAAGGTTTTTGAGATATTCGGTGCGGTCTACTGGCAAAGGTTCTGTATTGTCTTCGCTGATTTTGAGCCGCAATTGAAAATAGAAAAACGCGCGATTGTTGTCAACGGGAACAAATTTATAATCGAGTTTTTCTTTGGTTTTGCGTATCATTTCTACAAAACCGAGACCTGCGCCGCCTTCTTTTGACAATTGTTTGTTGGTGAGGGTTTCAACAAAAACTTGTTTTAATTCTTCGTTGGTCATAGTGTTAACGCGGTTGAGCTTGTTTTCAAGGATTTCAACCTTGGCATTATCGATAAAATTGCCCGAAGTTATGTAGTAGCTATTGCCTCTGCGGCGAACAACAAATATTTCTCCTGAGGTTTCGTCATCGTTTCTGCCCGAAAGACCGTAGCGGAGAATGTTTTGAAAGCTTTCGATCATCAAAAACGATAGCTTATTTTTTTGACCTTCGGTGTCGGAACTTTTGCCTAAATATCCTTTCCAAAGCTCAGTTACCATACCCAAAACTGTATTGTCGAATTTACCTAAGTATATGAAACTCAGATTGTCGTCTTTGAGTTCGTGGTACAATGCATTGTTAATATTACTTTCCATAATTAAGTTTATAATGTCTGACAACAAAAAAATCTAATTTCAGGCTATAAAAATAAAAAATCTATCTAAATTTGTACACTTTAAATAAGAATTTTTTTTAGAAAACGAATTTGATAAATATATGTTAAACAAAATAGTAAAGTTTTTGCTTTTAGCCGCCGTTTTTTTTATAACGGTACCCGCTTTTGCTACACATAATAGGGCAGGGGAAATTGTCTACAAGCATATTTCGGGCTACAAATATAAACTAATTATTTATACATATTGTTACACCCTTACCGATGCCGACCGCGACGAACTTGAATTAGATTGTGGCGATGGCACTCCTAAAGAAGTGCTCAAACGTACCTCTAAGACATTTTTGGATGATGGATCTAATTTTAATGATAATACTAAGGAGTTACACACTTTGATTTGCAAAAATGTCTATGTGGGCGAGCATACATTTTCGGGTCCTGGTGCATACACCTTATATATGGAAGACCCTAACCGAAACGAGGGTGTTGATAACATTCCTAACTCGGTAAATGTGGTGTTTGCTATTAAAACCACATTGTTGATAAGTCCATTGGCTGGTAATAATAGTTCTCCTGTGTTGCTCAACGCACCTATCGACAAAGCCGGACTCAACAAAGTTTTTGTTCACAATCCCGGAGCGTTCGACCCTGATGGTGATAGTCTGAGCTACAAAATAGCCCGCTGCTTAACCCAAGACGGTGTTGAAATTGTGGGTTATTCGCTTCCGCCTGTTACCGATTCTATTTTTGTAGACCCATATTCGGGTGATTTTGTGTGGGATCGTCCTTCAAAAAAGGGCTCGTTTAATGTGGCAATGGTAATAGAAGAGTGGCGCAATGGCGTAAAAATAGGAGAGGTGCTTCGTGATATTCAGGTGGATGTGGAAGATACCGACAATCATACGCCTATAATTGATCCTATTGCAAACCATTGTGTAATAGCCGATTCTACATTAGAATTTACTGTAACGGCGCATGATCCAGATGCCACTGATGTGGTAGAGCTTACGGCCTCGGGAGGAGTTTTTGGAATGGAAATCAATCCTGCAAAATTCATCGTTACTGCCAATTGGAGCAAAACTCCAGTTGGACATTTTTATTGGCATACACATCAGAGCCATGTTCGCCGTTTGCCATACGAAGTGCTTTTTCGTGCAGTAGACGATGATATTAAAGTGCCTCTAACAGCTTATCGCAAAAATAAAATTACCGTTATTGCTCCTGAACCTGAGATAGTTAGTGCTCAACCATCTAACAATTCTATCAAACTAACTTGGACTCGCGGACGAAACTACAACGCAACAGGTTTTAAAATATACCGTCGCTCGCGTCCCGACGATTTTAAAAGCGATGTCTGCGAAACGGGCGTTCCTTCTGAGTGGGAATATGAATTAATCAAAGTTGTTAGCAATCCCAACGATACAGTTTTTACCGATGATAACAATGGCATACTATTACCTCAGGGGTTTTGCTATTGTTATAGAGTAACCGCCACATTTGTAGACGGAGCAGAAAGTAAGGTATCGAAACCCGCTTGTGTGGTGCTTTCGCGTGGAACTATTGCGTTAACACAAGCCACTGTAGTGAGTACATCCGACACCGAGGGCGAAATCCATTTAGAGTGGATGACACCTACGGGCATAGATTTCGACGTGGTTAAACCTCCATACGCTTATTTGATTTATCCAGCACACGGTATCTACGACGGTATTTACACCAATCCAATTCAAATTGATGGACTAAAGGATACCACATATACTCAAAGCCATATTGATACATACAGCAAAGGAAGCATCTATAAAATATGCTTTACTAATAAAGACCCCGAAACAGGTCGTTGGGTAGACCACGGCACTGCTTCTATGGCTTCGTCGGTATTTATAAAACTTGAATGTTCTAACCGTGCCATCAAAATTACCCACGAAGCCGATGTTCCATGGCAAAACGACACCTTTATAATATATCGTCGCGATCCGGGCAAAGCCGATTTTGATTCTATTGGCTATTCTACCGACGGAACATATTTTGACCAAAATCTCACCAATGATGTGGAGTATTTTTACAAAATGAAAACTATCGGTTATTATTCTGAAGAAGGATTGCCAACACATATCGAAAATTGGTCGCAGATAGCATCAGGTATTCCCCTTGATACAATTCCACCATGTGTAAAGCTCAATCTTATATCTGATTGTGCCAACACAGTAAACAAGTTGCAATGGCATCCCGATACAGTTTGTGGATTAGATATTTCAAAATATCAAATCTATTATTCCGAAACTATCGACGGGGAGTTGCAAATGTTAGCCGAAACCGAGCCAACGGTTCTTGAATACGAGCACCATCCCACCATTGGCATGGCAGGTTGTTATGTGGTAACAGCCACCGATTTTGCAGGCAACACAGGCACAACCGATCAGCGCACTTGTATCGACAATTGCGAATATTACCGCCTTCCAAACGTGTTTACACCAAATGGCGACGGTCTCAATGATGTTTTTCATCCTTATCCCTATCAGTTTGTCGACCATATTGATATCACTATTACCAACCGTTGGGGCAAGGTGGTGTATAAAACCAACGACCCCGACATTAACTGGGACGGCAACGACCAAAAAACAGGAACTAAATTACCCGACGGTGTATATTTTTACCGTTGCACCGTTTACGAATACCGTCTTACTGGTTTAGAAGACCGCGAATTAGAGGGATTTATTACTATTATTACCGACAAAACCGAGAAAAAATGAAAACTATTCACCTTATATTATTAGCAATATTTCTGCCGTTGTCCACTATTGCGCAAGATACAGTGAATACAGCGCAATTGGCTGCTGCAGCATATATCAATGAGCTATTGGATTCTGCCGAAGTGCTATCTGCCGAAGCTCTTGCCGAAAAATCTACTCCTGAACGAATGCTGCTGCGTGCCCAAATACTATTTGCCAAACATCAGTATGCCGATGCGGCACGATATTATTCCGCAGCTGACAAAAAAAAGCAGGGTTCATCGGGTACTAAACGTGCCGAAGCTTACTCACTTGCCGGAGCTGTAGATTCTGCCTTTGCTGCTTTAGATGCCTACTACGGATATTCCGACCGGGTTTCGTCTGCCAAAATTGTTTCCAACCCTGCGTTTGAAAATTTGAAAACCGACGCACGTTGGCAATCTGTTATCAACAAAAAGGATATCAATCTTTATCAGAAAGATTTGGAATCGGCCGCGCACCTTATTAAAACCAACCGTACCGCTAATGCTTTTGAACTGCTCAACGGTGTGATAAAAAAACATCCGTCGTGTCATCGGGCGTGGTATCTCCGTGCTTGCGCCTACCGTGTAGATAATAACAACAAGTCGGCTATCGACGATATCGAACACGCTATAAAACTGCATAGCCGCGATGTAGAGTATTGGAATTTGCTTGCCGAAACTCAGTTTTTTATGCAGCGGTATACCAAGGCTGCCGACACTTGGATAGCGGCTTTGAGATACAACGAATTATCCATCGACAATTATCTTTACGCTGCCACATCGTATTTGAAGGCAAAAGATTATGCAGCTGCAGAAAAATATTCACGACTCTATTTGGTTATGTTTGAGCATAATACCGATGCTGTTTCGGTTTTGTCAGAATCACTTGCCTGCCAGGGCGACGGTGTGGCAGCTCTGAGGGTGTTGAACACAATGCCATATAAAGATGCGTCTTTTTATCGTTCGCGTGGCATAATATATTTGCAATCAGAAACATACCAATTTGCAATCGATGATTTTAACCGTGCCATCGACCTTGACCCAACTCTATATGATATTTACTTGCATCGGGGTATGGCATATTACTATCTTGGTAAAAAAGATGACGCCAAAAGAGACTGGAACACAGCGGTTAAGAACCGTGTTTACAAAGCAAACGACTATTTAGAAAAATACAGATAACATGGCTTCCGGCTTACGAAAATTATTTAGAAACACAAAAGCCTCGTTTTTGAAATTGAGGCGTATGAAAATTAACCGAAACCTTATGGTTTATTTAGTTTCGGTGGTGTTGGCTACTGTATTTTGGTTTCTCAACAAAACGGGTAGTTATATCTCTACTACAAAAGAGTTTAGGGTAGAATATTCAGGTATTCCGGGCGATAAGATTCTTCTGCCTGGTGTCACCACATCGTCGCTAAAGGTGGCGGTATCGGTAAAAGGCTCTATCTTGCTGACATCTGGAAGTTTTCAAGATTTTTTGCGTATCGACCTTTCAAAACTTAATCTGCGTAATGTGCCGCACGCCGATTCTACTCTCAAATATATTTCCGACGACGATATTCGTCAACAAATTGAAGCTCAATTACCTTCAGATTTTAAGTTTGTATCACTTCAACCCGACACTATATTTTTAGATTTCGGGCGATCTGTTTCCAAAAAAGTCCCTGTTTTGCTCGATGCTGAAATCTCTTTTCAAAGTCAATACCGGGCTGCCGATGGTATTATTCTTCAACCCGATAGTGTAGAAATTAGCACATCTGCCATTATCGCTGATTCAATATCGTTTGTAAAAACCGAGCATTTAGAACTCACTAATTTAGAGCAACCCGTTCAACGACATGTTCATTTTGAAATTCCAAACGAAGTTACTTGTAACACTCTCTACACCGATTTAAAAATCAACACCGAAAAATACACCGAGCAGTCGCTTGTGTTGCCAATACGTCAAATCAATGTGCCTGATTCTATTACCATGCGCCTTTTTCCGCAAACGGCTACTGTAAAGTTTTATGTAGGATGGAGCAACTATCAGAAAATTACAAAAGATATGTTTTCGCTAACGGTAGACTATGCCGACCTTAACTCACCTCTCAAATCCGACATTTTAACAATTCATCTTGCACGTACCCCCGAAAAACTTGGCGTTACCGACATACGCATTTCGCCTTTGGGAGTGGAATATCTTATAGAACGCAATATCATCAATACAAATAGCGAACAATGAAGATAATAGGACTAACAGGCGGCATTGGCAGTGGAAAATCTACTGTGGCACAAGTATTTGAAGTGCTTGGGGCAAAACTTTTTATTGCCGATACAGAGGCAAACGTAATAACAGCCACTCATCCCGTTGCTATTAAGCGTATTAGTGAGGTTTTTGGAGCTGAAATATATCATAATGGCATACTCAGTCGTAAGGCTTTGGCATCTATTGTATTTGAGAATCCTGACAAATTACAGACGCTCAATTCTATTGTCCATCCACTTGTAAAAGAGGCATTTGATAATTTTGTGGTTAAACATTCTAACGCACCTTATATAATAATGGAAAGTGCGATATTGGTTCAGAGCGGATTTTATCGTTTTACCGATTTTAATGTATTAGTTTCTGCTCCCGAAGATGTTCGTATTAAGCGAGTTATGCAGCGTAATGGAGTTTCTGCCGAAGAGGTTCGCCGCCGCATATCAGCTCAAATATCTGAAAATGAAACTGTTCCTTATTGTAAACATACCATTGTAAACGATGATGTGAAAATGATAATTCCGCAAGTGGAGAAAATTTTGTAAAATTTTTTTCACTCTTAAAATTTATTTTCAACTATTATTGCAACAATATCAAACGCGGTGCGTTACTAAATAAATGAATTAATTATATCATTAACTATAAATTCTTAACAAAATGAAAAAACTTACATTATTTCTTGTAGCATCTGTAATGCTTTCATCTACCTTCCTTTCTGCATCTTGTGGCGATGATGATGACGAAGTAAAACCCGAAGAAATCGTTGACGAATGGCTCTCTGACAAAGCCGTTGAATCTAACGATTTCTACAATCTCTATGAGTATGATGAAACTTTAGTTTACAACGAGGGAAGCACCAATATTACCCCTGGAAACGTAAAGGACAACATCAACTACAACGACCAAAAGGTTGAAGCCAAAGCTCAGATTCTCTCAGAAACCAACATTGATCAATTTGGAACAATTAAGGCTATGTCTGATTTGAAAATCGAAGCTCAAATCGATCCTTCAACTCAAACTTGTCTTACCGCAGCTATCCTTTTGATGCAGATCAAAAATGGACAGATTCTTGCAATGGAAGTTAACGGCAAAAAGATTGTTGCTAAGGCAGTTGAAATCGACGAAAGCAAAAAGTCTGTTCACCTTAAAGGTTATGCCCTTTTCCAGAAATAAGATTATTTATATTTTTGTTAATTATATCGGAGAATCGTATTTTACGGTTCTCCGTTTTTTTTATCCATTAACTTAACATATCATTAGCAATGTATTCACACTTTTGCGTTTATTTTGCACTCCAAAATAATTGCAGATAAAATGTGGATTCCATTGGTAATTGCGTCGGCGGTGGTGCTCGGACTGTACGACGTT
>JAEEGL012336702.1_pt1 | contig 11606 bp, 9 predicted proteins | sample 9134231 | NCBI WGS metagenome assembly JAEEGL01 (sample SAMN16246548, study PRJNA631951) | gut metagenome | biome: gut microbiome; feature: rumen; material: fiber-attached | host: Bos | place: Iran: Karaj | collected 2018-10 | reverse complement strand
TAAGAAAGAAGCTATTATTGAAACCATGAATCTTTCATTCCCGACCATCATTACATCAGGAACAATGATGGCTGTTGCAGGTATCCTTATTGGTAAGATGACATCTGACGCTGTTATCTACGGTATCGGAAAGTGTCTTGGAAGAGGAACAATCATTTCCATCATTGTAACCATGTTTGTTCTTCCTCAGATCCTTCTTGTAGGTGATAAGGTTATCGAGCTTACTGCGTTTGTTATGAACATGCCGCTTCAGACCAAGCAGATTGCCGGAGCTATGCGTATCGACGGTGTTGTTCGCGGACGTATTGATGGTACAGTTAACGGTGTTGTTCACGCTGTGGTTAAAGGTAATGTAAGTGCCTACATTGAGAACGGCGATGTAAAGATGTTAGATGAAAATTCGGAGTTTAATGAAAATGAAGTTTTGGATGTTGCAGAAGGGGAGGGCGTTTGATATGAAAAAGAGACTACTTGCCACCCTTTTGGCACTTACCCTGTTTACAACAACAGGACTTATAAGCTTTGCTGAAAATGAAACAAATGAAGTAACTGAAGTAACTGAAGCTACTGAGACTGCTGAGACTGCACAGACTACTGAAGCTGCGCAGACAACTGAAGCTACTGAGGCCGATCAGGCTCCGGAAATTGAAACTCTTACGACCGGAACACAGGAGGCTGCTCAGGAGAATGCGGTTGATGTTGATGCTGACATTCAGGAAGAGGTAGAGGCTCAGGTCCCTGTAGAGATAGAGGAAGTAAGAATCAATTCAGCAGATGATTTTATGCAGTTCGTTCATAACTGCAGTTATAACACATGGTCTAACAATAAGAAGATCATTCTTATGAACGATATTTCTCTTATTGGAAAAGACTTTGAGGGAATTCCTTCATTTGCCGGATTATTTGAAGGAAATGGTCACACAATTTCTGAAATGAGCATAACAGAAGGTCTTTCCTATGCAGGAATGTTCATTCATGTAGATAAGGGTGCTATTATCCAGAACCTGAATGTTTCAGGTAGTGTTATGCCAAGTAATGACGCTGTAATTGTTGGTGGTATCGCAGGTGAGAACAGCGGAACTATTAGAGACTGCAGCTTCAAGGGTGTTGTTAAGGCCAATGACTACGTAGGTGGTATCGTTGGTATGAACCAGCTTTCTGGAGTTGTTTCCTTCTGTGTATCAGAAGGATATGTAAGCGGTGTTCATTTCACAGGTGGTATTGCCGGTGAGAACATGGGTAACATTGCTAATTGTCAGAACGAGGCATTGGTCAACACAACCAATACAGATACTCAGATAACTGTTGATTCAATGGAAAACCTCAACAAGATCCTTTCTCTTATGAAGAATGGACTAAAAAATGAGGATGATGAGGCAAATTCTGACGTTACAGTATCAGATACAGGCGGAATTGCAGGTCATTCAATCGGTATCATTGCTCGCTGTATTAACAACGGTGAGGTTGGTTATGAGCACGTTGGTTACAATGTTGGTGGTATTGCAGGAAGACAGTCAGGATATATTGTAAGCTGCTCTAACAATGCACTTATCAAGGGAAGAAAAGACGTAGGTGGTATCACAGGACAGGCTGAGCCTTATATCACTGTTGACCTTTCATCAGACATTGCATATCAGCTAAGAGAGTCTATTGCGAAACTACATGATGCAGTTACTGCAACTCTTAATGATACAAAGGGCCAGTCAAACACTATTTCTGCAAGACTTGCAATTATTCAGCAGTTTACTGCAGGTGCTGTTGACGATACAAAATTCCTTGCTGAGGGTACAGTTGATTATATTAATGGTGTTACTGTTGGTGTAAATGAGGCTATTTCAAGAGTTGATTACGTTGTTGATGAGGCTTCAAAAAATGGTGGAATGATGGATCAGACCCATTCTGCTGCAACGAACTTCAATAAGTCTGCACAGGGACTGTCTAAGACTATAAATGACCTTAACCTTGACAATTACCTTTCTGAGGGCGAGAAGGAAGACTATGAAAGAGCAAAGACAGCTCTTGAGAGTATAGCTTCACAGAGTACAACTCTTTATGCGGCAGCATATGAACCTTATTACAATGAGACAATATGCCGTAATTACAATGATCTTTCTTACAGGGAAGGCACAGGAGACTTAAGGTTTAAGACAACTGATGGCGAATTACACGTGATGCCTACAAGTGCTGCTGAAGTCGATGCCAAGGATGACCTTAATGGAGAGGGTAACGGGTATACCCTTTGGGAAGGTGACTGGGTTCACTATAACGAGGAAACAGGAGAGGAAACAAGTTTCCCTATCACCAATCAGGATGACCCAAGATACGAAAAGAGTAACAAACTTAATGAGAAAGCCATGAAAAAGGCTGACGAAGAAGCTCAGAAATACGCCAGGAAGAACTATGTATCACCTCCAGGTTATTATGGAAATGATATGCTTGCTGATTCACAGGCAGCTGGACAGACCATTGCTATAATCCTTGCTGCACATCTTCCTGAGATGAGTGATCAGGCCAGAGCGGATGCTCAGGTTGCTTCCAAGTCCTTTGAAGCTGCAACAGCAGACCTTGAAGGTGCTACTGATTCTGCAAGACAGATCGGTAAGAATCTTTCTGCCAGAGACGACATAGTTATGCCTACACTCAGTGATGAGTACAGGGCACACACAACAAGCCTTGCAGACAACATGCAGGGCATGAATGATAACTTTGGCATTTTGAATCAGGAAGTTAACAATGCCACAGGTGTTATTGCAGACGACCTTTTAAATGTTTCTGATCAGTTCAACAACATCATGCTTCTTTACACAGACGCTCTTGATGGAGTACTGGACAGAGATTACACATCAATATACAGTGATGAGTCTTATCAGGAAGCTGCATATACAACCGATGCTACAATCGATTCCTGCTTCAACTTTGGAAAGTGTGAGGGTGATATTGATATATCCGGTATTGCCGGAACTATGGCCATTGAGTATGAGTTTGATAAGGAAGGCGACGTAACAGGTATCAAGGATTCAGGTCTTAACAGCTCATACATTACAAAGTGTGTACTTAGAGATAACACAAACTACGGATATGTTGTAAGCCAGAAGGACTATGCAGGCGGTGTATGCGGACTTCAGGAGATGGGTACAATCTTAAACTGCGGAAGCTATTCCAAGGTTGAATCCACTTCGGGTAATTATGTAGGTGGCGTAGCCGGTGCATCAGTTTCATACATTGTTAATTCATATGCTAAGGGTGAGCTTGATGGAGCAACATACGTAGGTGGTATTGCCGGTGACGGTATGCACATCAAGGACAGTCTTACACTAGTAGACATTCAGAGTGCAAAGAACTGGTATGGTGCAATTGCAGGACACATCGCAGAAAAAGGTGAAGTAAGAGGTAACTACTTTGTAAGTGATGATCTTGCAGGTATCGACAGAGTAAGTTATGCACTCAAAGCAGAGCCCATCAGCTATGATGCGGTTTATGAGAATAAGGTATTTGAGGAGATTCAGGAGCAGACACAGGAGAGTAAGACCATGGTAGTGGCCCTAAGCACAGCATCAGCTGAAGCTCCTGAGCAGACTGTAAAATACAGGGATCTTCCTCATGATTTCTCAAACATCTCAATTACTTATATGCTTGAGGATGATGATATTGAGGGTGGAAGTGAACAGGTAGCCAGAGTTAATAAGCAGTATGGTGAATCACTTGATGAAAGTGAATATCCGGAAGTGGCTGAAAAAGAGGGCTACTATGTATCATGGGACATTCCATCTGTTGAAAAGCTCGTATGCGATAAAACAATAACCGCTACATACAAGCCTTATAGAACTTCACTTGCTATTGATGATACTGACGATGTACATCAGTCAATCCTTCTTGTGGATGGTAAGTTCAAGGATGATGATAAGCTGGAAGTAACAAGAACAGTGCTTTACAATGACGACAGTAGCGACAATCTTGAGGAAATGGAAATACTTGAGATAGGAGTTCCTGATGACGGACAGAGTGTTCACCAGATCAGATTCAGACCAAATAACACTCTTTCCTGGTTCATGTCAAAGTTTGGTAAGTTTGCAGGCGCAGGAGTGGCTCTTTATCAGATAACAGACAACACTAAGGTTCTCCTTACACCTACAGGCAAGATGGGTGCATATTCAACATATGAGATGGAAGGTAATACCTACACACTTTCTTATGGTGTAACAGGTGTTAGAAACATGGGATGGGTAGTACTTGCCCTTGTTCTTCTGTTCATTGTTTTTGTAATACTTGTGATCGTCATTGTTGTTAATATCATTAAGAGACATGGCGGTAAGGTGCCTAAGATCTTTAACAGATTCATCGTTAAGGTTTCTGATAAGATCGAGAGCAAGGAACAGCTATTCTACAATGATACAGATCCTGTAGAAGAAAGAGTTCAGGAGAAGTTCAACGAGAGAGTTGAAGAGATAAGAATTGCTGAAGAAGCTGAAGCAGAACTGGAAGAGCAGCTTGCAGCTGAGAATAAGTTCATCTCTGAAGTTGAATCTGATGTAGATGACTCAGAACAGTTTGTTGAAGAGGAACCTGTTGTTGAGGAATCTCTTGAAGAGGAACCTGTTATTGAGGAAACTGTTGAAGAGGATGCTTTTGAGGATACTTTTGAAGTATCTTTTGACGAAACAGAAGTTCCTGAAACTACAGAAGAAGTAGTAAATGTAGAAGAAGTAGAAACAGTAGAAAATGTAGAAGAAGTAGTAGCAACACAGGAGACAGAAAAAGTAGAAAATCGTAAGAAATCCAATCATAAGAAACATAAGCATAATAAAAAGAGGAAATAAGTGGTATAATCTTTTATAGAGTTTGTTTTGGGGAGATGAGCCTATGAAGGAAATGCTTAATGAGCTATTAATGGCAGATAAGACACTTATCCATGTTCCTTTCGGAAACGGCTTTTTTGACATCTACAAATCTGTTGTGGTGTCCTGGGGAGTACTGGCCGTACTTATTCTGCTTATCCTTATTCTTACGCACAATCTAAAAGTACATAATATATCCAGAAGACAGGCGGCCCTTGAGACCGCCTATCTCTGGTTAAGAGGAGTTGCTGAAGGAATGCTTGGCGAGGAAGCTGCATCCTACAGCCCATATATCGTAACGGTTCTGCTTTTCATTGCATGTGCCAATATGGTGGGTCTTGTGGGCCTTACGCCGCCTACGATGGATCTCAATGTTACCATAGCTCTTTCGCTGCTGAGCATAATCACAGTGGAACTTGCCGGTATCATTAAAAAGGGACCAAAGAAGTGGCTAAAGAGCTTTGCGGAACCTATGGCAGTAATAGCACCAATGAACGTTTTGGAGCTGGTAATAAGACCCTTGTCACTGTGTATGCGACTCTTCGGAAATATTCTGGGAGCCACTGTTATCATGGAGTTATTGAAACATGTGGTTCCTGTTATTTTACCCGCAGCACTTAGCGTTTACTTTGATATCTTTGACGGATGTATTCAGGCATATGTTTTTATATTTTTAACATCTTTGTACATTAAAGAAGCAGTTGAATAAAAGGAGGATAAGGTATGAGTTTAACAGCAATCGGAGCAGCAATCGCTGCATTTACAGGAATTGGAGCAGGTATCGGCATAAGCCTTGCAACAGCCAAGGCAACTGATGCAGTAGCAAGACAGCCTGAAGCTGACGGAAAGATCATGAAGCTGCTTATTCTTGGTTGTGCCCTTGCGGAAGCAACTGCCATTTACGGCTTTGTTGTGGCTATTATGATAATTCTTTTCTCATAAATATCTTTAGAAAGTAAAGGGGAAAAAAGTGTTAAACATTAGTATTGTAAACATTATATGTACAATAGTTAATCTTCTTATCCTGCTTTTCTTTGTAAAGAAATTCCTGTTTGGAAGGATTGATGAGATCATAAGGAAAAGGCAGGAAGAAGTGGATGAAGCCACAGCTGCTGCAGATATTGCCGCTAAGCAGGCTCTTGCATCCAAGAGAGAATACGAGAAAAAGATCGAGATGGCTGACGAGGAAAAGGAGCAGATCCTCTCTGATATCAAGAAGCTTGGCTATGAGGAATATGACCGCATCGTTACAGACGCAAGAAAAACCAGTGATCGTATAGTCAAGGAAGCCAAGTACAATGCCCGTGTTGAGGCTCAGAAGACCAAAGAGCTTTATGCAGAGGAACTCAAGGATATGGTCATTGACGCAGCAACCAAGATAGCAGCAACCAAGCACAGCGCTGAAGAAGACGGAGAGCTCTACGATAAATTCATAAAAGAGGCAGAAGCGAATAATGGATAAAAAGCAGAAAGCAACCCTGCGCTATGCCTCTACAGCTCCAAGCAAAGAGCAGATACTTAAGATTAAAAATGTGCTCATTAGTAAACTTGGGCAGGATGATATAAATCTTGAATGCATTCATGATCCTGAGGTTGGCGGCGGTTTTATAGTTTCCTGCGGAAACTACGAATATGACTGGAGTGACAAGGGAAGAGCCAAGCAGCTTCGCTCACAGCTTGGAAATGTTCGCTCCGGAAACATTATTTCCATGCTCAAGCATAAGGTTGAGAATTTTGACCTATATGTTGAGGGCAGGGAGATTGGAACGGTCAGCTGGGTCGGCGATGGCATAGCTTTTATAGACGGAATTGAACACGCATTTTATGGCGAAATAATTGAATTTGAAGATGGAACAAAGGGTATGGCCCAGGATATCAGAGATGATCATATTGGGTGTATCCTTTTTGGTGATGACAGAGGAATAAGACAGGGAAGCAGAGCTGTCAGGACATACAAGGAAGCTGGCGTTCCTGTGGGCGAGGAGTTCATAGGAAGAGTCATTGACGCACTTGGTGCTCCGATAGATGGCAAAGGTGATATCAGGGAGACCGGTTACAGAGCGGTTGAAGAGAGATCCCCGGGAATCGTTGACAGGCAGTCGGTTAACCAGCCCATGGAGACAGGAATTCTGTCAATTGATACCATGTTCCCCATTGGCCGTGGCCAGCGTGAGCTTATTATTGGCGATAGACAGACCGGTAAGACATCAATTGCCATTGACACTATCATCAATCAAAAGGGCAAAGATGTTATCTGTATCTATGTTGCGATAGGTCAGAAAGCATCTACAGTTGCCAAGATAATTAATACTTTGAAAAAGACAGGCGCAATGAACTACTCGATTGTAGTCAGTTCAACTGCGTCTGATTCAGCACCTCTTCAATATATTGCTCCTTATTCAGGAACCGCTCTGGCAGAGTATTTCATGTATCAGGGAAAAGATGTCCTTATGGTATATGATGATCTGTCCAAGCATGCTGTTGCTTACAGAGCATTATCACTTCTTTTGGAGAGGCCACCGGGAAGAGAAGCATACCCCGGAGATGTCTTTTACCTGCATTCAAGGCTTCTTGAGAGATCAAGTAAACTCTCGTTGGAGCTTGGAGGCGGTTCTATAACTGCACTTCCAATTATAGAAACACAGGCAGGAGACGTATCTGCATATATTCCAACTAATGTGATTTCAATAACTGACGGTCAGATATTCCTTGAGAGCGACCTTTTCTTCTCGGGAATGAGGCCTGCTGTTAACGTGGGACTTTCTGTTTCCCGTGTAGGAAGTGCGGCCCAGACCAAGGCCATGAAGAGGGCTACCGGAAGCATCAGAGTTGATCTGGCACAGTACAGAGAAATGGCTGTATTTACACAGTTTTCATCTGACCTAGATGAAGTGACCAAGAATCAGCTTAATCATGGAAGTATTCTGATGGAGCTCTTGAAACAACCACTGGAACATCCTCTGGCGATGCATGAGCAGGTTATTATTCTTATTGCAGCAGGTGCAAAACGAATTGATCATATTGAAGTAAGAAAGGTCGGCGAGTACAAAGAAAAGCTCATCAACTTCTTTAACTATGAACACAGTGATATCTGCGATGAGATCAATAAGACAAAAGACCTTACAGAAGCTCTTAAAAAGACCATTCTTGACCTTATAGACGAGTTCAATGAAGAGATAAAGGTGCAGTAAGTTGGCAAATATCAAAGAAATCCGTGAAAGGATTGAAAGTGTCAATGACACAAGAAAAATTACAAATGCGATGTATCTGATCTCTTCGACCAAGCTTCGAAAGGCCAGAAAGATGCTTGCTGATACCGAGCCCTTTTTCTTTGAAACAAAGGCGATGATGGAGAGGATTGTCAAGAATCTTCCAGAGGGAACGAAGAATATCTTTCTGGAGTCAAGGGAAAATGTCCCGGAAGTTAAGATCAGAAGAGGATACATTGTTTTTACTGACGACAAGGGACTTGCCGGAGCCTACAATCACAATGTGTTAAGGCTTGCTGAGGAGAAGATTTCCAAAGATAAGGGACAGTACAAGCTCTTTGTTATAGGTGAAGTCGGAAGATATCACTTTGACTCTGAAGATATGGATATTGAGGAGTTCTTTCTTTTCACATCTCAAAATCCTACACTTCATAGGGCAAGGAAGATATCTGCTGAGATAATGGAGTATTACTTTGAGAGAAAGGTGGACGAGTTCTACATTGTGTACACCACAATGAAAGGAGCCACATGTCAGGCCAGGTGTGAGAAACTCCTTCCATTGGATTTTCTCACAGATCTTCATTCGAAGCAGTCAGTTATCAAAGGAACCATGTATGAGGAGTTCCTGATGGAACCAAGTCCTTGTGCGGTTCTTGACAATATTGTTCCAAATTATGTGACAGGCTTTATTTACGGAGCGCTCGTTGAGTCGTTTTGCAGCGTCCAGCATTCAAGAATGATGGCTATGGATTCAGCCGGTAAGAATGCTGAAAAGATGATCACGGATCTTACAAAGAAATACAACAGACAGCGCCAGGCGCTTATAACCCAGGAGATTACTGAGGTTGTGAGCGGAGCTAAGGCTCTTAAAAAGAGTAAAGAGGCCAAAGAAAAGAAAGCAAAAGCTCTTGCAGAAAGAGCATGAGGACGTAATTTTGAAAAACGGTAAGATAATGCAGGTTATGGGACCTGTAGTAGACGTACAATTTCAGGATTTGGATCTTCCATATATTAACGATGCCCTCACAGTTATGGTAGAAGGGGAAAAGAGATATATGGAGGTATCCCAGCATGTGGGAGGAGATGTAGTAAGATGCATCATGCTCTCACCAAGCGAGGGGCTTTCTAAGGATATGGAAGTTGTTCCCCTGGGAGGGCCAATTAATGTCCCTGTAGGTGAAAAGGTTCTTGGCAGACTATTTAATGTGTTTGGTGAGCCTATTGATAGGAAGGGTGAAGTGGTAACTCCCAAAAAGTGGCAGATTCACAGAAAACCACCGACCCTTGTTGACCAGAGTCCTGTTGTTGAGATGCTTGAGACAGGTATCAAGGTTATCGATCTTCTTGCTCCTTATTCCAAGGGCGGTAAGATCGGTCTTTTTGGAGGCGCCGGAGTTGGTAAGACGGTGCTTATACAGGAGCTTATCCAGAACATTGCTACTGAGCATGGTGGATATTCAATATTTACCGGTGTTGGTGAAAGATCCAGAGAGGGTAATGACCTTTGGACCGAGATGACTGAGTCTGGGGTTATAGAGAAAACAGCCCTTGTGTTTGGTCAGATGAATGAGCCTCCGGGAGCGCGTATGCGTGTTGCTGAGACCGGACTTACCATGGCTGAGTATTTTAGAGATGTGGAACACAAGGATGTACTTTTGTTCATCGATAATATTTTCAGATTTGTGCAGGCAGGTTCCGAGGTTTCATCCCTTCTTGGAAGAATGCCCTCAGCTGTAGGATATCAGCCAACTTTGGCAACAGACCTTGGTTCGCTTCAGGAGAGGATAACTTCAACAAGAGATGGATCTATTACATCCGTTCAGGCAGTTTATGTTCCTGCGGATGACCTTACAGACCCGGCTCCTGCAACTACTTTTGCTCATTTGGATGCAACAACAGTTCTTTCACGTAAGATTGTAGAGCAGGGAATTTACCCGGCTGTTGATCCACTTGAGTCATCAAGCAGAATCCTTGAGGAGTCGATAGTAGGAAAAGCGCATTACTGGACTGCAATGAAGGTTCAGGAGATCCTTCAGAAGTACAAGGAGCTTCAGGATATTATTGCAATCCTTGGTATGGAGGAGCTTTCTGAAGAAGATAAAGCTACTGTTCACAGAGCCCGTAAGATACAGAGATTCCTATCACAGCCTTTCCATGTTGCTGAACAGTTTACAGGTCTACAGGGCAAATATGTTCCGATTTCGGAGACTATAAAAGGATTTATGGCTATCATAGGCGGTGATATGGATCGATATCCGGAAGCAGCATTCTTTAATGTGGGAACAATCGATGAGGTAGTACAGAAAGCTAAGCAGATAGAGGCTTAAGCTATGAGTGAAAATAAAAAGGTCTTTGACCTTAAAGTCATTTCAATCAATGGAATATTTTATGATGAGCCTGCTTTAGAGATCATTTTGCCGTGTTATGACGGAGAACTGGCAATACTCTATGGGCATGAAGAGATGATATATGCCATTTATGATGGCATAATCAAGATCAAAAAAGCAGATGGAAAATGGATCCATGGTGTTGTTAGCATCGGTTCAGTACAGTATACTGAAGATAATAAGTGTATTGTTCTTGTCAATACAGCCGAAAGGCCTGGGGAGATTGACAAGGAAAGAGCCAAGGAGGCCTATGACTTTGCTATGGAACATCTGCAAGAAAAGCAGTCCATAAAAGAGTTCAAGAAGTCACAGGCTGGGCTTGCCAGAGCGCTTACTAGACTTAAGGCTGCATCAAAATATCAAGATTAAAGAAAAGTTGGGTGGAATATTGTCTTATAGAAAGAAAAAATCTCTTTTAATTACCATTATAATGACATTCATAATAGCTTCTTTGGCATGTGGTTGCGGACACAAGGAAGATCCGGAGCTTGAAGAGTACAAGGCTGCAATGACCGAGTTTTATGACAAGCTTGGTGAGTATGACAACGCAATCAATTCAATTAATCCGGAAGCTGAGGATGCCAAGGTTCAGCTCCTTGGGATTCTTGATCAAATGAATGAGACCTATCAGACCATGGCTGAAGCAACTGTTCCTGAGGCTTTTTCGGGCATTGCTGACCTTTCTGTAGAGGCTGCTGAATACATGCAGAAGGCTGATGAATTCTACCATATGGCCTATGATAACGACTTTGATGGCGACTCAGAGATGCTGGCTTCTCAGTACTATGAGAGGGCCAATAATCGTGCAAAGGTTGTCCTTCAGGTACTTCACGGAGAAGTCCCCGAAGGGGAAGGTATCTCTGTAGAGACCCAGAGTACCTACGAGATTTCAATTATAGAAGATTCAAGCACTGATGGAGAATGATCAGTGCTTGTTTTGCATACTAGGACATCAACGGTAAAAGCCACTCGACCAGCAGCCGCTGTGCATATTGCCCAGCATCTTCGGGTACGCTTTTTTAATAACCTGTGCTGGGATGCTCCACTAGGTTCGTGAGGAACCTCACCAAGTGGCCACCCATGGCTCGCACTAGACTCGTGAAATACCTCGTCAAGAGCTCTGCTCACGACGAGCTCTTAGGACCACTCAGCTGCTTGGGCAATATGCACAGCGG
>JAEEGL010322208.1_pt1 | contig 11606 bp, 10 predicted proteins | sample 9134231 | NCBI WGS metagenome assembly JAEEGL01 (sample SAMN16246548, study PRJNA631951) | gut metagenome | biome: gut microbiome; feature: rumen; material: fiber-attached | host: Bos | place: Iran: Karaj | collected 2018-10 | reverse complement strand
GAACACCGTTTCCACGGCGGCGCGATCCGCCATATCGGCCCGGTAGAATACGGGACGGCGGCCGGTGATGGTCTCCAGCCGGTCGATCACGTCGGGGCGGGCGTTTGACAGGTCGTCCACGATCACCACGCCGTAGCCGCGGTCCAGCAGCTCGGCGGCCACGTGGGAACCGATGAACCCGGCGCCGCCGGGGAGAAGGATGGTTTGCATCATAATGGATACCTCGCTTATCAAAGCATTATGGCTGTAGCATATCCATAGTGTAAGAGAAAGCTGTGAGATTTGCAAGTGTTTTCTCACTTTCAGGGGATAACGCCATGTATATGGAATAACGGGGCGGGGGAAGTGAGAAGACAATGGGAAAGAAGATAATTCTTGCAATTTAGTGTGATTGGCTATATAATTATATAAATAAGAATACCGGCATCGGCTACGGAGTTGTACAACTATTTCATCCTGTCCTTGCATTTACTCGGAAACGCATGTCTTATACTAGAGAAGCCACGCAGGAGAAGAGATATGAAGTATAGCTTTCAGGAAGGGCGAATGATCGCAATCAGAGACCTGCTTGCCCACATGATCAGGAATATTCGGTGGATCGTCTTCGCGCTGCTCTTTTTCATGGCCGAAGTGGCGCTTGCAGATTATATCAACGGGAACAACAGATTTCTGTCAGCTTTACGGGCGTATATGGTGCACAAAGAGGGTAAGCCCCCCGTTGAGCCGGGCCTTCCCATCAAATATGCCATCATGGGGGCCTTCCTGGGGATTATTTTCGCGGGCGGAATACTGATCGTTCAATACCTGCTGGACGATCATCTGAAAACCGACGAGGAATTGAGCATGTCGACGAAGCACAAGGTGCTCGGAAGACTGCCGGTGACAGAGAAAAGAGGCGCGGAAGCATGGGCTGACCGGCTGCTGTACGGAAAGCTGCACGAAGATTTGGATTCGGAGCGGGAGTTGGCACGGGAACGCATCCTGACCGCCTGTAAGGAGCAAGGTGTGAAGCATCTCCTTCTGGGCGGGGAACTGACCGAGAAACAGAGACGTGCATTCTCACCGATCGAGGCCAGCCTCCGTGAGAATGATACCGACGTCGAATGGATCGGAGAAGTCGGGAAAAAACAGGATGCACAAGGCAAACTGGAGAAAGGGACGGATATCCTGCTGATAGTAACAGAGCAGGTTTCCAAGTATCGGGACATTGCGAGAACGCTGACGGCGTGCAGCCGCCAGCAGGCAAATATCTTGGGATTCGTTGTGTTCTCATAAGAGAACGACAGCGAGACATACGCTGCATTGAAATGAGACAGGTGTGCGCGTGATGCATTTCATTACCTGGCGGAGGGAAAACAATGGAAATGGAAAAAAATCAGAGAATTATCAGCTTCAGCCCGCCGGATATCTCAGAGGCTGAAATTCAGGAGGTCGCAGAGGCCCTGCGGTCAGGATGGATCACCACCGGTCCCAGGACCAAGCTGCTGGAGCGGCGGCTGGCGGCGTATATTGAAACGGGAAGACCGGATGTGGATTGCCAGACGGATGCGGCGATGGCAGCATATAGCAACCGAGTCGTTTGCCTCAATTCGGCCACTGCCGCAGAGGAAATGAGCCTCCGCATTTTGGGGATCGGCCCCGGTGACGAGGTAATTGTTCCCGCCTTCACCTATACCGCTACAGCTTCGGCTGTGATACACTGCGGTGCAACGCCAATACTGGTGGATATCCAAAGGGACGGAGACGATGTGACCCGCGCCCCGGAGATGGATTATGAGAAGGTGGAAGCGGCAATCACCGAGAAGACAAAGGCGATCGTTCCCGTCGATCTGGGCGGTATTGTATGTGACTATGACAAGCTCTTTGAGATCGTCGAAAGGAAGTGCCATCTGTTTGTGCCGTTGGAGGATGACGGGTCCATGCTGGGCAGTCTCTCTGCGCGCATACAGAGGGCCATCGGCCGGGTAATGATTGTGGCGGACTGCGCCCACAGCCTGGGCGCCGGCAGGGTTGTCGGCGGGACCTGGAAAAACTGCGGCCAGATCGCCGATATGACAAGCTTCAGCTTCCATGCGGTGAAGAATTTTACAACCGCCGAGGGCGGTGCCTCTACCTGGAGAAGGTTGAAGGGCATTGATGACGCTGAGATCTACCATATGTTCCAGCTGTTATCCCTCCACGGACAGAATAAGGATGCATTGGCCAAGACAAAGATCGGCGCATGGGAGTATGATATCATGGGGCCGTGGTACAAGTGCAACATGACTGATATCATGGCGGCAATCGGCCTGCGCCAGCTTGACAGATATCCGAAACTACTGGCGCGGAGGGCTGAAATCATCAAAAAATATGACGCGGCCTGTGATGCGCTGGGTATTTCCCACCTGATCCACCACACTCAGAGAATGACCAGTTCCAAGCACCTGTATCTGATCCATATCCCGGGCATTGATACAGAAAAGAGGAACCGCATCATTGAGAAGATGGCGGAGTGCGGCGTTGCAACCAATGTGCACTACAAACCCCTCCCCATGCTGACAGCATACAAAAAGCTGGGCTGGGATATCAAAGATTTTCCCAACGCGTACAGCTATTATGAAAATCTGATAACGTTGCCGCTTCACACCCTGCTGACGGACGAGGATGTGGAATACGTGTGCAAAGCGCTGCAGAATGCAGTAGAGTCGAATTGAGGAGAACAGATGCTGAAACAGTGGGAAGAACTGCCGGAGTTTATGAGAACCGAGGAGGTCAGACCCTACTGGGAGGCTTTGAACAAGAAGCGGGGCCAACTGCTGATAAAGCGCGGCTTTGATGTTTTTGCCGCGCTGACGCTGCTCCTGCTCCTGTCAATTCCCATGGGTGCGATCGCTGTGTGGATCAAATTGGATTCCGAGGGGCCGGTTTTCTACAGGCAAGAGAGAGTTACTCAGTACGGACGGAAATTCCGCATCCACAAATTCCGTACCATGGTCAAAAATGCTGAACGGATCGGAACTGCCGTCACCGTTGGCAATGATAACCGGATAACCAATGTAGGCAAAAAGCTCCGACACCTCCGGCTGGACGAGCTCCCACAGCTGATCGACGTGATCGTGGGAGATATGTCTTTCGTGGGAACGCGTCCGGAGGCGGTGAAATACGTTCTGAAATATCAGCCGGAATACCACGCAACGCTGCTTGTGCCTGCCGGGATCACCAGCGAGGCAAGCATCCGCTTTAAGGATGAGGACGCATTGCTGAATGCAGCTGACGATGTGGACCGGGTTTACGTGGAGGATGTGCTTCCCCAGAAAATGAAGTGGAATCTTGAGAGTGTGCGGCAGTTCAGCCTCATGGGCGAGCTGGGCACCATGTTTCGTACGATTGCGGCGGTTTTGAGGTGAAAACGATGGAAAACAACACAACGCAGATTACAAAGCAGATCCAGGAGAAAGAACTGGAGATGCTTTTGTATTTTCAAAAGATCTGTGAGGAAAACCACCTGAGATTCTATCTCTGCGGAGGCGGCTTGATCGGAGCGATCCGCCACCACGGTTTTATCCCGTGGGATGATGATCTGGACGTGTTCATGCCTCGCCCGGACTATGAGAGGCTTCCGACGGTCTGGGCAGAGCATGCAAATACAGAGAAGTACACCTACTGCAGAACCACCAGGGACAGTGTGTACCACGATGCAGGAGCCTCGATCCGCGACAATGAGACCACCTATATCAATCGGCACAGCATGAATGAGGATATCTGCCAGGGCCTTGCGCTGGAGATCATGCCCATTGACGGCTGCCCAAAATCCAAAGTAAAGCGGGCGGTGCAGCTGTTCTATGCCATGCTGTTTGCCCTGTTCAACGCCCAACGGCTCCCGGACAACAAGGGAAAGCTTGTCCGCGCAGTGTCCGGAGTGGCCTACGGTGTCATTTCCTCCAAGCGTCTGCGCTATCGGATCTGGAAATTTGCAGAAAAGCAGATGACCAGATACAGTTGGGACAAATGCGACGAGGTGACCGAGCTGGTGGGTAGCATCAAGGGTATGAAGCTGCGCCACCCAAAGGAGGATTTTGACGAGGCTGTCTATACCGATTTTGAGGGGCATCAGGTGCCCATTATGAAGGGATATGAGAGATACCTTCGCCTGATCTGGGGAGATTATATGCAGCTTCCCCCTGTAGAACAGCGCGTACCAAAGCATGATGCCATATTGATCGACCTGGATACCGCTTATCAGAACTACAAGGGGAAGGCTTACTGCGTGGATACCCATGAAAAGATCGGTTGATGCGCTGCTGGCGCTGATAGGAAAATACCGCTCCGAGCTGATGGGTATGGCGATCATCTGGGTGATGATGCTCCATGGGTCAGAGCTCTATTCGGCTGTGCACATCCCGCTGGTCAGTACCATTGCCAAGCGGGGAAATCTGGGCGTGGATATCTTCTTGTTTCTGTCGGGATTTGGCCTCTGGTTTTCCTTGGAGAAGAACAGCGACACGGGCTCTTTTTATCGGAGAAGGATGAAGCGGGTCCTGCTGCCGTATCTGATTCTGGCGCTGCCCTTTTGGATCTACAATACACTGCATCTGCGGGCGGGAGTCGGCAAGTTCCTGCTGGATTATACGGGGATATCCTTTGTTGCGCAGGGCGTAGTCACCACGTGGTACGTCTTCCTGATCATCGGACTCTATCTGGCGTACCCATTGATTTATCGATGGGAAAAGAAAAGAGGGCTCTGGGCCGATGTGGTGATGATTGCGGCTTCCATCCTGATCTGTCTGCTGCTGAGAAAAGGATGTCCCGTCCTGTACAAGCATATTGAAATCGCCATCACCCGAGTGCCCGGCTTCCTGTTGGGCAGCCTTGCGGCGAGACTGTCAAAGAACAAGACAACGGGAGACTATTGCTTCCTGGCCGGGTATACGATCCTGGCCGTGGTCGTTTTCTTTATGCATATACCTGCTAAGCAGACGGATCTGGATTTGAGCGTGGTACTCTATCGCTTCGGAGGGATCGGAATTGCATTGGCGGTTATAGCGGTATTTTCGGTTCTTTACAATGCGATAAGCGGATGGGCCGGTGACTTCAGGAGCAAGGCGCTGCAGCATCTTGGGACGGTTTCCCTTGAGCTGTACCTGCTGCATATCTTCTTGCGGACATTGCTGCGGTACAACGAAGTCGGCGTTCATGCATCTGCAGGGAAGCAGAGTCTCATTTGGTTTTTGACAGTAGTTGCTGCGGTCGCTTTGAGCTCTGCCTTTCACTATATCTACGACCGGATATGCGACCGGACGCAAAGGAGGAGCTAGGGGAATGAATATTGCGGTGATTTTTGCGGGCGGCACAGGCCAGAGGATGAACAGTAAGACCCGGCCAAAGCAATTTCTGGAGCTGCACGGAAAGCCGATCCTCGTCTATACGCTGGAGGTTTTTCAAAACCACCCGGAGATTGACGGCATTGTGCTGGTCACGCTGGCAAGCTGGGTGGATTACTGCGAAAAGCTGAGAGAGAGATACCAGTTGACAAAGCTGCAGGCGATCATCCCCGGTGGCGCAACTGCAACGGAATCCGCGTATAACGGCCTCAATAAGGCTTGCGAATTGTATCCGGAGGACAGCATCGTCCTGATCCACGACGGCGTAAGGCCGCTGGTGGACGAGGAGACCATTGCGAAAAATATTGCTTGTGTCAAGAAGCACGGGACGGCGATCACCATTTCCCCGGCCATTGAGACCATTACGCTGTCCACCAACGACGACCCGGACAGCGAGAACGGTGTGGTGCATCAGGTGATCGAGAGATCAAAATGCCAGATGGCCAGGGCACCCCAGAGCTTTTATCTGAGGGATATCATTGAGGCCTATCGGCGGGCGGCGGAAGATGGAAGCGTGTCCTTCATCGACTCTGCCACCATGATGATGCACTATGGGCACCAGCTCTACACCGTTCCCGGAAAACCCGAGAACATCAAGATCACAACGCCCAACGATTTCTATATGTTCCGGGCAATTGTTGATGCGCGAGAGAATTCGCAAATATTTGGCATCTGAGGAGGCACCATCCATGTGGATTGACACCCCCGTATTCAAAGAGGATATGGACTATGTGCTGGGGCACGCCGGCATCGACTGGGAGAAATTCAGAGATACGGTGATACTGGTGACCGGCGGCACAGGACTGATCGGATCTACGGTGATCAGCAGCCTTTTATACGCGGATTTGTCGCTGCAGCTCGGCATAAAGATCGTTGCCCTGGTGCGGGATCCCGCAAAGGCGGAAGTGTTGTTCCGTGAGCAGTTGTGTGCCGGGACAGCCTTAACGTTTCTGAAGGGAAATGTGGAAGACCTCCCGACGATGGACGGCCGTGTGGACTACATCATCCACTGTGCCAGCCCTACTGCCAGCGCATTCTTTGTGAACCAGCCCGTGGAGACCATCCGGATTGCTGTGCAGGGTACGATCAACCTGCTGGAACTGGCAAAAAGGGCGCAGGTTCGAGGGATGGCGTATCTGTCCAGCATGGAGATTTACGGACAGGTCCATACGGAGGAGCTGCTGGCTGAGACCCGGTATGGGCTTGTGGACCCGCTGAATGTCCGCAGCAGTTACCCGGAGAGCAAACGGATGTGTGAGTGCCTCTGCGCTTCGTATGCTGCGGAATACGGTGTGCCTGTCTGCCAGGTCCGCCTGGCGCAGACATTTGGAGCGGGCGTGGGCCGCGGGGATAAACGGGTGTTTGCCATGATGGCACGGGCTGCCATCCATGGAGAGGATATCGTTCTCCAGACGGCTGGTACCAGCAAGCATTCCTACCTTTATACGGCACAGGCGGTTACGGCGATCCTGACGGTTTTGCAGAAGGGGCATCCCGGACACGCATACAATGCGGCCAACCCGGATACGTATTGCTCCATCCGGGAGATGGGGGAAATGGTGGCCAGCCAGATTGCAGATGGCCGGATCCGGGTTGTCATTGCACAAAATGGCGACGCATCCAAGTATCCCGAACCGGGCTATTTGAATTTGGACATCTCCGCCATCAAAGAGCTGGGCTGGTCCTACGATTATGATCTTGCGTGGATGTATCGGCGCATGATCGCCGCCATGGGATGTGAGAAATGAAGAATCTTGTGATTGAGACAGTAAAGAAGCTGCTCTGCCTGTTTTTCCTGTTTCCGATCAAACAAAACAGAGTGTTTTTCAGCGCGTACAGCGGAAAGCAGTATTCCTGCAATCCCAAGGCTGTCTCGGAGTGGCTGCTGAACCGGTATCCCGGACGGTTGGAAATCATCTGGGCTTTCGTGGATCCGGGGAAGATGCACCCCGCCGGCGATGGCGTCCGGACAGTGAAATTCAAAAGCCTCCGGTATATCTACTATCTGCTGACGTCCAAGGTCGTTGTGGACAATGTGGAGAGTTGGTCCATTCTGCCAAAACGCAAGGGACAGTTTACCATCAATACGTGGCACGGCGGCGGCGCGTATAAGGGCGTCGGATTGATGCGCATGGACGCGTCCGATGCGATGGACGCGAATATGCTGCGGAAAAATGAGAGGATTTCCCTCTATCTGTCCAGCAGCAGGGCTTTTACACAGATGACGCTGCTGGAGTCCTTTCATTATCAGGGCGAAGTGCTTGAGGCGGGCATGCCCCGGAACGATATTCTGGTAAACGGTGATCCGGAGCGTGCGCAGGAAATCAGAAAGCGCCTCGGCATTTCCCAAGCTGCAAAGGTGGTCATATACGCCCCTACGTTCCGACACGATCTGAAATACCAGTATACGCTGCAGTATGGCCGACTGCTTCAGGCTTTGGGGGAACGGTTTGGCGGAGAATGGGTGCTGCTGATCCGGTCCCACTACTATGTGAAGGATGACGCCATTGACAGTGCACAGGCGATCAATGTCTCCAATTATCCGGATATGCAGGAGCTTCTGCTGATCAGCGACGTTTTGATTACAGATTATTCATCTTCTATCTGGGACTTTTCCCTGATGCACAAGCCGGGCTTCCTCTACATGCCGGATTATCAAGACTACGTGAATGAGCGGGAGTTCTACACCCCCGTTGATGAGTGGCCGTATCCTGCTTGCTTTTCCATGGAGGATCTGGTCGCGAAAATCAGAGACTATGATCCGGAGACCGCCCTGAAGAAGATTGAGGAGCACCATGCAAGCCTGGGCAGCTTTGAACGCGGCAGGGCAGCGGAGACCGTGGGAGAGCGAATCATGCGAGTTGTCGCCGGACAATGACAGCGGCGGAGATTCGCGGTGAAATGAGGCGGCGGACCTGCGCGGGAGATGTGTGTTGACATCCGTGATTTGACACGGGGCGCATGACATCTGGCAGAAACCGTTTTACAGGACAAGAAGAGATTACAGAGAGAACAACGGAAAGGTATTGGGATTTATGAAGGCCGGTTTGCGCGTCAAACTCAAGGCTGCGGAGGGAAATGGGCTGCTGATGGTTACGGCAGCTTTCCTGACGACATTTTATCTGTATAAAGCGCTTGGGCTGCCCACTTCATTTGGCTGGGGCCTGCTGTTGGCCTGCTGTGTCATCAATGCCGTGTTGAGAATCCGCCAGTCCAGCGGGTTGGAGATGACGTATGGAAAGTGGGCATATTTGATCCTCCTCCTGGTGATTGTCCTGTTACTGCTGCGGCCGGAGTCCCGGCGAGATGCTGATACCCTGCTCTATGTGATTGCCATGTCGGTGATGTTCCTTGTGGTCGTTTTGGCGGACCCATCCTTCAGGGAACTGACATTCTTCTGCAAACTGTTTGCCGTCATGTCTGTGCTGATTGCCCTGTGGATCCTGTTTTTCAGGCTCTTTCCGGGAGTTTACTGGGCCACGGTGTATCAGGTCATCAGCCCGGCCTGTCAGGAGCTGGCGTCTTACTATATCCCCAAGGGATACGGCGTCCCGCTGGGAGGATCCTATACCATCGGTTATTACATCATGATCGTCGGCGCTTTGGTAGTCTTTACCGAGATGATCAGACCGGGCAAGAAGAAGCCGAAATATGTGCTGATGGGCAGCGCCTATCTGCTGATTATTTTCCTGGCGATGATTGCAGAGGGGCGAAGGGGGGAATTGATTGCTGCCGTGGCTGCGATCGGCTTCGTATTCATGACATCCAAGAGCACAAAGCAACTGCTGAAAATGTGCATTCCTGTGCTGGTGGTCGTTGTGGTGTTTCTCCTTGCGCATAAATGGATCCTGGCCGTGCTGAAAGCAATACCCTTTTTCCACCGGTATGCGCTCTCGCTGGAGGGCCTCTTCTCCGGTGCTGATATCACCTCCGGGCGGCTGGAGCTTTGGGCGATGGCCCTGGCTATGTTTGTCAGACATCCGCTTTTTGGAATTGGCTTTGGGGGATATGCCTATCACGTAACAGATGAATTCCGTGCGCTACACGGACAAGATGTGATGACGTCCCACAACTGCGTGCTGGATCTTCTGTGCGAAAACGGAATTTTTGGGGCGCTGCTGGTCCTGATCCCGTTGGGTTTTGTCTTTTTGATGACGTATCGTCATCTTCTCCAGGCCAGACGGACAGAAGAGAAGAATACGTATGTGGAGTGGGCATGCCGGCTGGATGAAATCGCCGTGGGGCTCCATTTCTTCTTCTTCGTGATTTCCATGTTGGATCCGGCCTTTTTTAAGCCCGTTTTCTGGGGGTTTTATGGCGCATCCATTATATTGGCCTTTGGCGCAAAAAGATTACTGAATAGAAAGGATGAGCTCCGGGCGCAATAGCTTGGGGCTTCCTGTCTGATGAAAAGGAGGCTCAACGGTTGAAGATCAAGAGACTGGAAGGCCTGTCTGAGAATCTGAAGGCGACGATTGTATTTGCAATCGCCTCCTTTGCAACCAGCGGCATCAACTATATTACGACTCCGATTTTCACCAGGCTGCTTACCACATCGGAATACGGTCTGATTTCTGTGTATAACTCCTGGTTTGAGATTCTGCGGGTCTTCACATCTGTGACTTTGATTTTTCCTGGTATTCTGAATGTCGGCCTGTATGAGCACAGCGGTAATCGATGGAAGTATCTGTCCAGTATGCTGGGAATGACGGCTGTATCCACCGCGGTGTTCTCAGTTCTCTATGGCATTTTCCGCGACAGTGTGAACGCACTGTTCAAGCTGCCTACGATCCTTATGATTCTTATGCTGATCACCTGCCTGCTCCAGCCGGCGACCATTTTCTGGACGCAGAAACAGCGCTACGAGATCAAGTATAAGGTGGCGTTCTTCGTCTCGGTAGGGTCGGCGATCATGGCACAGGTCGTTTCTGTGTTGTTTGTCGTGCTTTTCAGGAACAGCGGCGAAAACCTGGCCGTGGTGAGACTCTGGAGCGCCGGCGTGGTGAATGTGGCGGTAGCCGTCGTTCTGTATGTCTATATCTGTCATCACGGAAAAAAATATGTAGATTTTCCCCTTTGGAAGGCGACGCTGTTTGTGGCGATTCCGCTGATTCCCCACTATCTGTCCACGGTGATCCTGCACAGCATCGACAGGATCATGATCAGCCAGATGGTCAGCCAGAGCAAAACGGGTATCTACTCGCTGGCTGCGATTCTGTCCGCAATCGGCGTGCTGGTCTGGCGTGCTGTCAGTGTGACATACACACCCTTCGTGAACAAAAAGTTGGGGGAGCGCAATTTTGCGGAAATCCGGGAGGCTGTCAAGCCTTTGCTCCTCGTGGTGGGAGCTTTTTGCGTTATCACCGCACTGGCAGCCCCCGAGATCATTGCCATTCTGGCTACCAAGGATTATTACGAAGGCATCTATGTGGTCCCGCCCATTGCAGCGGGTATCTTTACAACCGCGCTGTATGATAACTTCACGGCAGTTTCCTTTTTCCACAAGAAATCCGTGCCGATCATGGTGGCCACAGTTACGGCAGCCGTGGCAAATTTCATCATGAACTATATCTTCATCAAGATGTACGGCTATATCGCGGCGGGTTATACCACCATGGCATCCAATCTGATCCTGACGGGGATGCACTATATCAGCTCCCGAAGAGTTGAGCCGGAAAAGGTCTACGACGGGAAATACTGCCTGCTGTCTGTTATCGTGGTGTCGGTCTGCTGCCTGCTGTGCAACTTCCTATACGGGTTCAGTATCATCAGATATGTGCTGATTGCGGCGGTCTTGGCCTACGTGTTCCTGTCCCGAAAGAGAATTATTCACGCGATCGTATCCATGAAGGTATGACCTTATCCCTTTTGTGGTAACAAGAAAACAGCACCCTCTGCCGCTGCTGGCAAAGGGTGCTGTTTCATTGGCAGTGGTTTCGCTGACGCAGTGCGCAGATACATTGCAACTCTGTGCCAGTGCTCTGTTACTTCAGCAGGTCCAGGATGCTCTCCTTGGGCATGGCGCCGATGGCCTTGTTGACCAGCTGGCCGTTCTTGAACACCATCAGCGTGGGAATGCTCATGATGCCGTACTGCTGGGCCAGCCCGGGATTCTCGTCCACGTCCACCTTGACCACCTTCAGGCCGGTCTCGGCGGCGATCTCCTCCAGAATGGGAGCGACCATGCGGCAGGGGCCGCACCAGGTTGCCCAGAAGTCCACCAGGACGGTCTCCTTGCTCTGCAGG
>JAEEGL010309455.1_pt1 | contig 11606 bp, 8 predicted proteins | sample 9134231 | NCBI WGS metagenome assembly JAEEGL01 (sample SAMN16246548, study PRJNA631951) | gut metagenome | biome: gut microbiome; feature: rumen; material: fiber-attached | host: Bos | place: Iran: Karaj | collected 2018-10 | reverse complement strand
GCTGCCAAGGGTGGCCTGAAGATGCTCACCCGCAACATCTGCTCGGAGTATGGCGAGTACAACATCCAGTGCAACGGCATTGGCCCGGGTTACATCGCCACACCACAGACAGCACCTCTGCGCGAGCGTCAGGCTGATGGCAGCCGCCATCCGTTCGATTCGTTCATCTGCGCCAAGACACCTGCTGGCCGCTGGCTCGAGCCTGAGGAACTGGGTGGTCCTGCCGTGTTCCTGGCTTCGCATGCCAGTGACGCCGTCAACGGCCACGTGCTCTATGTCGATGGTGGCATCCTCGCCTACATCGGCAAGCAGCCGCAGTAAGATATCCCTTACACCAAGAACATCTCCCTCCCAAAGGTCGGGCTACATTGCCTGACTTATGGGAGGATTTTTTTACATGAAAACTTTTTTAAAGCTTTTGAAACATAGTAGGATAAATAATGAAAGCAAGAAAACGACCTGCAAGGCCGCCACATGACAGCCACGAAGCATGGCGTAAACATCGTTGGCCATAGAAAGATCATCACCAAGTGAGCAAAGCCACCCTTACTTCACCATGCTAAACTCTGAATGCTGAGCAATAAACAAACAAACAATAGCGGCTTCCCAATCGGGGAAGTCGCTATTGTTTGTTGCTTTCGTGTAAGAAAAAACGATTACTTCACAGCCTCAGCAAGCTCAGCACCAGCCTTGAACTTTGCAACCTTCTTAGCGGCGATCGTGATCTTCTCCTTGGTAAGGGGGTTGATACCCTCACGGGCGGGCTGCTCCTTCACGGCGAATGTGCCGAAACCAACGAGCTGAACCTTGTCACCTGCTACGAGAGCGTCCTTAATAGCTGCAACTGTGGCCTCAAGAGCCTTCTTCGAGTCAACCTTCGTCAAACCGGCGGCGGCTGCAATCTTCTCGATCAATTCTGTTTTGTTCATACTTCTGTTTGTTTAAAAGTGAATAATTCTAATGTAGATTTACCAAATTTGCTGACAAATTTAGGATTTTCCTTTCATAAAACAAACAAAAAAGTGAAAAAAGTGATGAATTTAATGAAAAAAAGTGCTTAATAGCCTGTTTTTCTATTAAATAACGGGATTTTTTAGTACTTTTGTGCCCAAATTACGTAAAATCAACAATTACAATGCGAAACATACCGACAATCACGAGAAACCTGCTCATCATCAATGTGCTGGTGTTCGTCATAACTGTCTTCGTGGGCGGTGAGAGCTTCCATGGAGAAACCATGTACAAGCTGAACAACATTTTCGGTCTGCATTTCTTCATGACTGAGCGTTTCCACCTCTATCAGCTGGTGACCTACATGTTCATGCACGGTGGATGGGAGCATTTGTTCTTCAACATGTTCGCCTTGTGGATGTTTGGATGCGTTGTTGAAAACGTTTGGGGACCGAAAAAGTTCCTGTTCTATTACATAGCCTGCGGTATCGGCGCCGGACTCTTTCAGGAGGGAGCACAGTTCTGCGACTACCTAGGTCTGTTCGGACAACCTACCATCAACATCGGAGCCACCGTAGGAGCTTCGGGTGCCATCTACGCCATCCTATTGGCCTTCGGCATGATCTTCCCAGAGGAGCGCATCTTCATCTTCCCCCTGCCCATCCCCATCAAAGCCAAGTGGTTCGTCATCTTCTATGCCGGTGTCGAACTCTTCTCGGCCCTCTCAACCACAGGCGACGGCGTGGCCCATCTGGCCCACCTTGGTGGTATGGTGTTTGGATTCTTCATGATACGCTATTGGCGGAAGCATCCAACCATGGGCTATGGCAAGTCGCAAGGCGAACAATTCTTCGACCGACTACGATCGTCGTGGGAGAAGCGTACCAACAAGCAGGCCGACTCAGGCCGCTCGCGCACCACAACGACTTCCACAGGTAACGTCGACTGGGATTATAACGCCCGCCAACAGCAGGAACAGGCCGAGATAGACCGCATCCTTGACAAGATCCGTAAGAGCGGCTACGACAGCCTGACCTCTGAAGAGAAGCGCCGACTCTTCGACCAGAGCAACAAGTCGTAGAGGGCAAACCCTACAATAAGTAGGGGGCGGCAACTCAAAAACTGAAACGAACGTAATGCTGAAACAACTAAAGCGCTTCACGCTGCAAGTCATTGCTGGAGCGAACATTGCAACCATACTGGTCATGCTATTCGTGGGATATAGCGACCGCGTGTCGCCCGAAACCTTTCCCACATTGTCCACCGCCGGACTGGCCTTCCCTGCCATTCTGGTGGTGAACTTGGCTTTTCTGTTGTTCTGGCTCATCTTCAAACCCCTCTATGCCCTCATCCCCATCGGCGGACTGCTGCTGGGTTTCCAACCCGTGCGCAACTACTGCCCGCTGAACCTGCTTTCGTCCGGCCATACCGAAGCCGGTAAAGACTCTGTCATCACCCTGCTCTCCTTCAACGCTTACAACCTGGAGCAACTGTCGATTTCCGACTTCCAGCGGCATGTCGTTGATTACCTCCTTGAGCAGGATGCCGATATCGTTTGTATGCAGGAGTTCCAGATGACCGTTGCCACACGTGAGACGTTGTCCAACCACTATCCCTACATCGACACCACACGCGTGGTGAGGGGAGGCGATGCCCTCACCGTGATGAGTCGCTTCCCTATTCTCGGTAAACAGCACATCTACTCCTATTCGCCTGATAACCAACGTGCCGAGGCCCATTCTGCAGCCTTCCTGTTGCAATTGGACACCGACACCCTCGTCGTTGTCAACAGCCATCTGGAGTCCACCCGACTCAGCGAACAGGAACGAGCCAACTTCAAGCGCATCGTAAAGGGCGACATGGAGCGCAACGATGCAGGACGCGAGTCTAAGAAGCTGCTCGAACGCCTCGCTGAGTCTACCCGCCTGCGGGCTCCTCAGGTCACAGCTCTTTGCCAATACATCGACTCCGTTCAACGTTCCCCGCAGGACGACAAATCCACCCCCCATCAGAAAGCCACGAATGGGCAGGCAGGACTGCTGCTCTGCGGCGACTTCAACGATGGTCCCATCTCCTATGCCCATCACGCTGTTGCCGAAAGGCTGACCGACTGTTATGTGAAGAGTGGCAACGGACCTGGCATCAGCTATCATGCCAACGCATTTTACGTGCGCATCGACCACATTTTCTGCTCCAGCCAGTGGCAACCCGTTTACACCAAAATTGACAAAAATATGGCCTTTTCCGACCATTATCCCCTCATTTGTACCCTAAAAAGGCCTCTTAAACCTTAAAAAATGAATAAATAAAGCGTAAAATTTTCCAAAATGATAAAAAATGCGTAACTTTGTGCGCTTAAAACGAGAACAAGTACAAATCAAACAATAAAAACGTAAAATGCAAAACAAAGGAATTGTAATTGTAACCGCCGTCTTACTGACGCTTGCAAGCATCTTCTACTTGTCGTTCTCGGCAGCCACCAGCTACTTTGACAAGCAGGCCGCCAAGATCGAAGATCCCATTAAGCAGCAGGACTACAAAGATTCTGTGAAGTATCTGGGCATCTACACCTACCAGAACTGCTTGGAGACGCAGATTGGTCTCGGATTGGACCTGAAGGGCGGTATGAACGTCATTCTTGAGATTTCCGTGCCCGACGTAGTCGACATGCTCGCCGATCACAAGAAGGATGCTGACTTCGTCAAATCAATGAGCGAAGCCAAAGCTGAAGAAGAGACGAGTCAGGATGACTTCATCTCGCTGTTTATCAAGGCTTTCCACAAGAACGCCCCCAACCGTCGCCTCGCCGAGATCTTTGCCACGCAGCAGCTGCAGGGCAAGGTGTCGCCACAGAGCACCGACAAGGAGGTAGAGAAGGCTCTGCGCGCTGAAGTGCAGACCGCCATCGACAACTCGTTCAACGTGGTCCGCACACGTATCGACAAGTTCGGCGTCGTGCAGCCTAACATCCAGAAGCTCGAAGGTCAGGACGGCCGCATCATGGTCGAAATGCCTGGTATCCGTGAGCCTGAGCGTATGCGTAAGCTGCTGCAGGGTTCGGCCAACCTGGAGTTCTGGGAGACCTACAACGCTGAGGAAATCATCCCCTACCTCTCACAGCTCGACACCCGTCTTGCCAACGAAGGCACCGAGGCTAAGGCCGACACCACCGTGAAGGCTGAGGAACCCGCTGCCGAGGCAAAGGCTGAGGACGCAAAGGCTGACACCACCAAGGCTCAGCCCAAGTTCCAGGTCACCAGCGATAAGAACAAAGCCGGCGTAGCTGCCAACACCGAGGCTCAGATGGCCGAGGCCAAGAAACAGCACCCGCTGCTCGCCATGTTGCAGACCACCGGTAACGGTTCGCTGTCGCTCGTTGGTTATGCCAACGTTCGCGATACCGCCGAGATCGATAAGATTATCTACTCCGACCTGGCCAAGCAGATCATCCCCTCCGACTGCAAGCTCCTCTGGAGTGCCAAGCCCGAGGATGGCCTGACAGCCAAGAACATCTACGGTCTCTATGCCATCAAGGTGACCAGCACCTCTGGCCGTGCTCCTCTGGAGGGTGACGTCGTGACCGATGCCAGCGACCAGTTCAACCACCTGACCGGTGCTCCTGAGGTATCGATGTCGATGAACACCGACGGTGCCCGTCGTTGGGCTGCTCTTACCAAGGCTAACGTCGGCAAGGCTATCGCCATCGTGCTCGACGGTGTTGTCTACTCCGCACCCCGTGTGAACGGTGAGATCGACGGTGGACAGTCGTCCATCTCCGGTAACTTCACCATCGAAGATACCAAGGACCTTGCCAACACCCTGAAGTCAGGTCGTATGCCCGCTCCCGCACGTATCGTACAGGAAGAAGTGGTAGGACCTACGCTCGGTGCACAGTCCATCCAGCAGGGTATCATCTCGTTCATCATCGCCTTCGTGCTGCTGATGCTCTACATGGTGTTGATGTACAACTTCATCCCCGGTATGATGGCTAACCTCGCCCTGCTCGTGAACATCTTCTTCACGCTGGGTATCCTGACCTCGTTCCAGGCAGCTCTGACGATGAGCGGTATCGCCGGTATGGTGCTTTCGCTCGGTACGGCTGTCGACGCCAACGTGCTCATCTATGAGCGCATCAAGGAGGAGCTCCGTGCAGGCAAGCAGATCAAGCAGGCTCTCGCCGCTGGTTACGACAACGCCTTCTCGGCCATCTTCGACTCGAACCTGACGTCTATCATCACCGGTATCATCCTCTACCTCTTCGGTACAGGTCCTATCCGCGGCTTCGCCACGACCTGGATCATCGGTATCATCTGCTCGTTCTTCACGGCTGTGTTCCTGACACGTCTGGTCTATGAGCACCAGATGAAGAAGGACCGCTGGCTCAACCAGACCTTCTGCACCGCATTCTCGAAGGATCTGCTGCAGAACACGAAGTTCCGCTTCATGTCGGCCTGGAGCAAGACGCGCTGGGTGGTTTGCGCCGCTGTTGCCGTGTTTGCTGTCAGCCTCGCCACGATGGGTCTGAGCCGCAGCATCGACTTCACGGGTGGCCGCAACTACGTCATCCAGTTCGAGAAGGCTGTTGAGCCTGAGGAAGTACGTGGCATCCTTGCTGAGACCTTCCCCGGTTGCAACACCAGTGCCCTCGCCCTTGGTACCGACAACAAGACCATCCGTATGTCGACCAACTACAAGATCGAGTCCAACAGTCCTACTGTTGACGACGAGGCTGAGGCCATGCTCTACGAAGGTCTGAAGAAGGCTGGTCTCGTCAGCCAGGCCGACGTGGCATCGTTCAAGAACCCCGACATCCGCGAGGGTGGTTCCATCATCAGTTCAACGAAGGTGGGTCCGTCGATTGCCAAGAACATCACTCACGGAGCATTCATCAGCGTGTTCATCGCCCTGATTGCCATCTTCCTCTACATCCTGCTCCGCTTCCGCAACGTGGCCTTCTCAGTAGGTTCAACCGTTGCCCTGGTGTTCGACGCCCTGACCGTGATCGGCCTGTTCTCGCTGCTGCAGCACGTGATGCCGTTCTCGCTCGAGGTCGACCAGACGTTCATCGGTGCCGTGCTGACGGTGATCGGTTACTCCATCAACGATAAGGTGGTGGTATTCGACCGTATCCGTGAGAACCTGAAGCTGCACCCGAAACAGGACATCCAGAAGGTGTTCAACGACTCCATCAACCAGACGTTGGCACGTACCATCAACACCTCGCTGTCAACTCTTATCGTGCTGCTCTGTATCCTCTTCATTGGTGGTAGCAGCATCAAGGGCTTCGCCTTCGCCATGACGCTTGGTGTCATCTTCGGTACACTCTCCTCCATCTTCATTGCTTCGCCTATCGCTTACCGCGTCATGGGCCGCAAGATTAAGGAAGAGCCCGCCGTTTAATCCTTTAGCGGTTTTTCATAGCTTTTTTGCGCCTCGCGCGCATATATAATGAAGGTGGTGAGTTTTTGCTCACCACCTTTTCTTTTCATGTACATTCCTATGCCACCTCCAATGCTTTTCATGTGCATATCTGGTTGGGACAAGTACCTTTGAGCAGGCAAAGCATAGGTTTTTACCCTACGTATCAATGCTTTACACGATAAGAAGCTATGCTTTGCAAGGGTATAGAGCTATGCTTTGGACGTGTTAAGTCAATGCTCTGCAAGCGACAACACAAAGGTTTGCCAACTCTGCATCAATGAGTTACAATCCACAAGTCAGTGCTATGCAAATCTTCAGGCAAAGCGTTATCGGCTGCAAAGCAATGCCCCGATATCACATTGTCACAATGTCACAACGTCACATTAGCGTATTCGCAGGGTCACAGCCAAGAATAGGGGTTATATTTATTAGTATTATTATATTATTATACTTAATATAGATATTACAAAGAGTATTTACTACTCTATCCCTTCTTGTACGCACATTGCGCCTCCCCTAATGTGATAATGTGACAATGTGACGTTTTGTGCATTTGACCTATGTCAAAAAAACGGGGAAGTGGAGAAAGAAAAGGCTCAAAAGGTTGGTGGAACGGGAGAATTGCCGTACCTTTGCATCGTGTTCGAGAGAACACCATTCATTTTAGGTTTTCATTAGGTTAGTAGTTTGATAGATTTTAAGGTAAAGATTATGCAATTAGATTCTCACGAATCTAAGAACTTTTCAGAGGACGGTGTCTGCGACAGATATCATCCTCTTTTTTTATCAATAAAACTTAAAAAAGCCTTTAATATTCAATAATTCACACAATTAAACAGGCAAAATCAATGTTTTTCGGGTTTTTCTGATTAAATTTGCAGGCTGAATCCGACTTGAAATAAGAAAAGCCGGGCAAAACTGGCACCTGAACGCCCCAGCAATGGGTGCTGACGGGCAAGGAAAATAAGAATAGAATCGCAACATATAGTATGAAGAGACTGAAGACGATGGCAGTGCTGGTGGCTGCGCTGAGCTTGCTCACCTCCTGCCTGAAAGATAACAACGACGAGACCGTGTACTACGACGACACGGCCATCACCGTGTTCACCCTAGGAACTCTCAACCGCACCCTGCATACAACCAATGCAGCGGGCAACGACAGCACATACAAGGGCACAGTGGCAGGTTCGGGCTACAGTATGCTCATCGACCAGGCACAGGGTACCATCAGCAACGAGAAACTGCTGCCCACAGGCACCGACATCAGCAAGGTAATCACCAGCGTGACGACCAAGAATGGAGGTACCGTGGTGGTGAACCTGCGCACGCACGACGGGTTGAAGGATAGTCTGGTGGTGCACTCTAACACCGACTCGCTGGACTTCACGAAGCCTTTGGAGTTCCGTGTCTACAACATGAGTGGAACGGCCTACAGGAAATACACCGTCACGCTGAACGTGAAGGCATCTGGCGACGACTCTGTCCGCTGGGAGCAAACCTCGCCCACAGCCGAGGAACTGGCAAGACTCATGTCGCTGAAGCCCGTTGTCGACGTGACGCCTGAAGCCGACGGCCTTGACGCATCAGCCGACCTGCTGCCTACCGAGGACCTGAACGTGGCGAGCGTGGCCCTGCGCACCGATGCCACCGCTCGGCGACTCGTGCTGGTGGGCAACCGCAGCGTGGAAACCTACCCCGACGATGCCACCGCAATGGTATGGAGCCGCATCGTGGAAAGTGGCGAGGACAGCGAGACCTACAAATGGATGTTCCACACACAGGAAGGCATCACGTCGGCCAACCTGCTGCCCCGCATGAGCGGTCTGCAGGTGGTGAGTTTCGACGAGCGCCTGCTGGCCATCGGCGGCAAAGCCTTAGGCAAAGCCACGGCCGAACCCTATTCCTGCTTCTACGAGAGCCTTGACAATGGACTGACCTGGCAGCAGAGCAAGCGCTATACCCTGCCTACAGGCTTCAGCTGCACCGACAAATGCACAATGGTGACCGACGATGCCAACCTCTACCTCATCGTAGACGAAGGCAAGCAGGTGTGGGTGACAAAGTAAACAAGGTAACATAGTAACAAGGTGACGACGACAATACATAGCAGAACTGTCAGCAATGTGGTGGTACGCCTCATTGCCTGTTTTACTTTGTGTTGTTTCACCACTACTTTGCGAGCACAAAGCGACCCCGAATACCTCATGGAGATTGGCGGAGGTGCTGGTCTGACGGGCTATCTGGGTGACTTCAACGGCAAACTGACACGCGACTTGCAGCCGATGGCATCGGTTGTGGCACGCCGGTTGCTGAACCCTTGGGCCGGATTCAAGTTCAATGCCTCGTGGGGCAAACTGAAAGGTTCGTCGGCCGATGCCGAGTCCTACCTGCCAGAGTTCCGCGACGACCAGTTGTCGCCCACCCGCGAAGGCCTGCCCTACACGTTCAGCAACACGCTGGTGGACGTGAGCGCCGTGTTCGAATACAACTTCCTGCCCTATGGCACAGGCCGCGACTACCGCGGTGCGAAGCGCCTGGTGCCCTTCATCTTCGGAGGACTGGGCGGAACCTTCGTCAACGGAGGCGGCAAGAGCACTTTCACAGGCAACGTGCCCATAGGATTGGGCGTGAAATACAAGATCGCCGACCGACTGAACCTTGGTGTGGAGTGGGCCATCCACTTCTCGCTGAGCGACGAACTCGACGGCGTGAAAGATCCATACAACATCAAATCGACAGGCGCCTTCAAGAACACCGACTGCTACCAGGCCTTGCAGGTGACGCTGACCTACAGTTTCATGGCGCGCTGCCGCACCTGTCATAATGCAGATGAAAATTGATATGAACATACCGCAACACATAGCCATCATCATGGATGGCAACGGACGCTGGGCAGCCCAGCAAGGTAAGCCCCGTAGCTACGGACATCAGGCTGGCGTGGAGACCGTCAGGCGCATCACCGCCGAGTGTGTCAGGCTGGGCGTGAAATACCTCACCCTGTACACGTTCTCCACCGAGAACTGGAACCGTCCCGCCGACGAGATATCGGCCCTGATGGGACTGGTGCTGGCATCGCTCGAAGATGAGATCTTCATGAAGCACAACGTGCGATTCCGCGTCATTGGCGATATGAAGCGCCTGCCCGACGACGTGCAGCAGAAGTTGCGCGAGACCGAGGAACACACGGCCAAGAACGACAAGATGACTATGGTAGTGGCCCTGAGCTACTCGAGCCGTTGGGAAATCACAGAGGCCGTCAGGCAAATCGTCACCGAAGTACACGATATGGAGGAACTGCCCGAGAACATCCTGAAGAACTGGAAGACGGGCGGCATCCGCGCTGAGGACATCACCGAAGAAACCATCAGCCAACATCTGGCCACCAACTTCATGCCCGATCCCGACCTGCTGATTCGTACGGGTGGTGAGCTGCGCATCTCCAACTACCTGCTGTGGCAGATTGCCTACTCGGAACTTTACTTCTGCGACACCTATTGGCCCGACTTCCGCGAGGAGGACCTGCATCGCGCCATAGAAAGCTTCCAGCAGCGCCAGCGCCGCTACGGCAAGACCGAAGAACAGGTGGAAGAGGCAGAAGGCCCTTCACCCGTTTCCTCCCTGTAGGGCGGGGAGTAATCACCTTTTTAAGAAAAGACGAATAAAGAAGATATGAAAACATGTAGTAAATACATACCTGCAAGACTATTCACTCCCCTCCAGATAGGGAGGGGCTGGGGGTGGGTCTCTCTGTTTTTATCGCTTTTTGTTACTTTGAACGTGTCGGCACAGGACGTCATCACCTACCCCGACATCTCGTATGCAGGCTCGCCACGCACGCTCGTGCTGGGAGGCATCAACATATCGGGTATGGATGGCTACGAGGACTATGCCCTTGCCGGCATCAGCGGACTCTCTGTAGGACAGGAAATTGAGGTTCCCGGCGTGCAGATAACAGATGCCGTGAAGCGCTACTGGCGCCACGGACTGTTCTCGAACGTCTCCATCAGCGCCGATTCTATCGTGGGCAACCGCATCTATCTGCACATCCATCTGGCTTCGCGTCCACGTGTGTCGGCCATCAACTACATCGGCGTGAAGAAGTCGGAGCGCGAAGACCTGGAGAAGAAGCTCGGCATGACAACCGGCATGAGCATTCACCCCAACGTGATTGACCGCGCGAAGATCCTGACCAAGAAATACTTCGACGACAAAGGCTTCAAGAATGCCGACATCGAAATTCTGCAGCGTGAAGACGTGGCTCAGCGTAACAGTGTCATCCTCGACGTGGTCATCGACAAGAAGGAGAAGATGAAAGTACGCCAGATCATCATCGATGGTAACAGCGAACTGACCGACAAGAAAATCAAGGGCGGTCTGTTCTCGAAGGGTGCCTTCGCCAAGACTCACGAGGCTGGCAAGCTGTCGTCCTTCCTGAAAGCCAAGAAGTTCACGCCCGAGCGTTGGAAGGAAGACAAGAAGAAACTCATCGAAAAGTACAACGAGTACGGCTATCGCGATGCCGTCATTCTGGAGGACTCCGTTTGGAACGTCGATCCAAAGCACGTCAACGTCTACGTGAAGGTGGACGAGGGTAAGAAATACTACATCCGCAACATCAACTGGGTGGGTAACACCGTCTATTCGACCGACTACCTCTCGCGCGTGCTCGACATGAAGAAGGGCGACGTCTATAACCAGAAGCTCATGAACAAGCGCCTCACGGAGGACGACGATGCCGTGGGCAACAACTATTGGAACAACGGCTACCTGTTCTATTCGCTTGATCCTATCGATATGAACATCGTGGGCGACAGCATTGACCTCGAGATGCGTATCTCTGAGGGTCCGCAGGCACACATCAGCCGTGTACGCATCAACGGTAACGACCGACTCTACGAGAACGTCATCCGCCGTGAGCTGCGCACAAAGCCCGGCGACCTGTTCTCGAAGGATGCCCTGATGCGTTCGGCACGTGAGTTGGCCTCGATGGGACACTTCGACCCTGAAAAGGTGAACCCCGAAGTGAAGCCTCATGGCGAAGACGGAACGGTGGACATCAACTGGGAACTGGAGCAGAAGTCGAACGACCAGGTAGAGTTCTCGCTCGGTTGGGGACAGACGGGTATCATCGGCCGCGTCGGACTGAAACTGAATAACTTCTCCATGGCAAACCTCTTCCATAAGAACCGCGAACATCGCGGCATCATGCCCATCGGCGATGGCGAGGTGCTGTC
>JAEEGL010215525.1_pt1 | contig 11606 bp, 10 predicted proteins | sample 9134231 | NCBI WGS metagenome assembly JAEEGL01 (sample SAMN16246548, study PRJNA631951) | gut metagenome | biome: gut microbiome; feature: rumen; material: fiber-attached | host: Bos | place: Iran: Karaj | collected 2018-10 | reverse complement strand
CGCCCAGCACCTCGTAGTAATCTCGTTTCTGTGCCATTTATCTTTTACTTCTTATTGTCCTACGGCCACCTTCGCGTGGCGGATTACCTTGTCGTTTAGTTTATAACCCTGCTGCAAGCAGTCAATTACCTTGCCTTTCTTTTCGTCGCCCATACCTGGCACCATAGCCACAGCCTCGTGCAGGTCGGTATCGAAGTCGGCATTCTCGGTATCGATCTTGCTGACACCCTGAGCCTCCAGTGTCTTCATGAACTTCTGGTGAATTAGTTCCATACCCTCGCGCAGTACAGCGGGATCATCGGTCTTCTCGCCGTTCTCGATGGCACGTTCCATATCATCAATAATGGGCAGAACGGCAGTGATGAATTTCTCACCACCATTCAGGATCAGCTCTGCGCGCTCCTTAAGGGTACGCTTGCGGTAGTTGTCAAACTCTGCCACTTTGTACAGCAGTTGTGTCTTCAACTCCTCAATCTCCTTCTGGGCTTTCTCCAGTGGATCTAATTCCTCGGCTTTCTCAGAGTTCTCTGTATTCTCAGAGTTCTCAGTGTCTTCTGCCTCTTTGTCAGTTTCTTCAACTGGAGCCTCGTTCAGAGTCTCCTCGTCTTCGATGTTGATATCTTTTTCTGTCATAATAGCGTTATTTTAAAGTTCTTTGCTAACCTCCTAGCAAAAACCGTGCCTAATTATACATCTCCTCCTTCTTTGCCTTGATGGCCTCGTCGTAGATGTAGTCATCGTAGGTCATCAGCTTGTCGATTGTACCCTTCGGTGTCAGCTCGATAATGCGGTCGGCCACAGTATTGATGAACTCATGGTCGTGCGAAGCGAAGATGATGTTGCCCTTAAAGCTGATCAGGTTGTTGTTGAATGCCTGAATCGACTCCAGATCCAAGTGGTTCGTCGGCGTATCGAGAATCAGGCAGTTGGCATTCTTCAGCTGCATACGGGCTATCATACAACGCATCTTCTCACCTCCGGAGAGTACGCACACCTTCTTCAGGATATCCTCTTCCTTGAACAGCATACGACCTAAGAACGACTTCATCGTCACCTCATTGCCCGGTCCCCACTGCGAGAGCCAGTCTACCAGGTTCATCTCGCTCTGGAAGAACTCGGTATTATCGAGTGGCAGATATGCGGTGGTGATGGTCACACCCCACTTATATGTACCAGCCTGAGCCTCGCGATTACCATTGATAATCTCGAACAGAGCAGTCATAGCCTTGGGATTATGCGAGAGGAATACGGTCTTCTGTCCCTTCTCGATGGTGAACGATACATTGTCGAACAATACGGTTCCGTCAGTATCTACAGCCTTCAGGCCTTCTACTTCCAGAATCTGAGTACCAGGTTCGCGCTCCATCTGGAAGATGATGCCAGGATATTTACGTGTTGAAGGTGTAATCTCCTCCACATTCAACTTCTCCAGCATCTTCTTTCTTGAGGTGGTCTGCTTACTCTTTGCTACATTAGCACTGAATCGGCGGATAAACTCCTCCAACTGCTTCTTCTTCTCCTCGGCCTTCATCTTCTGGTTCTGAGCCTGGCGCAGTGCCAACTGACTTGATTCGTACCAGAAAGAGTAGTTACCGCTGAAGAGTGTCACCTTACCGAAGTCGATATCTACAGTCTGAGTAGATACTGCGTCGAGGAAGTGACGGTCGTGCGATACTACCAGCACACACTGCTCCAGGTTACTCAGATATTCCTCCAACCACTGAACGGTGTCCAGATCGAGGTCGTTGGTAGGCTCGTCGAGCAACAGGTTGTCGGGATGTCCGAACAGAGCCTTGGCCAGCATCACGCGCACTTTCTCGTTGTTCGATATCTCACTCATCTGCTTGTAGTGCTGAGCCTCCTGTACACCAAGATTCTGCAGCAGCTGTGCAGCCTCACTCTCTGCCTCGTAGCCGTTCATCTCGGCAAAGGCCATCTCGAGTTCTGCAGCGCGGTTTCCGTCCTCCTCGCTCATCTCGGGCTTTGAGTACAGAGCCTCGCGCTCTTTCATGTTATCCCACATGGGCTTATGGCCCATCAGCACGGTATCCATCACCGTGAATGCATCATACTTAAAGTGGTCCTGTTCCAGCACACTCATGCGCTCACCGGGCAGCATCTCTACACTTCCCTTGTTAGGCTCCAATTCGCCACTGATGGCGCGAAGCAATGTTGATTTACCAGCGCCGTTAGCACCGATAATTCCATAAATGTTACCACTTGTAAACTTCAGGTTCACATCCTTGTATAGAACCTTCTTACCAAACTGTATTTGCAGGTTTGTAACTGTTATCATCTCGTCTCTTTATACCTTATTTATAATAATCGGCTGCAAAGGTACAAAAAAAAGATGTGCCAGCCAAGTTTTTCGGCGTTTATTTTGTTTTATGGTAAACCTTCTTCGTTGTACCGTCGGCTTCCTTTACGATGACGAGTCGGTTTTCGGCCTTTCCGTCTATCTGTCTGCCACTCAGGTCATACATCTTCTGCTTGCCATTTTCCTGCGTGGTGCGCAAGATATTCGAAGGCTTGCTCACATCCTCGGGCGATATTCCGATGGTGGCGTATTGGCGGTAATTGTATTTGTAGTCGGGCTCCATTGCATCCAGCAGATAGTAACCGTCGTACGATCCGCCCCATCCCCAGTTCACGGCATAATAGCCTTGCCCGTCGTAGCCATGTAGCACGAACGAGTGTCCGCCCATACCCGCCTTGTCGGCTGTCTGTCCGCTATAGAGCACAGGACGCTTGTTGGCTATCTCTTTGTAGATGATGTCTTCCCATTCTGTGTCGTTAAAATTAGGTCTGTATAGAAACTGCACCCATTCGCCATAGCCGAAATATTCAGTCAGCGATTTTCGTTGTTTGCTGTAATAGGCATTGGTATTGCTGGGGTCGAAGTCGGCTTCGATCGCTGTACTGCAGTAAGCCACCAGATGGGCCACAGCTGCCTTCGATGCTTCCGAGTCGCCGCTAGAATACCTGTCCTTCATCTGGTCCCAGTCGAAGGTGGTTGCTTTCAAGCTGGGCATCTCGATAGAGTGGGTGGTTGTGGTGTAGCTAGGAATACTGGTGGTGTTTCCTTTGGGGAATTTGTGGTAATACATCACTTGAGCCATCGATATGGATACGCAGCCCGCCAGACAGAATCTACCATTCCACATAGGACAGTCGTTATAGTAAGGCGATCGCTGCGACCATTTGCTCTTCATCAGATCAGGCACAGCGGGATGAATGCCAAAGGCCGCTCTTGTTCCCGAACTGCAAAGATTGTTCTCCTGGATATACTTGATCTGTTCAGCATAACCTTCAAGCCAATGGGCCACCACCTCGGGCAGATCGTCAATGTTAAAGCAGCCTTCCTTAGAATAGCCCAATACGGCAGGAGCTCTTAGGTCGGTACTTGCGATGACGAAACCTTCGTTCTTGCCAGCGTTAAAGGCAAAATAGTAGTCCTTCGCCTCTTCGCCTCTCGTGCGAGCTCTCATGGCTGGTGTTTCGGCTATCGTCAGCTGCAACTGTCGTCCTTGTTTGCTCAGAAATGCTTCAGCGCGCTTCTGCGCCTGAGCCATACTGATAGCTTGGGCACTTGCGCCTAAGGCGAATAAGGCCCATAATGCGACTAATAGTTGCAGTCTTTTCATACCGATATGAATTAGAGTAATCCCTTTGTCGAGGGCAACTCGTAGTGATAGATGTCGCGCTTTACGGCCATCTTCAGGCTGCGGGCTAAAGCTTTGAAGATACCTTCTATCTTGTGATGCTCGTTCTGGCCCTCGGCCTTGATGTTCAGATTCATCTTGGCAGCATCACTGAGGCTCTTAAAGAAGTGTAAGAACATTTCCGTAGGCATCTCGCCAATTTTCTCGCGCTTAAACTCTGCATCCCAAACCAACCAAGGACGACCTCCGAAGTCGAGTGCTACGCTACACAAGCAGTCGTCCATCGGCAGCGAGTAACCATAACGCTCAATGCCACGCTTGTTGCCCAGCGCCGTCAGAATACACTCGCCCAGAGCGATGGCTGTATCCTCAATCGTGTGGTGCTCGTCAACCTCCAGATCACCCTTCGTGTGAATCATCAGATCAATCATGCCGTGCTTGCCAATCTGCTCCAGCATGTGGTCGAAGAAGCCCAGTCCGGTCGAAATATCGCATTTGCCAGTGCCATCGAGATTCACCTTAATATGGATGTCGGTCTCCTTAGTGGTGCGCTTTACTTCGGCTGTTCTCTCGCCAGCAAATAGGATCTCTGCAATTTTATCCCATGACATTCCTTCGTCATTGAGAACCAATGATTTACATCCAATGTTTCGAGCGAAGATTCTATCTGTTTCTCTATCGCCGATCACGTATGAGTTGGCGATGTCGTACTCAGGGTTCTTCATATACTTCTCCACCAGACCTGTGTTGGGTTTGCGGGTAGACGCATTGTCCTCAGGGAAGTGGGGGTCTATGAGTAACTCGTCGAACGTGATGCCCTCGCCTTCGAGTGTCTGCAGTATGAAGTTGTGTACTGGCCAGAAGGTGTCCTCTGGGAAACTATCAGTGCCCAGTCCGTCCTGATTGCTCACCATCACAAACTCAAAGTCGAGCTTCTCGCGGATAAAGGCCAAGTTGCGGAATACCCCCTTCACGAACTTCAGTTTCTCGAAGCTGTCTATCTGTTCGTCGGCAGGCTCCTCGATGAGTGTGCCGTCACGATCTATGAATAGTATTCTTTTCATAATTTTTCAATATTGAATTCTTTCTTTTCTTTCTCTTTCTGGGCCACCGTTACACGTACCAGATAGAAGGGGCAGATGATGGTCATCCACACGTAAGCCTTCAGGAATCCGGCGATGAGGAACACCACGATTGAGAGCCAAAGTACGTAATCAGGCATACCGGCAGGATCGCCGTTCAGCACACCCATCTGCGATTCCCAGTTGGCCGCCATCATAATCAGGGTGGGCAGTGAGGTGAGTAGTGTGAGCACAGCCACCACCAGCAAACAAACGATGCCCACCAGAACAAACTGTCCTGCCTGACGTATCTTCGCACCCAATGAGGCACTGCCGGCAGGTGGTAATAACTGTTTCTTGCGGAACACGCGCCTGGTGAGCACCAGCAATATGATGACTGCCAGCAACTCGAGAGCCAATGCTGGCCACAGGAGTAGGGGAGATATGAGTACGGGCAGCGCTGAGGCTGTAGCCGTTAAGACGGCAAACAGCAGTGCGATGGGCCATGTATGGCGGAATATGCGGCGGAACTTGTCGCTGAACCACATGTATCCGTCGCGGATGCAGGCTCTGCTGCTCCGTATCTTCAGAAGGGTGTTTTCGTTGTCTTTTTCCATTGTCTGACTTGATTTTCGGTGCAAAGATACTAAATAATTCATAATTAATACGGCAAAATTCATATTATTTATTATCTTTGCAGCCAAATAGGTAAAATTATGAAGGTATTGAAATGGGGATTCATCGGTTGTGGTGAAGTGACTGAGAAGAAGAGCGGTCCTGCATTCAGCGAGGTCGAAGGCTCCAGCGTGGTGGCTGTCATGAGCCGTACGGAGCTACACGCGCGCACCTACGCAGTGGAGCATGGTATCAAGAAATGGTATACCGATGCGCAGGAACTCATCGACGATCCCGATGTGAACGCTGTTTATGTGGCCACACCGCCTGCCAGTCATGCCACTTATGCCATCATGGCCATGAAGGCCGGCAAACCTGTTTATGTTGAGAAACCCCTTGCGGCCAGCTATGAGGATTGTGCCCGCATCAATCGTATCTCCGAGCAAACGGGCGTTCCCTGTTTCGTAGCCTATTACCGCCGTTATCTGCCTTATTTCCAGAAGGTGAAGGATATTGTCAACTCTGGGCGCATCGGTAAGATCATGAATGTGCAGATACGCTATACCGAACCTCTTCGCGATGCCGATGCCGAAGCTATCCGAAATCATCAGCCGTTGCCTTGGCGACTCCAGCCCGAGATTGCCGGAGGCGGCTATTTCTATGATATGGCCCCTCATCAGCTCGACCTCTTGCAGGATATATTTGGTGTGATTCTCGAGGCTCGAGGCATTCATGCCAATCGTGGCGGACTCTATGAGGCTGAGGATTCCGTAAGTGCCTGCTTCCGTTTCGAGAACGGCTTGCCCGGCTCTGGTTCCTGGTGCTATATGGCCCACGAGAGTGCCCGCGAGGATTGTATTGAGATTATTGGCACCGAGGGACAAGTCAGTTTCTCCGTGTTCGACTATAACCCCATCCGCCTGCAGACCAGCGAAGGCGACGAGAGCATTACAGTTCCCAATCCGCCTTACGTGCAGTATCCGCTCATCAAGAATGTCATCGAGCATCTGCAGGGTTTGGCCGTTTGTACATGTACCAGTGTTTCTGCTACGCCCGTCAACTGGGTGATGGATCGCATACTGGGCAAATTCTGATGTGTGAGAGCGATGAGGTGGTTGCTGATTTGTGCGCTGGTGTTGGTTTGCAGCCGTGCTGCAGCTCAGGAAGATACGCTTCAGACTGATCGTCTGCACGACGAGATGCTGGCGGCAGATATCCTGAAGCCCGACACTGTGAAGAAGTCGCACGAGATTGGCATCATTCGTGAGACCATCCGAGGCTTCGACCGCTTGGAGGATGAGTACATCGAGCCCAACCACTATGAGTTTACCGTGATGGCTCAGATCACTCGCACCTACGAGAACTTCATCCTGAGCAGCAACGGTCAGTCTCTTCGCCTGGCGCCCGATGGGCAAACCAAGATTGGTCCGTATTTCGGCTGGCGTTGGTTCTTCTTCGGCTACACCTTCGATATCAAGAATATTGGGTTCAGCCAGAACGGCCTTCGCAAGGAGTTCGATATCAGTATCTACTCCTCTCAGGTGGGTGTTGATCTGTTCTATCGTCGCACAGGTACTGATTATAAGATACGCGATGCCAAGTTGGGCGATGAGATCGATAACCGCATCTTTGAAGGCTTGCCCTTTGCTGGTGTCAATGTGGGCATGACGGGAGTGAGCGCCTATTACATCTTCAATCACGGGCGCTTCTCTTACCCAGCAGCCTTCGCACAGTCCACCTGCCAGAAAATCAGCTGTGGCTCTTGGCTCGCTGGTGCTGGTTTTACCACCAATACGCTCGATATGGACTACGATGAACTCGAGCGAGCCCTCAATGAGCGCATGGGTGGTGGCGTCGAGCTCGAAGTGGATAGCGGCTTGTTGTTCAAGGATGTTCGCTACAACGACTTCATGCTCTCAGGCGGCTATGCTTACAACTGGGTGTTCGCCAAGAATTGGCTTTTCTGCGCTAGTGCACAGTTGGCTGCATGCTATAAGACCAGCTATGGCAAGGTGGCCGACGAGAAGAAAGGGTTCGATTTCGGTAAGTTCAATATCGATGGCATCGGCCGCTTCGGACTCGTTTACAACAACACCCGCTTTTATATGGGTGCGAGTTTCATTCTGCGCACCAACAACTATCGCACGTCGCGCTTTACGGCCAATAATGTCTTTGGCTCGTTTAATGCCTACATAGGCTATAACTTCGTGCCGAAAAAGAAATATAGGAAGAAAAAAGTATGAGATTACGATATATCATAACCCCGCTGCTGTTGCTGCTGCTCTTCATGGGGCAGGGGAGGGCTATGGCGCAAACCAAGCAGCTCACTACAGATAGCATCACCATCTGTCAGCTCTTGAGCGAGGGTAGCCGTCAGCCAGTAGGTACTTGTCTGCCGCTGTTCTATGCCCGCAAGTTCCTGGGGCGCCCTTATGTGGCCCACACCCTCGAGGGCAACGATCCTGAGCAGTTGGTGGTCAACACCCGCCAGCTCGATTGCACCACGCTTGTTGAGAATGTCGTAGCGCTCACCTATTGCACTCAGCAGCGGCTTCTCACTTATCGCGCCTTCAAACATGCCCTTATCGATATGCGTTATCGTGGTGGTATTCTGAAGGGCTACACCAGTCGTCTGCATTACTTCACCGATTGGATTGTCGAGAACTCGCGCTCAGGACTCGTTACTGAGATCCAGCAGCCGCAGACTGTTTTCTCTGCTATTCAGAAAGTCAGCGTCAACTATATGAGCACACATCCCCAGAGCTATGAGGCGCTGAAGAAACATCCAGAATTCGTTAGCCGCATCCGCGAGACTGAACAAAACCTCAGCGGCATGCAGTTCCGTTATATCCCCAAGTCGGCTGTAGGCAACTCCAAGTTGCTGCGCCAAGCCGTCAACGACGGCGACATCATTGCCATCACCTGCAACAAGCCTGGGCTTGATATAGCCCATCTGGGTTTCGCAGTATGGAAGAACGACGGGCTTCACCTACTGAATGCCTCGCAACTGCACCATAAGGTGGTCGATGAGCCGATGACGCTCTATCGCTACCTGCAGAAGCATCCCTCTCACACTGGAATCAGAATTATCCGAATCAACAATAAACAATAACAAACAAGACAAGAGTATGGAAATACCCGATTTTATGAGTTATGCCAACAAATTCTCTCAGTCAGAATTTGCCGAAAAGATCTCCCGCATCGCCAAGCGAGCAGGAGCCAAGTTAGTGTATGCCGCGCTGATTCTCTACTACACGCTTCAGAGCGACAAGGTGAGTAAGAGCGACAAGGCCATCATCATTGGTGCCCTTGGTTATATGATTAGTCCCCTCGATGTTATACCCGATGCCATTCCCATCGCCGGACTCACCGATGATCTGGCTGTGCTGCTCTTCGTACTGAAGAAGGTGTGGACGGGCATCGATCCTGAGATTGTGGAGCAAGCTCGCAAGAAACTCTCCAAGTGGTTCGATGACGAGGAGATCAGCGAGATCCAGAATCTCTTTGATGGAGAGGAGTAGGATTTAGAGGTAAAGGGTGAGAAGCTAGAGGTGAGAGAAAACCTTGCAAGCCCTATAACAAAAAAAGCTGGAGAATATCTTCTTCAGCTTTTCTTTTTGCGAGGTGCCTGGCGGATTCGAACCGCCGTAGACGGTTTTGCAGACCGTTGACTAAGCCACTCATCCAAGGCACCAAGAAAAAAGAGCACTTTTTCAAATGCGGGTGCAAAGGTAGGCATTATTTTCGACACTGCCAAATGTTTTCGCGATTTTTTCGCTTCTTCTTGCAATTTTTCGCTAACGCACAGCCTTTACAAGCCTCATTTTCATCAGTCAGCGCTCTATATATGCGATAACCAGCATAAACAATCGCGACTGCCAAAACAATGATTACTGCAAAAAACTGCCACATGACATATCTCTAGCTTCTCACCTCTAAAGCTTCGTTAGCTTGCGCAGCAAAACTTTATTCACTCTCTGTATTCTCTTACCACGCTTCTCAATGTCCTCACGTACATTATTTATATTATTAAAGAGGTCACTGAAAGCATTCAGTACAGGATTCGGCTGTCCGTTGTCCTCCTCAACCTCCGGATTTGTCACAATCAAAATGCCATTGTGCTCAATCCTCACGTCAATCTCCTTGCCCGTCATAATTGGGTCACCATCATAATGAATGGCCCCTTCCTGTCGGCGGTGAATGGTCAGATGCTTCGTGCGGAAGGTCTTGATCTTCGAGTTGTTGCCCAGCGTCTTCATCATCAGGTCGGCAGCTATCTGTGGTGCATCGAGCACATTAAACGGCTCCATCACGATCACGTCCATCTCGCCATCCTTCATCGTGGCGCCTGGGGCTATGTAGGCATTGTTGCCATATTGCGATGCGTTGGCACAAGCTATGAGGAATGCCTTGTATTTCTTGGCGCCCGTCTCGTCGGCCACTTCATACGTCTCGGGCTTGTACTTCAGTCCCTCCTTCAGCACATTCTCCACGTAGGTAATGGGGCCACGCTTACCAGCCTCGGCAAACTTCAGCGATATAAATGCATCGAAGCCCATGCCACAGGTGCAGAAGAAGGGTAGGTCGTTGATCACACCATAGTCGAAGGTCTCAATCTTACAGCAGTTGATGATGCCGATGGCCTTCTTCACGTCGAGCGGCAGACACAAGTGGCGAGCCAGACCGTTACCGCTTCCGCAGGGGATGATGGCCAGTGCCGTCTGCGTGTGAACCAGCGATCGCGCCACCTCGTTCACAGTGCCGTCGCCACCCACAGCCACAACCACGTCCTCATGGTTGTCAGCACACTCTTTGGCTATTTCGGCCGCATGCCCGGCGTATTCCGTAAACCTGATGGAGGCCTCGAACTGCTCTTTGTCGAGTAGTTGTTCTATCTGAGCCGGAATCTCCTCCTTGGAGTGAGTGCCCGATATGGGGTTCAATATGAATGTGATTTTCTTCTTTTCCATCATAATTCGAATGCAAAAGTACGAAAAAAGCCTGAAAAATAGGATATTAATGCGATAAATTTACCAAAAACTATCATTTCTTGATAAAAACTTGCACGAATTACCAAAAATTGTGTAACTTTGCAGCCTGAAAATAAAAAATAAGTACTTACCTTTATCAGAATGGGACAGTTACAAGAGAAATATTCGCATTATCGTGAGCCTCAGAAATTCATGGAGGCTGACGTGTATCCTTATTTCCGCGCTATTGAGGGAAAGCAGGGAACCGAGGTAGAAATGGGCGGTCATAAAGTGCTCATGTTCGGTTCAAACGCCTATACAGGTTTAACAGGCGATCAGCGCATCATTGATGCCGCCAAGCGCGCCCTTGATAAATATGGTTCAGGCTGTGCCGGCAGCCGTTTCCTCAATGGAACGCTCGATCTGCACGTACAGCTCGAGAAGGAAATCTCTGAGTTCATTGGCAAGGACGATTGCCTTTGTTTCTCTACAGGTTTCTCTGTGAATCAGGGTGTTTTGGCAATGGTAGTTGGCAAGGACGACTATATCATCTGCGACGATCGCGACCACGCTTCAATTGTGGACGGTCGTCGTCTTTCGTTTGCCCGCCAGCTTCATTATAAGCACAACGATATGGCCGATCTGGAGCGCGTGCTTCAGAAGTTGCCTCACGATGCCATCAAGCTCATCGTGGTCGATGGTGTGTTCTCAATGGAGGGCGATCTGGCTAAGCTGCCCGAGATTGTAGAGTTGAAGCACAAGTATAATTGCTCAATCATGGTCGACGAGGCTCATGGTATCGGCGTATTTGGTAAGCAGGGTCGTGGTGTTTGTGATCACTTCGGACTTACTGACGAGGTCGACCTCATCATGGGTACCTTCTCTAAGTCGCTGGCTTCTATCGGTGGTTTCATTGCTGCTGATTGGGATACCATCAACTTCCTGCGCCACACTTGTCGCACCTATATCTTCTCGGCTTCTAACACGCCCGCAGCCACAGCAGCAGCTATGGAAGCACTCCACATCATTCAGCAGGAGCCCGAGCGTATTCAGGCCCTGTGGGATGTAACTCACTACGCCCTGAAGCGTTTCCGTGAGGAAGGCTTCGAGATTGGCGAGACCGAGAGCCCCATCATCCCGCTTTATGTGCGCGATGTGGATAAGACCTTCCTGGTAACATCGCTTGCCTTCAAGGCCGGTGTGTTCATCAATCCTGTTATTCCTCCCGCATGTGCACCTCAGGACACACTTGTTCGCTATGCCCTGATGGCTACTCACACCAAGGAACAGGTGGATCG
>JAEEGL015681049.1_pt1 | contig 11607 bp, 11 predicted proteins | sample 9134231 | NCBI WGS metagenome assembly JAEEGL01 (sample SAMN16246548, study PRJNA631951) | gut metagenome | biome: gut microbiome; feature: rumen; material: fiber-attached | host: Bos | place: Iran: Karaj | collected 2018-10 | reverse complement strand
CTCCGAGCGTTGCAAATTACAAAAAAAACAACGGAAGAAATCCAATAGCAATCGTTGGAAGAATTTCCAATAAAAGCAGCGAGCATATTGATACCGCAATGGTGGCAAAACGCTTTCAGACTGCAATCATAAATTCTGGAATAATGGATTTCGTTGCTGACAGTGAGCAGCGTCTTGAGCTCCGTGCGGAAAAAGCCGACCAGGCTGAGAATGCTTACGAGACGGCAAAATCAATCGGAAATGAACAGGCTGCGGACTTCATGCTGCAGGGAACCGTTTATTCCCATGTTGATGCCGAAGGAAATAAATCTGTAAGGACTTACCAAGTCGATGCACAGCTGATTGATATTGAGTCAAACAGAATCCTCTGGCAGGACGAAAAAGTCATCAGAAAGTATGTAAAAAAAGCCGCTGCTAAATTTTAGGTTGCTTCACGAAAATGACGCAGAGAGTTTCGATTTTAAAAAAAAATAACGTTTCCCGAAATATCGACGCGTCATTTTTGCGTCAAAAAAAATGCTGTCAGAAAAAGTTTGTATTTCTGGCGGCATTTCTTTCTTTATTTTTCACTTCCTGCGCATCAATGGGCATGTCGAATGCTGATTACCTTTCGCTGCTTGATTCCGGTGACTACGCAGAATGTTTTTCCTATCTTAAAGCCAAAAATTCAAAAAAAGTTCTGAAGCGGGACGCGATACGGAATTATTATGACGCGGCGATGCTCCTTCACTATCAGAAAAAATATGACGAGTCATTAACACTGATGAACCTTACCGACCGCATGATGGATGATGCGGTTACGAAAAGCATTTCAAAAGGATTCGCATCTTATTTCGTAAATGATACGGTGACTGATTATGCCGGAAATCCTTATGAATATACCTACATCAATATTTTTAATGCCCTAAATTACTACGCGAAGGGTGACATTGAGGAAGCTGCCGTTGAAGTTCGGAGGCTTAATGAAAAGCAGCAGAAATTCCTTAATGATTATGGCGAATGGCTGAAAAGAGACTTTTCAGAAAAAAAATCAACGGAAGTCAGTTACGCATACAACGTATTAAAATTTAACGACAATTCCATCAAAAGATACGTGCCTGAAAAAGCGACGGAAGACGATATTTTCCGTGATTCTCCAACTGCCAGATATCTAAGCATTGTTTTTGGAATGATGGACGATTCCGTAAACAACAGCTGGAACATTCGTGCGGACAGCGAGGTTTTGCATGCCTTAAATCCTTCGTTTGCCGTTGAAGAAGAAACAAAAATTACTGATGAAAAGGGGCGACTCGATGTGCTTGCTTTTACCGGCTTGATAGGACGGCGCGGAGAAAAAAGAATAGTCATCGGGCCGATTCCGGGGCTTATCGTGGAATCTTCACAGGACAAGAGGACTGTTGCAATCCCTGAGTTTGATTTGGAATTTGTCTATCCTGTTTTTCCCCCACCGACAAAGCCTAATCCAGTATTAAAGGTTCATCACGCTGACTCGCGCCCTGATTTTGAGCTTTATCCTGGAAGCACGGAAGTCATTCCTTTTTTTAAAAGCAAGGTGGAAAGCGTTGAGGTCTTGATTGAGGGGCAGGAGAAAAAACTGGCTCTTCTTGAAGATTTTAACTATGCCGTCCAAAAGGACGTTAATTCAAAGGCAAGAAAAGCCTTCAATAAAAGTCTTTCGCGAAGCATCGTAAAAAAGGCATCCGCAATTACAGGAGCCAGCGTTTCGCTTTATATGGCGGATGGTGTTTTGGCTGAAAATACTGCAGGCGACCTTGGATTTTTGTTTGCATATCTTGCGGCAGTAAGCGCAATCGATCAGGTTGATAAAACAGAACTTGCGGATATACGGCAAGTATATACTCTTCCTGCAAGGGCGTATGCCGGAGGAATTGAGCTTGACCCTGGAAAATATTCATTTACACTGAGATATTATGATGCAAGGAGAAATCTTCTAAAAGAAGAAAAATTTACTTCTGTAGAAATAAAAAAAGGAAAAACGACTTTAGTGGAGGCAACATGTCAGATATAAAGCGCACGAGATTTTTTTTATATTTTTTGTCAGCTCTTTGTTCCTTGTGTTTCGCAAAAGGTAAAAGCGACTCTTTTTCAAAGCAGCCGGAGTGGATAAGCGGTTCTTCATCTAAATATCCGGAAGCTGAATATTTTATTTATGCCGGCGAGGGCGCAGAAAAGGCAAATGCAGAACTTGATGCCCTGAGGGGGCTTACGGCTGTTTTTGGACAGAATGCTTCGAGCGTGACTTCTTATTCAAGGCGGCTTTTGGAGGCAGAGAAGGACGGAAAAGTTGGTTTTGCTCAGGCTTCTTCAATAAGTCAGGAAGTCTTGCAGCAGGTTAATCATGATGATGTCATCGGAGTTGAATTTAAGGAATATTATTCAGACTCAAAAAACAAAAAAAACTACGCGCTTGCCGTTATGAATAAGGCAAAAGCATCTCAAATCTACAAGGATCTAATAAAAAAGAATCAGGCTGTTATTGATGAGCTTTATACTCAGATTGGGAATGAATCTTCCCTTCAGAATTATGCCCGCCTTGACTTTGCTGAGGAAATAGCCGGAAAAAATGAACTTTATCTCAATCGCCTCGTAGTGCTGAATTCTTCCTTGTACAAGGAAATCGCCTCTAAAACTGAGTCAAAGACGGCAATTCACAAAAAGAAAATCGACATGGCAGAAAAAATTCCTGTTTGTGTTGATGTTTCTGAAGACAGTGACGGCCGCATAACAAAAGCATTTCAGGAGGCAGTCAGCAGCCTTGGATTTTATTCCACCACCGGCACGAATGAACGCTATAAAATCAGCGTAAAACTTAATCTTACTGAATCAAAAAGTTCTGACGGAAAGACTTATTTTTGTGAATATGCAGTTGAAGCAGCTTTGACCGATACTTTTTCAGGAGAAACAATAATTCCAATGAGCATGAGCGGACGGGAAGGCTCAACGACCTATCAAAACGCATGCGTCCGATCAAAGCAAAAGATAGCTTCAAAAGTAAAAGGTGATTTTCAGAAAAACTTCACGGAATACATTCAGAGCTTTTCATATTTTAAATAGATTAAACATAGAAAAGAGTAGCTTTATTCAAAAAGTAAGTTAAAATAAAAAAAGAATGCAAAAATTATATTCTGATACAAAAAAACTCGACATGTCTTGTAGGGCCGCATACGGGCTTACCGAAGAAGTCATGATGGAAAACGCTGCTTTTGCACTTGAGGCAGTAGTCCGCAATCCGACTCCGATAAGCAAGGACAGGCGTCAGCCAATGAAAGTCCTCATTTTGTGTGGCGGCGGAAACAATGGTGCTGACGGATATGCTTTAGCCCGACGGCTCAGATTTGACTATGATGTCAATTTGATTCAGTTTTGTCCGCCAAAAACCGAGCTTTGCCGAATTCAGTCTGAGCGGGCTGACAAGTGTGGCGTGCGTTTTGTAAAAAGAGATGATCTTTCATTTTATGATTTACGCTATGCAGACATAATAGTGGACTGCGTTTTTGGAAGCGGATTCCATGACGATCTTGATGAAAAAACGGCTGCCACTATGGAAGACATGAATTCCTGCAGCTGTCTTAAAATCGCCTGTGATGTTCCTACCGGATTGCGTGCAGACGGCACGGTTTCTCCAGGAGCTTTTCTTGCTGACGTTACCGTTACAATGGGGGCATTAAAAGCCTGCCTTTTCAGTGATTACGCAAAAGACTATGTTGGCGAAATAAAAATCGGTGAGCTTGGCGTAAACAAGCGTCTCTACGAAAATTCCGGAAGCAGTAATCTTACGGTTGGGCATGTCCTGGAGCCTTCAGACCTTGAACTTCCTCACAGAAAAAAGAACAACGTAAACAAAGGCAATTTCGGTCACGTTGCTGTAGTTTGCGGTGAAAAATCAGGAGCTGCATGTCTTTCTGGCTGTGCTTCCCTTAGATTCGGTGCCGGACTTGTGACTTTAGTTTGTAACGACAATCAGAAAAAAGATTTTGAATCCTTTCCTGAGCTTATGACATCTTTAAGCATTCCCGAAAAAGTAAATTCAATCGCTTTTGGAATGGGGCTTGGCCGCGACAATTCCGCGCAGACTTATTTTGATTTCCTGCTTAAAAACCCTGATGTAAAATGCGTTGTCGATGCAGATGCTTTTTATTGTGAGGGAATTTATGATTTCCTTACTAAGCGTGAGGGTGATGTCGTTCTGACGCCTCATCCAAAAGAATTTCAGGTTCTGCTCAAGATTTGCGGCTTCGGTGATTTTTCGATAGAAGACTGCAAGATAAAAAGAATTGAACTTCTTGAATCGTTTTGCCGCAAATTTCCAAAGAAAGCTTTGGTTTTAAAAGGTGCCACGCCTTTAATCGGGTACTTTGACGGTCACAAATATCAGATGTTTGCAAACCCTTTGGGAGAACCATGCCTTGCAAAAGGCGGAAGCGGAGATGTGCTTACGGGAATGACGGCCGCATTGCTTGCTCAAAATTACAATTCACTTGAGGCGGCGATAAATGCTTCTCTTGCACATGCCCTTGCCTCAAAAAAGATAAAATGCGATTACGCGATGACTCCGTTTGACCTCATCAACGCAACCGCTGAATTATAGTTTTATCGCCTGCGCTTTCCCTGCTCAATAAAGTTCATGTGGGCTTTATCTTTTGCGGAAAGCCTTTTTGCTCCTAAATCAATTTTCTCATCATCAAAAGTCTGGAAATTATGTCCGGCACCTTTAAAATGAGTGCCCGATGATTTTTGCACTGCCTGAGAAGCCCATGACGGAATTTTTGGATGCAAGTCACCTTTTTCGACATATTTTTTCCATTCAGAATCTTCTTCGACCTCGAAACGCAATTTTTGCTGCGTAAAAGGATGCACGAACTCTAATGTTCTTGCATGCAGGCACAAGCGCGCAAAAGGATCTGTTTTTGCACGATAGTTTTCATCTCCTGCCAGCGGATAGCCTTTAGAGGCAAGATGTGCTCGAATCTGGTTTTTTTTGCCAGTGTCGAGAGAAAGCTCAAAAAGAGTGTGCGTTTTTCCGCGGAGAATTGTCCTGAAATTCGTGCGGGCATTCACCGTTTTAAAATGCTTTTCATCACCTTCTTTTGGAACGAATCCTATGTTGTTTGCATTAAACGCCAGCGGTGAATCTATGATTCCCTGCAGAGGAAGAAGAGCATGAACGTTTCTTGGATTTTCCGCTAAAGCTCGGTAAAGCCGTTCCGTAACCATCTGGTGCCACGTGTCCATTATGATTTTCTGGGCATTTTCCGTCAGGGCGAACATCATCACACCGCTTGTTTCCTTGTCCAGCCTGTGGACAGAAAAAGGCCTGTGTTTTGAGGAGAAAGTTCCGTTTTTACGCATGATTTCTTCGAGGACATGCTGGGCAGTTTTTGCCTTGCTTCCTGGGTAAGGAACGCTCAAGAGTCCTGAAGGCTTGTTTATCACGCAGATGTTTTCGTCTTCAAAAAGAATGTCGATTTCTTTTCTGACATGAGGATTTTTCTTTAAGTTTTTTTCTGTTTTCATGTTTGTCTTAGCGTTAAACCTGTCTTTATCTTATGAAATTTGTGAAAATCTTTTTTTCAGATTGTGGCTGCGGAACACCAGCGTTTTTACCGGCCTCGATGCTTTTTAAAATCCATGCCATGTTGCGTCCGATTGTCTTCATGATCTGGATTCCTTCTTCATCTTTAAGGACATCGTCCCCGTTTGAGCCGTGAACCATGTTCCAGTAGCGAGAAGTGATTACAGGCTGCTGGGCGTATGTTATGTATTTGTTGAGGACATCCAGACAAGCTGTCGTTCCAGCTCTGCGTGCAACAGTGACGGCAGCGGCAGGCTTAAAGCGCAGAAACTTTTCTCCCTTCCAGTAAAATCTGTCCAAAAAAGCGACCATTTCGCCGCTTGGTGAAGCGTAATAAACCGGTGAGCCGAGAACGATTCCGTCTGCCTCCTGAACTTTTTCTATGGCCAAGTCTACAAGCGAATCAATTTCGCCAGACAATGCTTTTTCTCCAATCCAGAAAATCTCCGTGTCTATGCCGTTTTCTTTTAGTGAATCTGCAACAAGATTGAGGGCTGTGTATGTGCTGCCTTTTTCGTTTCGACTTCCGTTAAAAAGAATTACTTTCATTTTTGATAACCTCCATGATACTTGTGTTGAAAGTATAGAATTTTTTTGCTCCCTTGCACTATATATTTGACTGATAAAAAATGCTAGACTCATTTCATGACACCGCTGGAAAAATATTACAACAAATTTAAAGAAGAGCACCGTCTTACAACCCGGCACGGAATCGTAGAATTCACTGTTTCGATGAAGTACATTCATGAAGCTGTCGAGAAAATCCGTGCAAAAAATGAAGTCAAAGAAAATCAAAACATAAAAATCCTTGATGTCGGAGCCGGAACCGGAAGATATTCTGTCTCGCTGGCAAGGGAAGGCTTTGACGTAACGGCTGTCGAACTTGTAAAGCACAATCTTGAAATCCTGCAATCCAAGCATGAAAACGTAAAATCCTGGCAGGGAAACGCCATGGACTTGCATTTTTTAGACGCAGAGACATTTGACGTAACGATTTTGTTCGGGCCGATGTATCACCTTCACACCGAAGAAGACAGGCTCAAGGCCTTAAGCGAGGCAAAACGCGTGACGAAAACAGGCGGCTATATTCTTGTGGCTTACGTGATGAATGAATACGCCGTGCTGACTTATTGTTTTAAGGAAGGCCACATAAAGGAAGTGCTGGAAAAAGGAACTCTTACCGATGATTTTCACACGATAACCAGCATTGAAAAAGATCTGTACAGCTATACGCGCCTTGAGGACATGGAAAATCTGAATAAAAAAGCCGGGCTGAAGCGCATTAAGGTTTTTGCACCGGACGGAGCCGCCGATTACATGAGAAGGGAGTTGAATTCCCTTGATGAAGAAAGTTTTGCGCACTTTGTGGAGTATCAGATGGCAGTGTGTGAGCGACCTGATTTACTTGGAGCAAGCTCTCACACCGTGGATGTCCTTCAGAAAGTGTAAGATGTTGGTTTATAAGGTCGGAAGAACATCCTTAAAATAGTGATTTTCAATCATCGCTTCGTTCATAAGCTCGCCTAACGAAGAGTATCTTTTTCCAAGAAAGGTCTCACCAAAAACAAAAACAGTTTTTCCGTCAGGAGTCGTATCGTAGGTGAGGTTGTATTTTGTGCCGTTAAAAACGAACTCAAAAGCTCGCCGCGTATCAATTATGAACTGGAAATCCGTGAGCGTCATTTTAACAACCTGGCAGAGATTGATGAAGCGACTTTTTCTCCGTCCATTGCAGACGAGCCGATTCCTCCTGAATATCCAGAGCCTTCTCCAGCCGGGAAAAGACCGTCGATTCCCTCGCATTCAAGGGTTTCCTTGTTACGGCGGATTCTTACAGGCGTGCTCGTCCTCGTTTCGGATGCTATTAAAAGGGCTTCCTTGCAGACAAATCCGTGCATGTTCTTGTCAAAATCGGCAAATCCTTTTTGGAGCCGGTCAGATACTTGTTTTGGAAGCCATTCATCAAGCCGGCTGGAAACTAATCCTGGCTTATAGCTAGATTCAGGAAGAGAATCACTTTTTTTGTGCGCCAAAAAATCAACAAGGCGTTGCGCCGGTGCAAACTGTCCGTTTCCGTGCTGCAAAGTTTTTTCTTCGAGCCATGTCCGCCAGTAAAGCCCGGCCAGAGCCTCACAACCGTCTTCTTTTGCTTTATCAGCATACTCCTGAGGGATATCTTCCGGTCTGGTCTCGACAACGATTGCCGCATTGCTCCATCTGCTGTTTCTTCCCGAAGCAGACATTCCATTTATGACGATTTGATTTTCAGAAGTTGCACATGGAACCACGTAGCCGCCAGGACACATGCAGAAACTGTATACGCCGCGCTCATCTTCCTGAGCTGTCAGCCTGTATTCAGCTGCCTGAGGCATACTCTTTCCGTGAAACTGAATCGCATCGATTAATTCACGCGGATGCTCGACTCTTACTCCAACTGCAAATGTTTTTGCCTCAAGTGTCTGAGGTGAGATTTTTGCAAGCATTTTGTATATGTCACTTGCTGAATGTCCTGTTGCCAGGATTACAGCATCAGCCTCAATTGAAGATTCTTTTCCTGTTTTGAGGCCTTTTACCTTAACGCCTTTTGCCTTTAACTTGGAAGTTTCAGGATTTTTTTCAATGAGTAAATCCGTGCATATCGTATCGAAGTAAAATTCGCCGCCGAGAGAAATGATTTTTTCTCTCATTCCGCTTATGATTTCAGGCAGTCGGTCTGTTCCGATGTGAGGATGAGCGTCTGTCAAAATATTGTGAGGTGCGCCAAATTCAACGAAAATCCTGTAGATTTTTCCGATGTCTCCGCGTTTGTTTGAGCGTGTGTAGAGTTTTCCGTCAGAAAAAGTGCCAGCCCCGCCTTCTCCAAAACAATAATTTGAATTTGAGTTTAGCTTTCCGTCATTTTCGAGGGATTTTATGTCGTTTTTTCGGTCTGTCGTACAGGAACCGCGCTCAACAATGACAGGCTTTATGCCGTCTTCAAGAAGCCTGAACGCTGCGTAAAGTCCGGCCGGCCCTGAGCCGATTATTAGGACTTTTTTTTCTCCACTAGCTTCTTTCCACACAGGAAGGCTCTCGCCATCTCCGTTTGGCGTTTCATTTATGTAAACCTTGTATTTTAGGATGACTTTTATCTGACCGTGGCGGGCATCAATCGACTTTTTTAGAAAAACAGGAGTTATTTTTTCTTTTGAAGAGATTCCCTTGGATTTTAAGCTTTCCTGAATTTTTGAGCTGATGATCTGCTCATTTTTTTCTTCGCTTGGTTTTATTGTTATTGAAAGGTCAGTTGTCATGCGGAAAAGTATACTGAGTATTTATAAAATAGTCATTTATTTTAGGGTGAGTTAGTATTTTTTTAGTTCTTTTAAGACTGAATTTACGGCCGAGCGCATTTTTTTGTAAGACTCGCTTCCCGCAATCTGTTTTTTCTGGATGAAGCCGACCTCATAGTAGCCCAGGGCATTTCCCGCTGAATGGCATGTAAAACCGTGTTCGTAAGGCCCGTTTGTGAGTACGATATGTGGAATCAATCCTATTCCGATTCCAAGCTGAACCAAAGCCATGATTGCCTCGTTTCCCTCGGTTTCAGCTGCAATTACTGGTTTTACGTTGCGCGATTGAGTCCAGATGTCAAAACGCTCCCGCGCTAGACCTGTTTTTGGAAGGATAAGCGGAACTGAAGAGACGATGTCTTGCGGACTTCCAGAAACATTTTCGTAGTCACTTCCGCTGGCAGCCGCAAAAACGAGAGGAGTCCGCTGGACAGGAAGCGTTTCAAATAAAACTGAAAGAGAAGCCTCGTTTTCAGGGATTGCCGCGACTGCAATATCTGCCCGGTCTTCTTTTACTGCTGAAATCGCAGCCGCAGGATCTCCTGTTTCGATTGAAAGATGAATCCTTGGAAAAAGGTTTGAAAGCTTTTTTAGGAAAGGCGGCATGATTGAGTAACAGGCCGTAACTGACGCGTAGACTTTTAATGTTCCCGAAACTTCGTTGCTGTCATTTTTTAAGAGATTGAAGACATCCTCTTTTTCCATGAGGCATTTTTTTGCGAATTCGGCGAAATGTTTTCCTGCGTCAGTGAGTTTTACTTCGCGATTGTTACGCTCAAGAAGGATTGAACCGCTTTCATCTTCAAGTCGGGAAACAAGACGGCTGAGGGCGGATGGACTCAAATTTACTTTTTCTGCGGTATGCGCAAAGTGAAGAGTCTGAGACAGTGTTAAAAATGTGTTTAATTCAAAAAAATCCACGCGCCGCTCCCTCCGAATTTACTTATTTTTTATTCATTACAGCTTCGATTGACTCAATGCAAGCAGCCCTGAATCCGCTTTTTTCAAGCTGTGAAACTCCGCAAATTGTGGTTCCTGATGGCGAGCATACGTTATCTTTTAAAATTCCTGGATGAAGACCGGTTTCAAGCTGGAGTTTTGCAGAACCAAGCACCATCTGTGAGATGAGTTTGTATGCTGTAGACCGCGGAATTCCGTATTTTACTGCGGCATCTCCGTATGCTTCTATGAACAAGTCCACGAAAGCCGGGCCACAGCCTGTAACGGCTCCTCCGATTCCCATGAGATTATCAGGAAGTTCCTCAACGATACCGACAGAACTGAAAAGAGACATTATTTCGTTTCGCTCATCATCCCGGAGTGAGTTTGATTTTTCAAAAAGAAGGACACCTTCTCCGACCATCGCCGGAGTATTCGGCATTACAAACTGAACCCTTGTGGAAGAATCAAGAAATTTCTGATATTTTTCAAATCCCCAGCCGGCTGCAACAGAAACGAGAGCCTTGCCCTTAAGGTTTGATTTGATTTCTGACAGAACGCCTTCAATCTGGTAAGGCTTGCAGGCCATTATGATTGTGTCGCATGAATCTGCCAGTTCCTTAAGCGAAGCACACGGATTAAAACCAAGTGCTTTTGCATTTTTTGCGAGTTTTTCCTGATTTGGTGCATAAGCAAACATTTTTTCTTTTGAAATCTTTCCGGATTTTCCAAAGCCGGCACACAAAGCCTGTGCCATATTTCCCATTCCAATAAAGCCGAGATTGTTCATAGTTGTCTTCCTTAATTGTCTGCCGTAAAAAGAGTGCCTTTTGCTTCGCCTGAAACAAGTTTGTCGAGAATATTTTCTGTTGAGCCGTTTGCAAGAAGCATCGGGATTCCGTAAACGGTTGTTTTTTCAGCGGCTTGAATTTTCGTTTCGATTCCACCGGTTCCGAATGCATTTGTCTCACCGATTGTGATTGAAGCCCTCAATTCAGGAATGCTTTGAACTGTTTCGATGAGGCTCGCATTTTTGTTTGTTTTAGGATTGTCTGTAAAAATACCGTCTATATCACTGAAAAGAATGAGCAGGTCTGCGCTCCACAAGATTGCGGTGAGCGCGCTCAAGTTGTCGTTATCGCCGATAGCAAATTCATCGGTTGAGACAGAGTCGTTTTCGTTGATGATTGGAACTACACCTTCGTCCGCAAGAGTAAAGAGCGTGTTTCTGATGTTGAGTGAGCGGTGGGAATCCTCGAAATCTTCTTTTGTAAAGAGCAGCTGCCCGATATGAAGTCCCTGCTCGCCAAAAGCCTTTCGCCACTGAGCCATAAGCTCAACCTGTCCGATAGAGGCAAGCGCCTGGCGGAAATGAACGTCTTTTTTTCTTGCCCATTCCTTTAAGGTAGAGACTCCGCTGACCTGTGCGCCTGAAGAAACAACAGCGAGCTGTTTACCCTGGTCAATCAGCTTCTTGCATTGTTTTGCAAAACTTGCCATAAATTCAATATTTTGCGTGCCGTCTGCCTTTGCCAGTGTATTTGAACCGATTTTTATTACGATTTTACGTGAATTTTTTAATGCAGTAGATATAGTTTCACTCATATACAAATAATACTTTTTATCCACTGTTTTGTAAATTAACGCTTTTTATTTTGCCTCGACCTGTGCCGCCATCGGATTTTCTTTTAGCGGGAGACGGATAAAGACTTCTGTGCCCATGCCTTCGATTGATTTAAAGTG
>JAEEGL015610541.1_pt1 | contig 11607 bp, 18 predicted proteins | sample 9134231 | NCBI WGS metagenome assembly JAEEGL01 (sample SAMN16246548, study PRJNA631951) | gut metagenome | biome: gut microbiome; feature: rumen; material: fiber-attached | host: Bos | place: Iran: Karaj | collected 2018-10 | reverse complement strand
TTCACCTGAAGCTATGCGTACCAGCAACTACAATCAGGTTGTGCTTGTGAGTGTTTATTCCAATTATGACAAGATTGAGTTTAATACTGTTATTGAGGGTGTTCCTGCTCAGGGTGCTCTTGGTGCGCCTCTTGGTGAATGGCCCTAATAGCTAAAAATCCGTTTTCATAATAAAAACCTTCAGAGGGGTGAAACTCCCCTCAACCCTTTTCTTTTGACCAGTTTTTCTAGATTAAAAAGCTGAGACCCTTATTATAGGAGACCCATACTTATGGAGGTAGTTAAGAAATGAAAATTATATCTAGTAGTACATATGATGAGATGATACATAGTCATCTAGAATTAACCGAGGATCTTTATTTTGAGATACCTTCTGGAGAAAAACTAAGAAAGTTCTGTAAGAAGATACGTTATGGATTGCATCCTGAAATGTTCAATTATTATCAGGAACATGATCTTTTTACAGCTTATAAGGATTATCTAGTAATCCATAACGATAGTCTTTGGAAGGAACTTAAAAAGAAAGATGAGGATTCTAAAATGATTACAACAAATTATGATGTAGATACAGAAAAAGTAGTAAATAGTGGAGAATTGAATTCAAGTGGTCCGTGGGCTGACCCCGATAGGATTAAAGCTATTAGAGAAACTATTGAAGCCGTAATGAAAAACACAGGCAAGACAGATCTTAAAGATATTGATCTTGATATGCTTAGTAGTTGTATTAATGCGACATTCAATAGAGAAAAATTGTTCTATAAATGGCTCAATGAGTTTACTTCTGATGAAGTTGATAAAGATACAGTTAAGTTTGCTTTTGATTTCTTGTATTGGGTTCTTTCAAACAAGATTGACAACAATTCTTCTTTATATCTTAAAGTGTAATTTTAACGGGTATATCTCTTGACAAGTCAGTTTAGATGTGCTAAGATATAATCCTCTAAACTGACTTGTAGGAGTTGATATAATGATTACAAGATCTTCAATAGGATCTATAGCAGAAATAAAAGTAGCATCTAAATTTATTGAGTATGGTATGACTGTATTCTTTCCATTTAATGATAATTCTAGAATTGATATGATTGCTGAGTATGATGGTAATGTTTATAGAATACAAGTTAAATCATCTAGTATATGCACTGAAGAAAATGCTATGGCGTATAGGTTAGAACATAATGGATTGTACGATGATACACAGATAGACTATTTTGTTTTTTATAATAATATCACTGGATCTATATGTATGATTCATATAAATGATATTGCTGTTAAAGGTAAGACTGCTATATCTTTAAGAACAGATGCTACTAAAACTAATCAAGTAAGAAGGGTTAACTATGAAAAAGATTATTTGATAGATGATGTTATAGTTCGAGATTTTAGATTGAGAAAACTAACGGCTGAAGATAGTAAAACACCTTGTACTAAAAAAGCAGAAAGGTCTATTCATTCTAAAGCGATAGTTAAAAAACCAGAAAAAGAAGTACTTTATAATGAATTAAAGCTTGCAAAAACTGTAAAAGAAGTAGCTGATAAATATAATGTCGCTACTTGTACATTGAGAAAATGGTGTAAAGATTATGGTTTTACTCCTGAAGATTGTGGAGCAAGTAGATGGATCAATAGAAAAGTTGGTGAAGATACCTTAGTAGAAAAAGTTTGTCCTACTTGTGGAAAACATTTTAAAGCAAAACCTAAAGCAGTCTATTGTTCTAGTAAATGTAATTCGCATAGACGTTGGAAATCGATTTATGCTGATAAAGAAAAGATAATAGATATGTTTGTTAATCAACACATGAGGCCATATAAAATAGCAGATATATTACACCATGATTCTGATGTTATTAAAAAGATCCTTATTGAAAATGATATAAAAGTAGATTAATTAAACTGGGACTAGTTTATGTAGTAAAACGGGGCCTTTGGGAGGCTCGGAAGCTGGCGCACGTCCGGCGTCCCAGACCAATATTGAATTTACAAGATGTTGTAAATATAGATTTGCCAATGTGCCGCCAACACATTGGTGTCATGGATAATCCTCCTTGTACCCGTTAAGGGTGTTGACTAGTAACTGATAGCGCGCAGTTACTAGTCTTCTTTTTATTGACAGTTAACTAATTGTATGTTATACTATTCATATCTTAATACTAAAGGAGTTGTTTATATGTCAGAGTGGTTTGGCCATGAACCATATGTAGTAGGATCTGAAGAAATTATTAGTACAAATGATAAAGTTCTTATTAATGACGATTGTGGATATGATGGTAGTAAAGAGATTGATACTTCAGTTAGTAGTGAAGTTCCAATCGAAGTAAAAATCTTATGCAATGAAACTTGTAGAAAACAAATGAATTATTACGAAGATACTATAGTTAAGCTTAATGATATGAATAAACATCTTAGAGATAAGGTTACGTTATATACTATATTAACGTATTTCTTTGCATTAACTACCGCACTGCCATTAGTGTACATGCTAGCAGAATATTGTACTACAAAAGGACTGATGTAAATATGACAGATGTTTATACTATAATTGGTGACACTTTTAATAAGGTACTAAGTGCTATAAGAAATTTTGGCTATAATGTAGATTATATGCGGTATGTAATTGATGCTAATGCCCACTATAGCAATGGAAAGGTAGTTCAAAAAGAAGATAATATTTGGTCATCTTCTTGGAGTGAAAATAAAATTATTTATTTGAATCCTAATTATCAAGAAGTGTTATCTTATTTTCATATTGAAGATATGAGTGTAGAATACTGGTATTGTTTTAATATAGCGTATCAGTTAGCTAAAGAGCTTTATAAGAATCATTGGAAAGAAAAAGATAAGGCTGATATTTATAATAGAGCTAATAATGATAAATCTTTTCACAGTACTTACTTAGATTCTCTAAATGGCAGTGCTGGTAGTTTAATCAATGAAGAGACTTGTTGCGAGTATTTTGCAATAATGATCTGTAGGAGTTTAGGAATGAAATAACATTTAATAAAAAGAAAGGCAGGATCTACATCCGCCTTTCTTTTAACTTAGTAGTACCGGGATTTGATACGCTCTAGAAGGCGTTTCATTCGAGGTGATACTAGAAATGATACTACCGACATAGAAAAGCTCTTCCCTGTTTTATCCACAATGAACCCGTTCGGGTTAAAGTTGGTAATAAATGGCTGTAACCTGCCATGTGTCTTTACTTCCCAACTTTCGTCTGGATAGTAAGAAACAAAAGCACGTAAAGTATTTATTCTGATGCTAGAAGAGAATCTAGTGTGATAATTATTTAGCTTAATAAAAACATCCTCATCATCTAACTTAATGACAGCGTATATAGCTCTACCAAGCGATTTGAGCAGTTCTGTTACAGATATCTCTAGATATGCACTACCTTTACATAGTTTATCTCTAATAGAAAAGATCCAATCACGGTACTCCTTTTCCTGTTTAAGCATATCAGCTTGACGGAGTTTATCTATATATGCTATTCTATCTTCACGAAGCATATCCATAAACTTTTTGTTTAGGTACTTACTATCTCTACCTATGCGGTTTTCATACCTAATATGCCCATCTTTTGCTGAGTTTAGCAAGAGAGGCGTATCTAAGTTCCACATTTCGTATATATCACTGAACCATTGAAATGTACATAGGTCCAGTGTGCCATCGTCATTTTCAAGCATTTTTAAAACTCCTTTCAGATTAGTTAAAAAAGAAACCCTAGTCAGTGACGTGGATAACTAGGGTTTCTCCCTATGGAGATTCTGCCGTTGTTACTTAGGACTATCTCTAGGCATTTATGTACCTCCTATTTTTTGGAAAAATACGGGCCCTTATACACCGGATAGGTATGCCATACAGCTAATGGAACTGATCTGGCATATCTAAGAAATACAATTTCTCTTCCGTTATCGTCAATTTCTTTGGTAACCCACCAAAGTTGCTGGCGATCAAACGGTACGGTTACTCGCTCTTTTTTCTTTTTGGCCTTCTTTTTCTTGTCACCCTCTGAAGACATATTTTCATATGCTTCTCGCGTGATCCTATTACCTTTATTGTCCTCATAGAATGTTTTGAACGCTAATGACCCAACAGGGCTTTCCTCAATCCTATGTAGACCAAGTTCTTGTATCATAAAATTCATCCTTTCATAATTAAAAAGCCCCGGTTAAGTTATTACTCAACCGGGGAGCAGTAAAGATTACTGGCAGTACTTGCTCTTAAACGCATCCAAGTTTTCTTGCGAAAGAGGCAAAACTTCAATGCCGTCTTTGTCAGTGTGGAATCCGTCCTTATCTAAGTAGTTCGATAAGTTGGAAAGGTCGAATGCGATAAGCTGATTATCGGTACCAATGCCAGCTTTGCCGCCGTTTAATTTCTTCAGCGCGTATTTCTTACTCGACCCATCGACACGAATATCAAAAAGTCGATTTCCAGGAAAATCCGCCTTTACAAGAGTTTTAGCCGGGGTTGCTACTTTACATCCGGAAAAAATCCCAGTAAGCCTAACCAGATCTTCCTTTCCCTCAAAGTCGATAGACGCGTCGTAGATGCTATCGTTAATCGCATCTTCTACAAACGCTGCCAAGTATTCGTGAAGAGGACCTTCCTTCCGATTTACAATCTCCCCGTCAACTTTCAGGTTTTTAACGACATAACGCCCATTGGCCGGAGACAATTGACAAATTGCCATTAACCGATAAAATGCCCCAGCGTGCGACAAAGGCTCGGCTGCGCTAAAATAACTACGCATTGCGCAAACTACTTTGTAACCGAGATTTCCTTTTTTAGAGGTCAGTTCGATTGATTTCTTTACTTTGAACTGAACCTTTTCATTGGCCAAGACCTTACACTTAACTCTGGCTCCGTCCTTGGAAAGTCCATCGCATTCATAAGGCATCGCCTTAGCATACACGAATTCTTTCCAGCCCTTGCTACTACCAGTCATGTCGGTCATAGTATGACCCTCCTTAGATAAATTAAGCTCCATATTATGAATGGAACTCATCTTAATAATATATATACAAAAAATAGGATAAAAATAAAGCCCGAAATAATTCGGGCTTTATTTGTGGTTAAAACGCAAAGTGCTTAAGTTTCTCATACGCCCCGGGTGTATGGTAGAACCGATAAATCGGGTGGTCGTTATCTTCCAAAGATTTGTCAAACATTCTTTTCCCTTTGTGGACTACAATGAAGTGCTCGTAGTCCTCTTGGCGCAGTACCCAAAAGGCATGCGCATGAGTACGAGGAAAATTAATGACAATATACCTTTTTTCAGTTACGACACAGTCTGCCAGCTCGGACACGTTTTTAATTCGAATCTGTGCTTCAGGGACTCCTTTTACCCCCATTTTAGTTCTATCATTTACTGGAGGTTTTTGTTCCTTATGCTCAGCTGATCGCTCGTGCGTTACTTCTTTTGGCGTTCCAGAAGGTTCTTGCGGCTTTGAATCGACTACTTCTTTAAACAACTCTGAGTAATGTGACAACCAAAACAAGAGCTGAGTCCGTCGGAACTCTGAGTTATAGTACTCGTTCGCATTTTTGAAAACAAGTTCCTTACCCTCAAACGAATACCCGTCCAAATAAACGAGTTCGTTTATAGCAGATTGTAGAAACTTAAAGAGATAATCGACTTCCGGTTTCTTGAAGCGATCAACTGCATAGAACTTTTCACCATTAACATATACAGAAAGTACTCTGTGATACACACTCTCACAGTTACACAATACGCTGAGATTATAAAAAGCGGGAAATCCATGGATCTTGAACTCCTTATTCCAGAAACTTCTCAGTCGTACGCTAAATCTGTACATAGTTTCTCCGTTAAACATAGACCGAACTTTCGTTCCTTTTGTCAGAAAAACTCTAACGCAAGACCCCATCACGATCTTTGTTGGTTTTGCTTCCCCTGACAGCTTATCAAAATACAGCGATTCTGTTGGGAATGAAGCTCCTCCATACAAAGCTACGATGCTGTCTCCTTCGAGCAATGTCTTTTCGGGATCGTTTAATTTGTCCCGCGTAAACGAAATTCCGTAAACGTTCGCATTGTCGAATTCCTTAAAAACGCCCATGTTACCACACCTTTCCTAAAATGTAACCCCTGCAATAACAGAAGTTCATCAATATAATATACTTATAAATTTTAATCTCTTGACAAATACACATAACTAGTCTATAATTAACTTATCTTAATGAAAGGGCTGATAGTATCTATGAATCAAAGCTTTATTGAGAAGTACCCCTTTGATATCCCTGGCGTTTACTATAAGAAAGATTATTGGGATGATAATTATGAGTATGAGGAAGATGAAGAAGATGATCAAGATAATTGGATGTCTCTATAGATAATTTAAGGAGGAATTATATAATGTCTAAATTTACATCTGAAGGCTTTGAAGATATGTTGCATAGTATTCACTATATTTCTAGAACACTTGAAAGAATTGAAACAGCGCTTAATGATATTAAGGAAAAACTTATCAAGAAAGAAGGATCTTAATTATGCCAATGAAGAATCATTTTGATTATATGGTTCATGATGCTGTATATAGGCCTTATGAGTCACCCATGCCATTTACTGAAGGTCTTTATATGGATATTAAGAATTATATTGAATCCTTAGAAAGACGTATTGAAGAACTTGAAAAGAAAGTTGAAGAAAGTAATAATAAAAGTAATGTTCATATTACTATTGATACACCAGAGATTAATAGTCCGAAAGTTTGGTGGGATACTAAATCACCATATACTATTAACTCACCTACTTGTTAAGATAGGAAAATTAGAATGAACTTAGGTGTTATTCTTGTAATAGCTATGTGTATTGCAACTTTATTTAGCTGTATTGCTGATATAATGTTTGATATTAAGTTAACCAATTCTAAGATAGATGCTTTGGAAAAGAACTTCTATGATAGAATGTTTCAAACTGAAAATAAGTTTAAACAGTTAGATACTAAATATAATGTTAGTAGTATTAGATTTAAAAAACTCGAAAAGGAGATTGATAAGTAATGAAGTATGATGTTAATCCAATTAAGATTTGTGTGCGTGGTCGTAATAGTGAGAAGCCGGAAGAGCTTACATCTATTGTAACTGTTATTCCTGAAGCAGTTGAAGACACTTTTAACAAAGAAGACACAGTTCCTACTATTAATATTAAGCTTTTGATTGATAGTAACAATCAGGATGATATTGATTATCTTCACAGAATGTTTTGGTTTGATAAGTTTATCACATATACTGGAATTTATAATCTGATTAACAGAGTTAATTTTTCCTGTTCTATCGAGGTTAATAATGAAGTTGAATTTAGTGATACTAATAAAGATGATTTGAATCATATGTTTGAGCATTTTGTAGAGGCATTTAGAAATTTTGTTGATGATACTAAAGAGCATATTGTTATCTGGCCAGAGCGACCAGCGTTTAGTATAACCACACCAGATCCAGTTAAAGAAGATAAACCTGTTGAAGAGGTTACATCAGAAGCAACTCCAGTTAATACACCGGAGGTTGTAAATGAACCAGTTACAAAGACTGAGTGACACATATGACATTGTAACTAAGTATGGATGCTTTGACTATGAGTTCATTGTTATTTTCCTTGGACTCATAGTTATCCTATATTTTATTTTAAAGGGAGAGCTTAATAAATGAGAGATGAATGGATTCCTAAGTGTGATTGGGCTACTAGATATAATGAACTTGAATCTAATTATAACTGGTTATTTGAGCAGTGCTACAATGAAGATATAGTTAATAAAAAAAATCTTATCTGTAAAGAAGATTATATTAGAGAGATCAATATTTTAGAAGATAGACTTCATACTGCTAAACAATCTCATAGAGAACTTAGTCTTAAACTTAAAGATGAGATAGAATACTATAGAAATCTTTATAATAAAGAAAGAGAAGAAAAGTTCAAAGCACAAAAACACGAATTTCCAGAAGAAGGATTGATTTATTTCTCAGATTCAATTAGAAATTACTTTATTCAAGGTCTACAGCTAATCAAGCAAAAATTTTTATATGAAACAATGCCTGATACTATAAGGTATGAAACCAATGAGTATGGTAAGTTTATTGAAGAATATAATCCAGAGGATAAATGCTTTGGATTAAAAGAAAGACCTGCTGAAGAAGCTAAAGCTGAATGGGGATCTCTAATTGAAAAGATGATAAAATCTCTTAAAATTAGTAAAAAATATGATTGTGATGAAATGCTTGGGATTCAAGGAGATAAGATTGACAAGATAAGAACAGAAGGTTTGCAGTTATTTATTAAATACGCTGATTGGCTGTGGGTATAAAATGACTAGTAAAATTGACCCTAACTTTAAAGTGCAACTAGCTAATACATATGATCCAGATAAAACTTATAAAGGCATAGATTATTGGTATGCTTCATATAAGTATGATGGAATCAGATGTATGTATTTGAATAAAACCCCCGATGTAATCTATAGTAGAAAAGGTTTAGTATTTATTGGATTTGATGATATAGTTAGTCAATGTAATGAATTGGCTAGTAGGTTAGCCATCTCAAATAAGAATGATATCTTTATCGATGGGGAACTATACTCAGATGAGTTAGATTTTAATAGTATTCAGAGTATTGTTATGACAGAGGACAGTACAGTAGTTGATAAAAACAAAATATATCTTAGAGTGTTTGCTGTTGGGCCATTTAAAGATAGTTATGAAATGGTAAGCATTTTTAGTTCAAGTATATTTGATGGACTGGATAAGCTTAAACCAATTAAGTACTTTACTGTACATAATGATAAAGAAACGATTACTAATAAATGCAAAGAGTGTATTCAAAATGGATATGAAGGTATTATGCTACGAGATCCTGTAGTGCCATATGATTGGAAGCGCAGTAACAAACTTCTTAAGTATAAGATGTTCAAAGATAGTCATGAACTAGATATGACTATAGTTGATATACTCCCAGGAAAAAATGGAACTAAGTATAGTAATACTATGGGTGCTGTATTATGTATTGGTTATATAAATGGTACTGAAGTTAGATGCAGAGTAGGATCTGGGTTTACTGACCAAGAAAGACACGATATTTGGGATCATCCAGAAAAATACCTTAATAAAGAGATTGTAGTTAGATATCAGGATATTACTTCTGATTCTAAAACTGGTAATATCTCTATTAGGTTTCCTATTAAAAAATGTTTTAAACTAGATAGGTGAGGAGATAGATATAATGGCTCAAGTTAAATTTTCGTTTAATGCCAAACGTAATGAAGATGGTAGATGGTCTTATACTTATGATCATGATGCTAAAAAGATTTCATTTGATAAGATGATCTGCACTGATTCTGAGATTATTTTTGAAGCAGTGTTAGATACAAATGATTCTGTATCAGAAGTAAATGATCCTTATTTGAATGAGTTATCTATATTGTTTAAAAATGGTTATAATGAAATCGGTGTTAAAGATATATTTAAGAGAATAAATCTCACCAGTATAGACTTTAGTAAAGCTGATGATCGAGGTAATATTAATTTATACACTTTTAATAAACATACCACGCCAGTGTATATTAGATTTGGAGACCCTGATACACCTAATACTTATAGCTATGAAGAAGTTAAAGCTCTTAAAGAAAAGTATTTAGATGATACTGGAGATTATATGCCTCCATCACGTTTGAATGGTGATATTTATAAGTATCAATGTATTATAGCTGTAGACCTTATTAAAAGTAATGTTTTTAAAGAACATGATGTATATCTTTTATATGTTGTTACTAGGACTATGTATGAGATGGTTAGTGGTCATGAACTTACTAGGCTTGGCATGGATGAAGGACAGCGATATATCAGTAACTTTTTAACTAGAGAAAGACTAGCTAACTGCTTGGTTAAATGAAAAAGAAAGTTGCAAAGAAACTAGCTGAGAAAGACTTTACTGACTTAACTAAATATCAAGTCAATATAAAAAAGATTAATGCTAAACCAATAGATGATCCTATCCCACATAAGCATCCTAGCACACATAAAAAAATAGAAATAGTTTATAGATTAGCTAATGAGTATACTGAAGATACTTTGGAAGACTTAATCAATACAATTAAACTAGATGGAATTGATATAATCACTGTTCATAGTGGTTATGTTAGAGATCCACTAGGCAAAAATAAAGAGACCCATAATTAATGGGTCTCTTTTAATATATTTAATAAAAAAACCCTACAGAGGGGACGAACCTCATGCATCTGTAGGGACCTGGGATAGCCAGGATTTTCCACCTGTCTGCGATCGGCTCCGCTATCCGGACCGTCGTAGGAGCGCAGTTACTCTTAAGAGAACTACGTAAGACACTTTATTAATATATATACACAAATAGATTTAAAGATTAGCCAATGAAAAGGCTGCCCAGACTTTCGTCTGGGTCTTACGCCAACACCTAGGGCTTAAAGCCTCGGAACGCGGTGAAGCATATTTCCAGCATACTTCCCAGGTTCCTTTGCAAGATCAATCACCGCATCAGGATGCTTGTGAAGAACTGCAAGACACCCCAAATAAGGATCATTGGTGTTCTCCACCAAATACGCGCTGTGGATTGACGAGCAACGAGTGTAGTACACGATAACCGCCATAATAACACCTCCCGTAGTGTTGGCCTGGACTTTGGCCTAGAAGTTTACTACACTCATATTATATATATACGCCTTAAATATACTAGTTGACAAGTATTTCTTTTTGACTTATAATACAGCTATACTAATAAACATAAGGAGGTCAGTTAATTGGCATTAAGATGGTCAGAAGAAGAACATGACATTATCAGGTTTATCAATTCGTATAATAATGAAGTAACTAATACCGGGTATAAAGAAATGAGATATACTGCTGATGATGTGTATGACATTTGGAATAACTACCTAGCAGATAGTTACAGGGGGTTCGAATCTGTGAAGCATAAAATGAGAGAGGTGGATTCATTTAGTTTGAATGACAGTATGATTAATTTTTTGAGTAGTAATAGTGCACTTACTATCATGGATCTTATGGAATATTATCATATATTTGATTTTATGGCAGAAAAATGTCTTGAGTATTACGAGCAAAAGTTTATGAAAAGATTTTATGATAGGGACACTGAAGAGATCTTTACAAAGGAGCTTAGAGAAACTATTATAGAGAATCCTGTTGTAGATCATAAGATTAAAATAGATACTGGAACTACCCCAGTTTTAGTTAAAACAGAATCTGATATTATTAAACCAGATAATACAGTTTCCAATGCAAAACCCGAATCACTAGAAATACCAGAAGCTCCAGTTAAGAAGAAAGGCAAGAATGCATTAAAGAAGATTACTAAAAAAAGCAAGTATAAGACATTAGCTGATGTAGAACAAGAAAATGTAGATACTCCTAAGGAGGAGCCCTTTGCTGCTTTGAAAGAGCTAGTTAATAGCTATAAGGTACATATTAAGATTGGGGTTATTGGAGATACTCACATTGGTAATATCTTCTGCGACGAAAACACTCTTAATAGTTTTTATAAGAGATGTAACGATCTTGGTATTAAATACGTCATTCACGCTGGAGATATTGTTGATGGGCATAACATGT
>JAEEGL014838304.1_pt1 | contig 11607 bp, 9 predicted proteins | sample 9134231 | NCBI WGS metagenome assembly JAEEGL01 (sample SAMN16246548, study PRJNA631951) | gut metagenome | biome: gut microbiome; feature: rumen; material: fiber-attached | host: Bos | place: Iran: Karaj | collected 2018-10 | reverse complement strand
ATAATCAGCCTGACGGTTTGGTATATGCTGGTAAGGTTGCATATGGTTATAAAGGTACGATGCCGGAAAATACATCCATATCTTTAGAAGAGGGAACATTAAGCATCGCTGAATATGCTTTAGCTTACTGCACAGGCCTTACATCGGTGACAATACCCAGCAGCGTGACATCAATAGGAAGAGGTGCTTTCGAGGGCACTACATGGTTCAATAATCAGCCTGACGGTTTGGTATATGCTGGTAAGGTTGCATATGGTTATAAAGGTACGATGCCGGAAAATACATCCATATCCATAGTCGAAGGAACATTAGGCGTCGCTCAAGAAGCTTTTGCTTACTGCGCAGGCCTTACATCGGTGACAATTCCTAACAGTGTGACAGAAATAGGATGGAGTGCTTTCTCCGGCTGCTCCGGTTTGACATCTGTGACAATCGGCAACAGCGTGACATCAATAGGCTACTATGCTTTCTCTTACTGCCGTGGCCTTACATCGGTGACTATTCCTAACAGCGTGACATCAATAGGAGAAGCTGCTTTCGCTTACAGCACCGGATTGACTTCGGTGACAATCCCCAGCAACGTGAAAAAAATAGGCATCAATGCTTTCCGTGAATGTTCCGGCCTGACATCGGTAACAGTTCCCAACAGTGTGACAGAAATAGGTAATTATGCTTTCTCCGGATGCTCTGGTCTGACGGACGTTTGTTGTTATGCAGAATATGTTCCGACAACAAGCAATAATGCGTTTAACGTCTCCCCCATCTCGACTGCTACGCTGCATGTGCCAGCGGCTTCGATTAGTGCCTATCAGACCACTTCGCCTTGGAGCGGATTCGGCAGTATTGTTGCACTGGACGACGAGCCTGTTGCAGAAGGCATTGCTATCAACGAAACAAACTTCCCTGACGAGAACTTCCGTAACTGGATTCTATCGCAAGAATACGGTCAGGACGGTGTGCTGACAGATGATGAGATTGCTGAGGTGACATTTATTGCAATATATGAAAAGAACGTTCAAAGTCTGCAGGGCATAGAGTTCTTTACGGCACTGGAATCACTGCAGTGCATGCGAAACCAACTGACTTCACTTGACGTTTCGAAGAACACATTGTTGAGGACTCTGGGTTGTGACGAAAACCAACTGACTTCACTTGATTTATCGAAGAATACTCTGTTGATGATACTTGACTGTAGCTACAATCAGTTGACATCGCTTGATGTGTCAAATCTTACGGCTTTGGAAAGTTTACAATGTCATGATAACCAGTTGACTTCGCTCGATGTGTCCAATACGGCACTGGTATATATAGAGTGTTACAGAAACCAACTTAAAGGTGCAGCGATGGAGGCATTTGTCAAGGGACTTCCTGAAATCACAAGCGGCAAAGAATGGGATGGCCTGATGTATATTGTGTGCAACGAGGATGAAGGCAATGAGATGACAAATTCTCAAGTAGCCGCAGCTCAGGCAAAAGACTGGAAACCATACTATTACGATGGAGAAAAAAATAGCTGGGAACCATACGATTACATCAAACCTGTTCTTCGTGGCGACGTCAACGAGGACGGCGTCGTCAACGGCACGGACATCCAGGCAATAATTAACGCCATTGTTGAAGGTGAGTATGATGAGAAGGCTGACGTTAACGAAGATGACCAGGTCAACGGCACGGACATTCAGGAGGTAATTAATATCATCGTTAATGCGGATTAAATGTTCCCTTTAAGGGACCTTGGCTATTATCAAAAAAATCAATCCCTGGCAGATTTTTCTGTCAGGGATTGTTATTAAACCATCGACCTTTGACCTTAGTCCTTTGACCTTTGACCTTAGTCCTTTGACCTTTAACCTTAGACCTTTGACCTTTAACCTTAGACCTTTTTCATGAGAAAAAGCTCAGGAGGCCTTTCTTTTTTCTGTCGATGTGGGTTTCGAGGATGCGGGTGTCGAGGCTGATGGGGACGATGTCATAGTCGGCGCAGCTGGCTGGTATGAGGCAGCTTTCGCCGGCGGAGAGGGTGACGGACTGCGGGACGGCCTCGTCCTTGCCGAGCACCTGCACGGGCTGACCGTTGTCGCGCAGGGTTATGTGACACTTGCCGCTGATGCACATGGAGATGACGAAGGAGTGGTATTTCGTCAGCTTGCGATGGAAGCCGCGTGGCCTGCCTGAGACGGTAATCTTCTGACCGTTGGCAAGTGAACGCTTGTCTAGGTCCATGACGCGGACGTCGAAGAACGGTGTGTCGATGACCTTGGCAGCATGGCCTATGGTATTGCCGTAGTAGGTGCGGTAGTCTTTCTCCACGCGGAAGTCGATTGCGTCGGCAGCCAGCTCGGTATGCAGCTGACGCGGTTTGCCGTCAAGTCCCGGGCGGTTGTAGTCGTAGAGGCGATAGGTGATGTCGCTGCTCTGCTGCACCTCGGCAAGATATACTCCGCCGCAGATGGCATGAATGCGTCCGGCAGGGATGTAGAACACATCGCCCGGATGCACCTCATGACGAGCGAGGGCATCAACAATGGTGCCGTCGGCAACGCGACGCTTATAGTCCTCGGGAGTAAGCTCTTCCTTCAGGCCTGCCAGGATGGATGCTCCGGGCTCGGCAGCGATGATGTACCACATCTCGGTCTTGCCGAAACACTGATGGCGCTCCATGGCGAGGGCATCGTTGGGATGCACCTGTATGGAGAGGTCTTTCTTGGCATCGATGAACTTCACGAGCAGCGGCAGCTTGCCGTCGAATTCCTCATAGACGGTATCGCCGAGGATTTCGGGCCCGAATTCGTCGATGACGCTGATGATGTCGCGGCCCTTCAGCGGACCGTTGGCAACGATGCAAGGACTGGAGGGCACGGCAGACACTTCCCATGACTCCGTGCCCCATACTAGGGTGTGGATGTTTTTCTCAAAAAGAAGAGGGTAATTGCAGAGCATGAGTCTTACAGCGCAGCCTTGATTTTGTCAATCATTTCCTGATACTCTTGGTCGGAGAGATATACCTCCTGCGGATTCATGCGGAAGAGGCCTGGATAGTCAGGACCGCCGACATACTTAGGCACGAGGTGGAAGTGCAGGTGACACAGGGTGTCGGAGAATGCTCCGTAGTTTATCTTCTCAGGATTGAACACTTTCTGCATGGCGCGTGTTGTCTGTGCCACGTCGGCCATGAAGTTGTTACGTTCCTCGTCGGAGAGTTCGTTGAGGTCGTTGACGTGCTTGTCGTAAGCCACGAGGCAACGGCCGTGATAGGTCTGCTCCTTGAAAAGGAATACGCGTGATACACGAAGATGACAGATTTCTATCATCAGTGATTTCTGGGTCTCGTTATTGGTACAATAGAGACAGTCTTTTGGATCGCTGTACATTTTTTAATTGATAATTGAAAATTGATAATTCTTTTAGTCGGCGTTCCGCCTTTGTAAAAGCGGCAAAGCCGAGCGGAAAATTGAAAGTTTTAACCGCTAACCGCTCACCGCTAACCGCTAACCGCTTATACGATTTTATCGAGGGCGGATTTGATCATCAGCAGTTCGTCTTTTATTGCCGTCAGCTTTTCGAGTATCTCTGTGGTGCGGTCAACGCCGGTGCGGTTGGCCTGCAGCATCTTCTTTGCAGCAGCAAGCTTGAAGCCCCTGACCTTTACGAGGTTGTAAATCATCTTCAGGTCCTCAAGGTCTTTGGCGGCATACATTCTGACGCGGCTGGTCTTGACGGTGCGGGGCTTCAGGTTGGGAAACTCTGACTCCCAGTAGCGCAGGGTCGATTCCGTGATGTTGAACATCTCGGCAACTTCCTTTACGGTATAATATGTCTTGAGATTTTTATCTTCGTTGAGCATGGGTTATATGTCCTCGGCGAGTCGTTTGATGTCGTCTTCCTCACCTACGACCCATATTATGTCAGCAGGCTGGAAGGTGTAGAATGGAGTGATGTTCAGAAGTTTGTCCTCGTCTTCCTCAAGGCCGACAAACATACAGTTGTACTTTTCCCTGAGCTGGCTTGTGATGAGTGACTTTCCTACGAACGGGCTTTCGGGTGTGATGCCGAAGCGCTTCAGCTGCATGTCCTTTCCTTCAAGGTCCATCTCCTCAGGCACCACTTCGCTCTGCAAAGAATCGTTGAGGTTTGCCAGCTGTTCATCGGAACCGATGACATTGAGCTGGTCGAGAGGGAAGACGGTGTCGCTACCTGATGGAATGTTTATCTTCTGGTATCCGCGAATGATGCTGCTCACATGTACGCCGAAGCGGCTGCCAAGATTCAGTTCACGCAGCGTCTTGCCTGCCCAAACTGAATTCTGCGGCACATCGACGGTAGCAATGTGTATGTCGTGGTCCAGCAGGCGTCCTTCGAACAGCGGTCTCTTTGTACCCTTGGCACGCTCGGCATAGTCCTTGGAGCGCAGGTTCTGGATGAAGAGGCGTTCCATCTTTATGGAGCTGGCCTTCAGACTTCTCGACATTATCATGAGGACAACAATCGCCAGTGCCACGCATATCAGTATCGCCTTGTTGAATTCTGTCAGCGAGTAACAAACGTAGAAGACGAAGCTCATGGCAATGACGATGCGCAGTATGATGGTGAATATCAGCGGCGGTCTGTTGTTGCGGCTCGCCAGCCACAGGGCGTGGAATTCCTCGCTCTTGTTTTTCTTTATCACCATAGCACGCAGGAACGGCGACATCAGGAGAATCGTGACGATGCCCAGGAGGATGTCTGCCCACATTTCAAGCGAAGGCGGCATAAGCATTCGCAGTATAGGATGCAGGAATGTTTGCGAGAACACCACGATGGCACCCGACAGGCAGGAGTATATGATGGTGTTCATTGCCATCTGGCGGAGCAGCGGCTTCCAGTAGCCCTCAGCACTGCCACGACCGGACGGCGCTATGTTCGAGATGCGGTTGATGTACTGAATCCATGATGCGGGAAGTTTCTTCTCGATGAATCCATATACCGGTACGGCAAAGCGTATCATGTAAGGAGTGAGGAAGGTTGTTATGACAGAAACCGTCACCACGACAGGATACATGAAGTCGCCCAATACTCCGAGCGACAGTCCGAGAGAGGCTATGATGAAGGCAAACTCACCAATCTGTGCCATTGAGAATCCGCACCTCATCGCCGTCTTCAGCGGCTGGCCCGAAAGCATGAAGCCGAAAGTTCCGAAGATGCTCTGGCCGAGGAGTATGGCAAGCGTGATGACAAGAATCGTGAGCCACTGCTCAACGATAATCTGTGCATCGACAAGCATACCCACTGACACGAAGAATATTGCTCCGAACAGGTCCTTCACCGGCGCCACGACCTTCTCTATCTTCTTTGCCTCGACCGTCTCGGCAAGTATGCTGCCCATGACGAAGGCTCCGAAGGCAGAGCTGAAACCGACTTTTGTTGACAGTACCGCCATGAAGCAGCACATGCCCAGCGCCACAATCATGAGCACCTCATCGTTCATCAACGGCCTGACCCTGCGCAAGAATGTTGGCACGAGGAACAGGCCCACGACGAACCATATTATTATGAAGTAGCCTATGGACAGTATCGACTGCAGCATCTTTCCTCCGTCGGCAGCATCGCCGCCCGCCAGCGCACCCAATATCACCATCATGACGATGGCAAGGATGTCCTCAAGTATAAGCACGCTCATGACGAGGCTTGCAAACTGCTGTTGCTTCAGTCCCATGTCGTCAAAGGCCTTGTAGATGATAGTGGTGGACGACATCGCAAGCATACCGGCGAGGAACATACCGTTCATCTGCGACCATCCGAAGAGGCGCGACACGGTAACACCAATCATCATCATCGAGAATACGATGGTAAGGGCAGCAATAATCGGAGCCATGCCCATCTTCAGGATTTTCTTGAACGAGAAGTCCAGTCCCAATGTGAAGAGCAGGAACATGACACCGATGTTGGCCCATGTCTCGATATTCTCAATATCTACGACAGATACCGTGAGCGGGAAGTTTGGCGACACAATGAATCCCGCCATGATATATCCAAGCACAAGCGGTTGCTTGAGTTTCTTGAATATCAGCGTCACCACACCTGCGGTGACGAGTATCAGGGCGAGATCCTGTACCAGCGAAGGAATATTGTCCATTCTCTAAGATTAAATCTGATATTCTGCCAGATTATCAGCAGTCAGAGACTTGATGAAGTCATAGTGTTTCTCAATCTCTGCCGCAGCAAAGCGGGTATAAACCTTTGCAGACTTAGCGAAGAGTTCAGGATTCTTTGATGCATCACCGATGAGCAGCAGAGCCATGATGATGTCGGCAGCCATTTCATAGAGATGACGCAGAACGAGATTCTTGAAGTCGTCGTCTTTCTGGTCGTTGGTATATGCTACAGCCTCGTTATACTTCTCGGCAGCCTTAGCCATACGCTCCTTGAGGGCAGCAAAGTCGGCACTGCACCAGTTTGCATCACATTCAGCAGCATCGGCAAGTGATGACATAGCCATTCCGTCTTCACCCTTTGCGAGGAGGTCGGCAATAATCTGGCCGTATGTGCCGTTGGTGACGTAGCGTCCTGCGGCAACACACTGCAGCTGCGTAGTACCTTCATATATAGAAAGGATGCGGGCATCACGATAGAGACGCTGGCAGGTATATTCGAGCATGAAGCCAGAACCGCCGTGAACCTGGATGCCGTCGTAGGCATTCTGGTTTGCATATTCTGATGTCATACCTTTGGCAATAGGAGTGAATGCATCGGCAAGACGTGCGAAGGTCTTGTATTCTGTGCGCTCAGCAGCCTCCAGCTTTCCGCCTTCAGCCTTGCGGTCGCGCTCGATGTCCTCCCAAAGCTTGTAGATATCCACGTAGCGTGCCGTAGCATAGTACAGAGCACGGCCTGCGTCAAGTTTTGCCTTCATTATTGACAGCATGTCATAAACAGCTGGGAATTCGATGATGGCTTTGCCGAACTGCTTACGATCCTTGGCGTATGCCAAAGCCTCGTTATATGCCATCTGTGACAGACCTGTTGACTGGCCTGCGATACCCAGACGTGCACCGTTCATCAGCGCCATGACATATTTGATAAGTCCCAGCTTGCGGTCGCCGCAAAGCTCAGCTTTGGCATTCTTATAAACCAACTCACAAGTAGGAGAACCATGTATGCCCAGCTTGTTCTCGATGCGACGCACGTCAACGCCTCCGTTGCGCTTGTCATAGATGAACATTGACAGTCCGCGACCGTCGCGGGTGCCTTCTTCTGAACGTGCCAGCACGAGGTGGATGTCAGAGTCGCCGTTGGTAATGAAACGCTTACAGCCATTCAGTCTCCAGCAGTCTTCCTTCTCGTCGTAGGTTGCCTTCAGCATGACGCTCTGCAGGTCGGAACCGGCATCAGGCTCTGTCAGGTCCATTGACATTGTTGCTCCCTCACAGACGCGGGGGATATACTTCTTGCGCTGCTCCTCATTGCCGAATTCATACAGCGTAGAGATACAGTCCTGCAAAGACCAGATATTCTCAAAGCCGGTATCAGCTGTTGCCATCATCTCGTTGATGGGCGCATATACGAACTGTGGGAAGTTGAGACCACCATAGCGGCGTGGCATGAGCACACCGTGCAGACCGGCCTGACGGCAAGCCTTCAGGTTGTCGTAGGTCTTGCTGGCATATATCATGCGGTTGTTCTCAACGTGAGGACCTTCTGCATCCACGGCCTCTGCATTAGGTGCTATGACATTAGCGCAGATGTCGCCGGCGAGAGAGATGATGCGCTCGTATGAGTCCATAGCGTCATCAAAGTTCTCGGGTGCATAGTCATACTTGCCGAAGTCGGCATAATTTCTTTCTTTCAGCTCAACGATGTGCTTGAGCAGGGGGTGACTGAGATAAAACTTCATCTCAGGATTATCTAAATAGAAATTCATCACTTGTTATTCTGCTTGTAATACTTTATCATTTTTGGAACTACCTCTTCTACCGTGCCGTTGATGACATAGTCGGCAATGGTGTTGATAGGTGCATCAGGGTCGCTGTTGATGGATATGATGATACCTGAATCCTGCATGCCAGCGATATGCTGTATCTGACCGGATATACCGCATGCGATATATACCTTCGGATGTACTGTTACGCCAGTCTGTCCAATCTGACGGTCGTTGTCAATCCATCCTGCATCTACGGCAGCACGTGAGGCACCGACCTCGGCGTGCAGTTCCTTCGCAAGTTCGAAGAGCATGTTGAAACCCTCCTTGCTTCCGACACCGTATCCGCCTGACACGATAATAGGTGAACCCTTGAGGTTGTGCTTTGCCTGCTGCACGTGGCGGTCAATAACCTTTACTACGTATTCTGTCTCAGGCACGTACTTTGCAACGTCGTGACGTATCACCTCGCTCTTGTAGTTCTCGTCGAGCACCTCTTTCTTCATCACACCCTCGCGCACTGTTGCCATCTGTGGGCGATGCTCTGGGTTTACGATGGTTGCCACGATATTACCGCCAAAGGCTGGACGAATCTGCATGAGCTGATTCTCATAGTGCTTGTCAACCAGTTCGCCGTTCTCGTTCTTCACCTTCATGTCAAAATCGTCAATCTCCAACTGTGTACAGTCAGCGGTAAGTCCGCTGAAGAGTGCTGACGATACGCGAGGGCCGAGGTCACGACCTATCACGGTAGCTCCCATGAGGCAGATCTGTGGTTTCTCCTCCTTGAAGAGGTTTACCACCAATGCTGTATGTGGGTTTGATGTGTATGGGAACAGACCTTCTGCATCAAAGATATGCACTTTGTCAACACCATATTTCATTACTTGGCTCTCAACACCGTCGAGACCTGAACCAGCGATGATACACTCCAACTGTACACCGAGGGTGTTGGCGAGCTTACGCCCCTTGGTAAGGAGCTCAAGGGCTACGTCCTTAACTTTCGTGCCCTCTATTTCACAATATACAAAAACGCTATTCATATAAGCTTTTATTTTTTTATCCGATAATCTTATCACTTATCAGTTCTGCCATGAGACTGTTAATGTCTTCGTCAGAACCTGTCATGGTGCGGCTTTCCTTTGCCTTGAAGACGATGTTCTCAACCTTCTTCACATTTGTAGGAGAGCCTGTCTTACCCACCTGATTCATGTCACAGTTGATGTCTGTGGCATTCCACTCAGGTATCTCAGCATTCTTATATTTCATTATGCGCTTTGCATTAGCTGGACGGCATTCAGCAGCAGAGCCGTTGACGGTAACAACGAGTGGCAGCGGAGCCTCCACTGTCTCTACGCCGCCGTCGATATGGCGTCTGATAACAATCTTCTTTGCTGCAGGGTCGAGAGAAAGAATCTCCTCGGCGTATGTCACCTGTGTCAGACCGAGTTTCTCTGCTATCTGTGGTCCTACCTGTGCTGTATCACCGTCGATAGCCTGACGGCCGCCGAGGATGATGTCAAAGTCACCAATCTTCCTGATAGCCTGTGAGAGTGTGTATGATGTGGCGAGGGTGTCGGCACCGCCGAGACAGCGGTCTGTAACCACATAGCCTGCATCAGCACCACGGAACAGTGACTCACGTATAATCTCTGCCGACTTAGGCAGACCCATCGTTACAACGGTAATGGTACTTCCCGGGAACTTCTCTTTCAGCTGGAGAGCCTGCTCCAAAGCATTGAGGTCGTCGGGGTTGAAGATAGCTGGCAGCGCACTACGGTTGATGGTGCCCTCAGCGGTCATCGCGTCAGGACCTACGTTGTGTGTGTCTGGCACCTGCTTTGCAAGTACAACGATTTTCAAACTCATGATTGTAATTTTTAATATTTAAATAATAATATTTTCAAAATTTTGCTTGCAAAGATATAAAAAAATGAGAAAATATTCAAAAGAAAACAACGAAATACAAAAGAAATAAGAATTCTTAACGCTATATTCCTTAACTCTTAACTCCTAACTCCTAACTTTTTTATACCTTTGCAGCCATTATGTATAAAATACTCTTTAAATTCAGCCAGTGGCTGTCCACTTATACCTCGTGGTTCATTATCGCAATTGCGGTGTTGACATACTTCGTGCCCGACTTGTTCACATGGGTTCACGGAACTACCCAGTCATGCATTCTCGGCTTCATAATGCTTACAATGGGTCTGACACTCACCATGCAGGATATGCGCCTTCTGGCGGCACGTCCTTTTGATATACTCATCGGTACATGTGCCCAGTATAGCCTCATGCCTCTGATAGCATGGTGTCTTACTATCGGCATCAGCACATTGTGTGAGACGTTGTTTCACTTCTCCCTGTTTGGTACGGCATTCCAGCCCATTGTTGTGGGATTGATACTCGTAGGCTGCTGCCCTGGCGGTGTGTCTAGCAACATCATGTCTTACCTCTGTCGGGGCGATGTAGCTTATTCTGTAGGTATGACAACTGTATCGACGCTGCTTGCCCCGATAGTTACTCCATTATTAGTATTGTGGTTGGCAGGAGAGCAAGTTGAGGTGGATGCTTTGGGGATGTTCCTCAATATTCTTATTGTTACCCTTTTGCCGGTCGGTATAGGATTCTTTGCCAATCTCTTCTATGGCCATAACGAAGGCTTCAAGAAGGCACAGGCCGTAATGCCTGCTTTCTCCGTTCTGGGTCTTGCCTGCATCGTAGGCGGTGTTATTGCTGCCGTAAGGGATAAGCTGATGATGGAAGGGCTATCGTTCTTCCTTATTGTCTTTGCCGTAGTGCTGTGTCACAACAGCCTGGGATATCTTACCGGCTATTCCGTAGGAAAGGCGGCAGGATTCTCGAAAGCCAAGAACCGTACTATATCTATAGAGGTGGGGATGCAGAATGCAGGTCTTGCTACTGTGCTGGCTTCAACATTCTTTGCTGTCAGCTGTCCGCTTGCCGTTATACCGGCTGCTGTCAGCTGTGCCTGGCATTCTATTTCAGGAACAATCCTTGCTACCTGGTTCAGAAGCAGGGATAAGGAATAGCACTTCTTTCTCAAACATCGGGGTGAGTATGTTCTTGCCGATGGCAGAGCGTATCTCGTTGATGCTCCAGAACTTTCCCCCTTGTGTCTCAGTAGGCGAGGGGAGTGGTTCTCCGTCATATTGTGTTGTGAAGACATACACCAGTTCGCGTTCGATATTGTTCTCATAGATGTATGTCTTTACAAGTTTTGGCGTATAATTGCCAGCAGCCATACCTATTTCTTCATACACCTCACGCGCCAGGGCAGTCATCACATCCTCGCCCCAGTCTATGTGTCCACCTGTCGCAGTGTCCCACTTGTCGGGTTGTACAGTCTTCCACTTGGCACGATGCTGCAGGTAGAGTTCACCTTTTGAGTTGAACACATGCAGATGCACTACGGGATGCAGGCGTTTTGTACCGTCGTGAGCTTCAGCACGGCTCATTTGACCTACTACGTTTCCCGCTTCATCCACTTCAGGAAAAAGTTCCGTATCTTTGTCGGAAGTTACAAGATTTCGCTGTTCCTTATTATTATTCATGAATGCAAAGGTACTATTTAGTGCACAAAAAAACAAATGAAAATGATTTTTTTATACATTTTCTTCTCTCTTAGCCAAATTTTTCGTACCTTTGCAGCCAAATTTTGTAATTTTGATTATGGATAAGAATACTATTAT
>JAEEGL014261056.1_pt1 | contig 11607 bp, 8 predicted proteins | sample 9134231 | NCBI WGS metagenome assembly JAEEGL01 (sample SAMN16246548, study PRJNA631951) | gut metagenome | biome: gut microbiome; feature: rumen; material: fiber-attached | host: Bos | place: Iran: Karaj | collected 2018-10 | reverse complement strand
TATCCTTCAACTATAAAATCATCGACTTCAAGGTCCCAGAATGATTTTCGCTCAGGGAGCGTTATCGCAGGTGAGCAGTCTATACTCGTTCGTGAAAGCATCTCCTTAGCCTGATCCATATGGCGATCGTACACCTGAACATTTGCGACAAACCATGTAAACCTTCCCGGAATGTAACCGAGATGGTTGGCGATCGCAATCAGAAATGCCGTGTACTGAAGTTGATTTATGCAACCCGCCGTCAGATAATCCGAGCTGCGCTGGAACAGGCACATATCCAAGACAGGAAGGAGGGGCCCGTCTGCGGGAAGATCCCTTCCTGTACCGCGAGTGCCCATCGCCGAAGGCGATTCCAATGCACGAGCGTCCACATATCGGACATTCCAGACCGTCTGATATGCGCACGGCTTGAGTCCGTGAGGCGATCTGAAATCGTCCTCCTGCCACATGTTTATTATATGGCGTCTCCCATCCGGATCGTTCTTTATATCATTGATGAGATTCTCGGTAAGGTTCCATTTTTTTACCGTCGCACCGTAGCACTGTCCTATCGTACGGTCGCCGATATCCCACTCATCCCACCAGGTGATGTTGTACTTGTCGCGAAGAAGATCGAGACTGTTCGACATGTCACGATAGATCCACAGAAGCTCTCCGATCGCCGACTTGATCGCTACAGGCCTAAGCGTGATGAACGGGGATTCACCCTTTGTCAGATCATAGGAGCACATCACATGATCGATCGAGAGCGTATGCGCCGGCGTACCGTCCGCATAATGCGGCCTCGGATTCACATCGAGCGAACCCTCATTGAGGATCCTCTCAACTATTTCACGAAAATAAATGTCTCCCTTTGTCATTCATCCACTCTTTCTCAACAATACACAACCCACACCGACTTCGTCGGCGTCGCCTTGCAGTAAGGGATCTTCCCACTACGTGGGCCCCTCCTTCCTGCCTATCGATCCCACTTATCACACAGCGAATTGATCTGGTCCGCGAACTTCGCAAGATCCTTATTCGCGCCGCCCTCATTATGATTGATGACCGCCAGCAGCCTCTGCCCTGCGGCAAGCAGCCTTTCGAATACGGTCGATGTCGTGCGGATCTTCTTCTTCGAGCCCTCGATCCTGATACCGGTCGTCTCTTCAACAAACTCATCCGCGATCAGATCGTAACACGTTCCCGAGAACGGGGCATATGTGTTGAACCCGTGCTCATCATGAAGATAAGCCGCGAAGCTGTCCGTAACCTCATCATCACCGTGAACAATGAACACCATCTGAGGCTCGTTCTTAAACCCAAGCATCCATCTTGTCAGGCCGCCTTTATCCGCATGTCCGGATACACCCTCGAGTTTGGCGATCTTCGCCCTGATCTCGATCTTCTCACCGAACAGATGCACTTCCTTCGCACCCTCAACTATGGAGCGTCCGAGCGTTCCCACCGCCTGATATCCGACGAACAGGATCGTACATTCCTCACGCCACAGGTTGTGTTTCAGATGATGCCTGATACGTCCCGCCTCGCACATACCCGACGCCGAAATGATGACCTTCGGCTCGTTATCAAAGTTGATCGCCTTTGACTCATCACTCGTGATAGAAAGGTTCAGCCCTGTGAACACGAGCGGATTGATGCCGCGACGGACAAGCTCCATCGCCTCCTCGGAAAAACATTCCGAAACGTTCTTGTTGAACACGCCGGTAGCTTCAACTGCGAGCGGTGAATCCACCCATACCGGAAAATCGCCGAGGTCGTCGAGAAGTCCCTTCTCCTTGATCTGCCTGATAAAATACAGCATCTCCTGCGTACGCCCTACGGCAAATGACGGGATAACAACGTTTCCGCCTTTTGCGAACGTATCGCGGATTATCTGCGCCAGTTCGGTAACGTAATCAACGCGGTCTCTCACGTGCATCCTGTCGCCGTATGTCGACTCGCACAGAACGTAGTCCGCTTCATCTATCGTCTCAAAATCCTTGATCAGCGGAAGATTATCGTTTCCGATATCGCCCGAGAATACGATCTTCTTCGTAACATTGTCTTCGGTCAGCCAGGCTTCGATAGCCGCGGATCCGAGCAGATGACCGACATCCGTAAACCTGATCGAAAGCTCGTTGCAGACTTTGATCTTCTTCCCGTATCTTACCGGGACAAGACACTTGATCGCGCCGTCCGCATCCTGCATGTTGTAGAGCGGAACGAACTCATCAACATCCGAAGATCTCTTGGCCTTGCGGTTTCGCCACTCAGCTTCCTGCATCTGTATGTGCGCGCTGTCACGGAGCATTATGCTGCAAAGATCAACAGTAGCATCGGTCGCGTACACGCTTCCGCGAAAACCCTTCGCATACAGAAGCGGCAGCAGTCCCGAGTGATCGATATGCGCATGCGTCAGCAGTACATAATCTATCATCGGAGCCTCGACCGGAAGCGGCATGTTCTCGTACAGGTTGATCCCCTGCTCCATACCGTAATCCACGAGAATGTGCTTGTCCCCGACCTCAAGATAATGACAGCTTCCCGTAACCTCATGAGCCGCGCCGATAAATGTGATCTTCATCCCCTAATCCTTCCTTTTCAGCTAAAATCATACCGTAACGATCTTCTCTAGTTCAGCGGGAGTCGCGACCGAATACTTCGCATCCTCCACCTTTCCGAATCCGTAACTTGCAAAAATGAACGGACATCCTGCTTCATCGCACGCCCTTTTATCCATTATCGTATCCCCTACATAAACGGGGGAAGCAAGGCCGTGATCCTTAATTATCTTTCTGATGTTGTCAGCCTTCAGAAGTCCCGTGTCACCGGGGCACAGATGATCCGTGATATATCCTTCGCACCCTGTCTTTCTCATGAAAAGTTCGATATAGCCTTCCTGACAGTTACTGACTATAAATATCGGGAACGATTCGGACAGTTTTTTTATCGTTTCGATTATTCCGGGATACAGTTTTCCGCCATACTTATCAAGATATGAATCCTCATTCCCATAGATGACAGGTGTGAGCCTGGCAATCTCTTCATCGCTACCTTCCGGAAAAACATCTTTGATGATATCTGCCATCGGCAGTCCGAACAGACCTTTCAGCCTGTCGGACGTTATCTTCGGATCATCATATCCGTTGTCGATAAAAGCCCTGTTCCACGCGTCTTTGACCACATCGGTCGAATCCCAGAGCGTCCCGTCTACGTCAAAAATGATCCCGTCTGTTTTTATCATATTCCTCAGCCCAGTCAAAAACATCCCTGTCTCTTCCTTTTTGACTGTGTTTCCTTTCCCTTCGTTTCTGTGTCGCGACAGATATGCCCAGTACGATCGCTACCGCTATCGTCATTCCGGCAACAAGCGCCGCGATAAGCAGTCCCGTATACGAACTCTTTTTCTTTGATTCGGTGTTCTTTTCTATCGCATTTGCGATCGCCGTCCTATCGACAGCAGGCAGGTCTCCGCCGATTATCCAGTCGTCTTCCTGCTCATTAGCATCAAAATCATCCGTAAACATCCTGTCATCATCCGATGCGTCAGGATCGTCTATAACGGCATTGTCCTCCTCATCGTCGGGCTCTTCTTCATTTGCCTCAAGCTCGACCGTGTTACTTGGTGTGTGAAGCTGATAAACGTTATATACCATCGCGGTAAGCTTTCCCTCATATCCCGGCTGGATATGATAAGTACCCTTCAGCTTCCCGTTCTTTCCGTCCCAGAGTTCAAGCTCCTCTATAACAGTATCCTTGTCAACATCATCCTCTGTCGAGAAACCGTAATACATGAGCTTACTCTCGTCATCATACGCATACAGCGTAAATTCAACGTTCCCCTTGTTGCTGCTGTAATTATCTATTTCAAGCCTGACACCTGTAGGTTCGGTTGAGTCCGGCATCACCGGATCGGCGGGAACATCGGGTTCCTTCTCCGGTCCTATCGACTCCTTAACCACATTCTTTTCAAGCCCGTAGTACTTCGCGACTCCCGTTGCATCAAGTACGCCGAATCGTCTCCACGCCATGTCATTCTTGATGCGCTGATAATCCCTGTCATTATCAAGATACCCATGCTCAAGTATTATCGTCGGTATTCCGAGCTCCGTGCCTCTCCGGATCAGACCGTAATAATCGCCTTTTTTGCCTATGCGGGTCTTGATATCCTTGCGTGTATTGCCGTCAGCGACCCATTCGTCCATGATCTTCTCGGCCACCGCATGACCGGTTGCATAACAGTCACCGTATGCCGATGTGAATATCTCCGAGCCGAAGAAATTGTGATCCTCAGACGCATTGTAGTGGATCGATACAAGAAGATCGGCATTTACCTCCGCAGCAAACTCGGCGCGCCTTGCTATCCCGACCTGTGCATCTATATCCCTTGTCAGATATACATCGACATTCCCGTACTGCCTGAGTTCATCGAACATCGAAAGTGCGGTGACCAGATTGATGTTCTTCTCCTCAAGGCCATGATACTTTGCTCCCGAATGTGTCTCATCGTTTTCTTCCGACTTACCGCCGTGTCCCGCATCAATAACGATCGTGAGCTTGGGCGACGCATAGATCCGTTTGGCCGAGGCCGCAGAAAACACACAGGTCAGAAGGATGAGACCCGCGATCGCAATTCCCGCTCTGAACGGTTTATATTGTCGCACCATGCGCACACTCATACAAAATATAGTATATCAAAAAATTATATATACTACAAGGACGCTCGTAATACAAAAAAGCGCATGTAAAAGCGGATGCCGATCTTTTAATCTGCATCCGCTCCTACTTCGAGACTGTATCCAATGGACTGTACCTCCGATCATAAATCCTTTGTTCAACGATACCCTTCTTCTTACTCCTGACCCTTTTTATCAGGATTCTTCGTCTCTTCTTCTCACTATTCAGTTTTGTGCTCTACCGGAACTGCATTGTCATGATGCATATCTTGGTGATCATCTGTCACCGCATCTTCGCTTTACATCGCGCTTTCCTTGTCGTAGATATCTTCTATATCAATCGTATCGTCTTCAAGAACTCAGGATTCCTAATTTCATTTCATACACTAATGTGTTTCATTTGAAGTTGGAAATTTAGTTCTTAGGTGGTCCGTACCTCCTTCTTTAGTTTTCCTTTGCTATGTCTGTATTATATGTCCATACCATCTAATTGTCAATACAATTTTTAAATATTTTTTATTTTTTTAAAATATTCTTCCTAAACCTTGTGAATATTCTGATAATTAAAGGCTCAAATTAAGGCGTCCGAACCGCTTTTGTTCAAACGCCTTATTGCCGGTTATTGCAGATACTTGTCTATGATCTTCTTCGCCTTCTCGGGATCATCCGAAACAGACAGCACCGCATACTTTCCGCTGACCTTGATCACTGCGGCATTAAGCTTTGTAAGCTCTGCCGGAACATAATCCGTGAAACTCTCGATCTGCTCGCTCACGCGGTCCTTAAGCACCTGTTCCGCCTTCCCGGCTTCCTCATCATCCGCGCACTCGAGCACGATGATCTCTTCCGCCGTGGCACCGCTTCCTTCAAATATAGCGGCATTTGTTACGTTAACATTTGCAAGATTTAAGAACATCCCTGCCATCTCGACACCCATCGGCTCAAGTGTATCCTGATAGGTGATATTGATGTCCAGATCGGTCGCAAGTGCGGAAATATCAAAATCCACCGTCTTCTTTCCACACCCCGCCATGATCATTACCACTGCGGCAAGCGCCGCCACAAATCTCATTTTTCTCATCTCTGATCTCCTCCTGATCGATTCTTATTGTTATGCGCGGGTGGTTGCAGTGCGCCAGTCGCTCAAACAGTCCTCGCCGCTCGAGAAGAGCTCTCGCGTCTGCGGAACTCGCTTTGTGGCATCACTGCAGCCACCCGCACTTATTCACTCCACTGCGTTGTCGCAAAGAAACTCTCTCCAAATCTTCATGTATTCGGGCTTCAGATGTATCCCGTCGCTTGTCATTTCAGGGCGAAGGTTCCCTTCGTCATCCGAGAGCGCGGGTCCCGCATCAATAAAATACGCTTTCTCCCTCTTTGCAAACTCCTTCAGCGCTGCATTTCGCTGTTCGATGTTTGGGTTGTTGTGTGCCTTGTCGGTTTCGGACTTCTTTGCCGTAACCGGAAGTATCGCATGAACATATATTATTGCGTGAGGCTCGTATTCTCGAAGTTTGTCGATGAGCTGCGCATATGTCTGCTCAAAGTTTTCCTCGGTACCGTATCCGAGCTCATTAAGTCCGACCTTTATATATATCTTCCTGAAGGCGTCATAAGGCATCGCGTCAAAGATCGGCACCTTGCCGTTCTCGGTCTGCACAACCTTGGTCGTATCATATTTATAAATATGAAAACCCGTCGCGCAGTAATATGTTGCAGGCAGCCCCGACCAGAAACCGAATCCCTGCAGTCTCGAATCCCCAATAAACAGAGCATCCTTGAAATAACTCTCATCGACCTTTGTAAACGGTCTCGGGTAATCTTCCAGCGGATCCTTAAGCGCTTCCGGCCCGTCCGATTCATCGGGTATAACCATCTCATCACCGCTCCCTGCCCTTGAAAGCTGTGCATCATCCGAAGCAAGCGTCGATCCGTATTCGTCTTCATCGATCTGTGTACTTTGCTGCTCTTCTTCCTGCACCTGTTCTTCGGCGGCCTGTGCGATCGCATCCGTACCCGGTCCGTCACCTTCGGAAGGCTCGGATACTTCTCCGTCGCCGGGAACCGCATCGTAAGTTGCAGCCTCAACGGGTGTTCCGAACATCGCGCTGCCAAGCTCGGCGATCGTCCTGTTGCTGTCCCAGAGTGCCAGTCCGACTCCGACAGCCATTGAAAGCATCAGTGAAAAGAACATCGCAACCGCGACAGCTACGATCCTGAGCGTCTTCGTTGCACCCGAGATATGATGTCCCTCCTCCGATGCAACATTATGATCTGCGGTATGTTCTTTCTTTATACCGCTGCTCTTCTTTGTATCAGGCTCATCCTCGTCCTTCTTGATGACCTTTGTGGTCACGCTCTTTTCTTCTTTTCCGTCCTCGGAAAGGAATACCTGCTTTATCTCGCGTTTACCTTTATCCCCTGATTTTTTCTTATCTTTCTTTTCCGCCATATTACCCCTTTAATACAGACTTCTATTTGGCCAGTTTATAAAAGTGATTATCCTCATTCATGAACGTCCAGTTGTACAGGAGAAGAACGTCCGCGTCGGGATTTTCTCCGAGCACTTCCGAAACCTTACCGCCGAAATAACGAAGATCGATAGCCGTGACCGTATCATAGTTCATCACGAGATACGGGATCAGACAGTTTGCATACGAATCCTTCAATATGATCAGATCGCGCCCCTCACCCTTATCTGCATGAACGGTATATTTCCCGTCATTTCCGTACATGAATGCGGCGTACTTGTCATACCCCGAGAGTTTACCCTCATCTATAAGATTATCCACCCTTTGCTTTTCAAGTTCAAGTTCTTTTATCGGAACGTCGTAATATTCTATCTCATCAGGGTCAACAAAGATCCCCTTGTACTTTGCATAATGCGTTCCGCGAAAATCCCCCGCCACGTGTTTCTCATAATCCTCAATGTTTTTCTTTTCAAGGCCCATATTCTCTGCGATCTCTTCATATGCATATCCGGCACCTTTCGTCGTCCAGTGATGATCCGTGCGATAGTACAGCTGCTCGTCTTTATGGACATAAAGTGCTTCGTAAAGATAGATCATATGCGCATTTTTGATCCCCTTGAGTGCATCCGTCAGCTCATTGGAACACGATGTCTCGTCAAGCACAGGCATACCCTCCGGAAGACGTTCTGCGTTTACCCATGTCGAGGTCGGCGCGATCGCAACATAGATTTCCCTGTCTGTACTCTTTGCAAAATTTGAGATCGATGCGATGTTCTTGTGCATCTTATCGCTTACCGCCAAAACCTTGTCAAAGAGGTATGAATCCTCTCCTTTTGCGATACCGTCATTTTCGGAAGATCCCGTCAGCCATACGCAGACTGCCTTGACTTTGACGAACATGTTTCGAAGAGGTATCTGCTCGTTCGTATACGTCTCGAAACTGTCCATGAAACTGCCGTCAAGAAGGCTTTCTGCTGATACTTCCGGCCGCTTCTGCAGATACCTGTTCTCCATATCGGAGAAGTCCTTTTGCGGCAGCACAATATACCCCGCGAGCATGCACACGCACACCGCGAAGAAGATGATGATCATGGGATATTCGATTATTCTTCTTTTTTCTTTTTTCATACTGTAGCTTTAGCACCGAACAAATGAGTAATCCTTTCAAGGTGCGTATTCAAAAACGAAAATACAAAAACGGATTATAACTTGCGTCCGCGAGATAACATACGCACAAAAACAGCAGAACGATCTGCACCGCAACGTCCGCAAAACGCCCCTTTATCTTCGAATACCACCCGGATAATGCGGGTGTTGAGAACAGGCACCCAAGCAGCACCACAACTCCGTAATTACGAAGATAATAGATCGCATCCGAGCAGGAGGTAAGGCTTGAAAACGATACCAGTCTTGTGAAGAACACTCCGAGTTTCGACATATCCGTTACCGCAAATATCATCCATGACAGTCCTATGAACAAAAGCGCATAGACTCTTGCGAGAGCGCCGTGCTTTTCGAAAAATCCCAAAAGGAACGATTTTTCAAGTGATAGAAACACAAAGAAAAACAGCCCCCAGAAAATAAAGTTCCAGCCTGCGCCATGCCAGAATCCTGTCAGGAACCATACGATGAACAGGTTTACATAAGTTCTTCCTGCGCCCTTCCTGTTTCCTCCAAGCGGAATATAAACATAATCACGGAACCAGCCGGACAACGTCATGTGCCATCTGCGCCAGAACTCGGTCAGTGACTTTGAGATATAAGGATAATTAAAGTTCTGCGGTATGTTGAATCCGAGCATCTTTCCAAGCCCGATGGCCATGAGCGAATACCCGTTGAAATCAAAATAGATCTGCAGAGTGAACGCGATGACACCGAGCCATGCGAGTGGCATCGAAATATTCTCATATCCTGCCGCCTCAAGATCATCCCAAAGCCTGCCCACCGTATTTGCGATAAGGACTTTGGACGCAAGTCCCAGAATGAATGTCCGAATACCGTCGGAAACGGCTTCGAGTGTAATGTGTCTTTCGTGCAACTCTTCCGACACACGCGAATACACAACGATAGGCCCCGCGATGAGCTGAGGGAACATCACAAGGTATGTTCCGAGCGTGAGCGGATTCTTTTCGCACTTTATCTTTCCGCGATACAGATCGATGACATACGATGCGATCTGAAACGTATAAAAGCTGATACCGAGAGGAAGCGTAAGGGCCGGATCCGATATCGATGTACCAAAGAGAGCATTGATGTTCTGAACGAAAAATCCCGTGTACTTAAATACCATGAGCATCCCGAAATCGAAGGCAAGAGCCGCTATGAAGATAATTTTCTCCGAAGGGGTGTGGGAGCGCCCCTCTTCCGACTTAGCAAGACCGAGCCCTGCCAGCCAGTTTACGATTATCGAGATAAAGATCAGGATCAGATATGCGGGTTCCCCCCAGGCATAGAAAATGATGCTGCCCGCAAAAAGCACGACATTTCGCAATTTTGCGGGGCAGATGTAATACACCGCAAAGAATATGGGTATGAACCAAAACAGGAATAACAGACTAGAAAATACCATCCGAATACATAAAGATGATGGCAACACAACACGTGCTGCCACCACCATGATCAGTCAGTTAATGTTACATTACAAGCGGATACTTTGCGGTAAGCTCATCAACGATCGCACGTGCTTTTGAAACGCCGTCAGCGCCTTCCTTGACAACGAATGAGATCGCCTCGGCGATACGGTCCATGTCAGCCGTGTTCATACCGCGCGAAGTGACCGCAGGTGTTCCGAGCCTTATTCCGCTCGTTACAAAAGGCTTCTGTGGATCGTTCGGAACCGTGTTCTTGTTTGCCGTGATATGTGCCTCATCGAGAAGTTTTTCGATCTCTTTACCCGTAAGATTCTGTGCTCGAAGATCAAGGAGCATCAGATGGTTATCCGTGCCGCCCGATACGATCGACAGACCTCTTGAAAGAAGTCCCTCGCAAAGAGCTTTTGCATTGGCGACGATGTTCTTACCGTACTCCTTGAACTCAGGAGAAAGCGCTTCCTTGAAACATACGGCCTTTGCAGCGATAACGTGCATAAGGGGACCGCCCTGTGTTCCCGGGAATATTGCCTTGTTGAAATTAAACTTATCTGCAGCTTCCTGATTGCACATGATCATTCCGCCGCGGGGACCTCTGAGCGTCTTGTGAGTGGTCGTCGTGACAACATCTGCGATGCCTATCGGACTCTCATGCATGCCTGTTGCAACAAGACCTGCGATATGAGCGATGTCTACCATCATATAAGCTCCGACCTTGTCACATATCTGTCTTATGCGTTTAAAATCGATCGCCCTTGCGTATGCGCTCGCACCCGAAAGGATCATCTTCGGCTTGCATTCAAGAGCGATGCGCTCCATCTCATCATAATCTATAACTCCGTCGTCATTGACGCCGTAATGTACACAGTTGAAATACTTACCCGAAATGTTTACCGGTGATCCGTGAGACAGATGTCCGCCGTGATCGAGATTCATTCCCATGAACGTGTCGCCGGGCTCAAGCATTGCAAAGAACACTGCCATGTTTGCCTGCGCTCCCGAGTGGGGCTGAACATTAACATAGTCACAGCCGAACAGCTTTTTCGCGCGTTCCCTTGCAAGTTCCTCGACAACGTCAACGCAGTCGCAACCGCCGTAATATCTCTTGCCGGGATATCCTTCCGCATATTTGTTTGTAAGGGGTGAGCCCATGGCAGCCATAACTGCCTTACTTACCCAGTTTTCGGATGCGATGAGCTCGATATGGCTGTTCTGTCTGGCCATCTCGGCTTCTATCGCCGCTGCAATCTCGGTATCAACTGCTTTTACTTCGTCGAGTGAATACATTTCAGATCCGTCCTTTCAATTGTTCTGTATGTTTATTGAAAAATCACGCTACTGATTATATAGGAAATGCCCTACCCGCGCAACCTGTTACTCTCATATTTTTCCTTGGCTTTGAGAGCCCTCATTATCTCCTGCGCTTTTTCTTCGGTGGTACCCGAAATATCGAGGTCAAGCGACGACGCAACGGTCGCGAGCATTTCATCGTCCGCGATCTTTTTAAGGTCATAAAACCTGTCCACCTTTTCGGATATCGAATTCGCATCAAGGAACGCTTCAAGAAGAGGATTTAAGCCGCTGTCTGATGATCCGCCTTCGATCCCGAGATCGGCAAGAACATCTTCCGAGCAGAGGGTAAAGCGGTACTTCTCCCTCACATGCGGATACTTCTTCTTATCGACCTCACTCATGAACATTTCAAGAGGCCTTGCATAGGATTTTTCCTCGTCATCATCCCGCTTGTAAATAACGAGCATCTCTCCGGTCTCCGAATGCGATGCAAGAGTGATGATCCTGTAAATATTCCCTTTGAAATGCCTGTAAACCTGTCCGGGTTTCGGTAAATCTCTCATATGATTCTCCTTAAAAAGAAGGCAGCGGATATCC
>JAEEGL011959329.1_pt1 | contig 11607 bp, 9 predicted proteins | sample 9134231 | NCBI WGS metagenome assembly JAEEGL01 (sample SAMN16246548, study PRJNA631951) | gut metagenome | biome: gut microbiome; feature: rumen; material: fiber-attached | host: Bos | place: Iran: Karaj | collected 2018-10 | reverse complement strand
CGGTGATGTGCTTGAAAGATACTTCAAATTGAAACTCGTGGAAAGCATGGAATACCGCGATATCGGAGGATGGTGGGACCCTAAAGGTTACATTGACAAAGAGGGGAATCACCAGCAGGCTGAACTGGATATTGTTGCCCTTCGTCTGAAAGAGAATGTACTCGATGTGATAGAGGTAAAGCGCAATCCGGAGAAGTTCAATAGGGGGCTTCTTGAAGAGAAAACTGCGTACTTCTCTTCCAAGGAGAAACAGGCTGGAAAGAACAAGATCGTACTTTCAGGCCTGTCGATGGATGACATGTGAAGAGAATAAGCTTACCTTACAGTATAAAAAGCATACGAAGGAAAGGCAATTTCTCGACCTGTGTTAAGAAGTAAATGGCTAAAGGAGCAATTGTTATGGATACGATGTTGAAACGTAGACTTCTTTATTAAATCTATCTGGAGCAATGATTTGCAAAACGATATTTCAAAGTTTCTTACTATTACCGTAAAGGGCTTAATATCATATCAAATATTGAATTCCTTAACGAACCATGTGCCCCATTATATTGAATACATTAAATATTGATAACCAGCCGCTTATGTGCCAAACGGAAGATAAGTTGATTGAGGATAGTATAATGTGAAATAAGATGGCGATTTATCGTGATTAACCTTCAATAACGTTTCTCGGATCCAGTTAGCAAGTAAGAGTGTTCTTTTTCCAAGTTCGCAAATTTGTCATATGAGGTAGTTGTTGAGCATAAGACAGTGAGGCAATGAACTGCGACCTGCAAATGAAAGGATGCTTAATTAATCATAAAAACAAAAGGGATTGCTTTAGATGCAAGAGAAAAGATGTATTTTTGTAATTAATATGGAATAAAACGCAATCTCTGAAATGGAAGAGACTCAGATAATAGAACAGTTGCGAGCTTTGCTGGCAGAGAATTCATTAGACTACGATAGAATTGTGTCATTGACTAATGAATTATCAAAACATGACCATAATAAAGTAAGATTTTCTGTTGATGCTGATTTGATCAGCCGTTTGGGCAATGAATTGGTGGCTCGACAGGAGACTGCCCTTTCGGAACTTGTGAAAAATGCTTACGACGCAGACGCGACAGAAGTGACACTGCGGTTTATAGATACGGACTCTTTAGGAGGAACACTCATAATTGAGGATAACGGGACAGGTATGGACAGAGAGCAACTAATTGACGGTTTCATGCGGATATCCTCAAATATAAAGAAGGAGAAACCGGTATCAGACATCTTTAAAAGAAAGAAAGCTGGACGAAAAGGTATCGGACGTTTTGCTGTTCAAAGGCTGGGAAAACATCTTGAGATACTGACAAAAACGGCTACTGCAGCAGAATCATTTGATGTAAGATTTGATTGGGGAGCCTATCAAGCGACCAAGAATATCAACGAAATATCCAATTCTATCACCCTCGCTTCACCGCATACTGCCACGATGGGAACCAAACTAATTATTTCTGAACTGAAAGATAAATGGAGTGAGGCGGCGATTAAGCGTATATACCGGTATTTGGGTGATATAATTCAACCGGTATCAGAGTTTATTGAAAACGACAATGATGGTGGTTTCTCATTGAATGTCTTACAGGAGAAAAACGGATACACATTCAGGATAGAGAATGAAACACCTGTAATAGACAATTACGCCGTTGCAACAATCTGGGGTAAGGTGGATGAAAATGGCTATGGCTCTTTTTTGATAGAAAGCAAAGATCTTGGAATTCACCATGAGGAGCGAATTGGCTTTGAACCAGATGATAGGGAAACAAGATTTCCTCTTATCCGTAACGTAAAGGTCAAAGCCAATTATTTCCTCGAAGAGTATTTACCTCGTGGTCAAAAAACAGTCATACAAAAGCATCTACGCCTATTTGGAGGCATTAGATTATACAGAAATGGATACAGAGTGCTGCCCTACGGAGAGCCTTCAAATGATTGGTTGAAACTAGACTACTCTCTTAGGCAGAGAACCCTTTTACCCCAACACGGCAACAATAATTTCAAAGGGATCGTCAATATAGATGACAGTTCTGGCAATTTTGAAGAAACATCAAGTCGCGAAGGGCTTTTTGAAAATGAAGCATTCATACAACTTGAAAACTTTGTATATAGGGTTTTGCTTACAGCTATTATCCGCATTGCGAAAGAACGAAACGTGAAGATTACGACATCTCAAATCAAGATTGACGGGAAATGGCAAGATATAGACCTGCGCGTTAAAAATATTGCATATTCTATCGATGAGTTAGATAAAGCGATAGATGGCAACCAGACCGGATCTGTTGAAGAGCGAAAGAATAGTAAACGAATTGTCAAGAAGCTTAAGAAGGATCTTGATGAACTGAAACGTATACAGAAAGAAGAACGTAAAAGACTTCAGGAAGAACGGACTATGCTTAGAGTGCTTAGCAGCGTAGGGTTGACGACTGAACAATTTGTACATGAAATCAAGTACTATCTTGGTAACATGACAAGCGATTTGGATTACTTGAAGCATGGATTTGAATTTGATAGTGATATTTCGAGACGAATACGCGTATTAGATGATAACGTGGCTAATTTTAGAACGTATGTTTCCTATTTTGATGCAATGGTCGCAAATAACGTTAATAGGGAACTGATTCCTGTTGAAATGCGCAAGGTGGTGAGAGATTTTGTGAACACTATGGCTTCTGATGCTGAGAAGTCTGGGGTGATTTTAGAAGAGCCACATTTTTACGGATATAATCTATATACACGTCTGATGCATCCATCAGAGTGGACTTCCATCCTTTTTAATTTCTACACAAATTCCAAGAAAGCCATTAAAAGGGCTCATCAGGAAAAAGGTATTATTAGAATTGATGTTGGGAAAGAGAATGGGATAATCTGGTTGGAGTTTCAGGACAACGGAGACGGAATACCCATGGGAGACGAAGAAAAGATATTTGAGCGTTTTTTTACCACCTCGAATATATCAGATGTAGATGAAATCGATGAGTTTGGCATGGTGGCAGGCTCAGGATTAGGACTGTCGATAGTCAAAGACATATGTGTGAGTAATAAAGGTACAGTACAGGTTGTTAATTCTTCTGGAGATTTTACTACGTGTTTTAGGGTTGAAATCCCCGCATTGTCAGACAAAGAAATAGATAAATTAAATTAGTGGCATGAAATATACAATCTTATATTTAGAAGATCAAACGGCAGACACTATGGTGGCAGATTTTGCCATTAAAGATGTTGAACTAATTGTAAACAAGGCTAAAACGGAGAAGGAAGCAGTGCAAGCCATGTGCCAGCAGGATTTCGATGCATACCTTATGGACTATAGGCTTTCACAGGGAAAGAGTTTCTTTGACGCACCTGCTTTTGCTGCATATCTACGAACTGAACACAGGCGTGAGAAAAATAGTCAGAAGCCAATCGTAATGATTACAAATGAGAAGTGGCTGAAGATTGTCAAGAATGGCGGTGTTGGCCAGAACCTGTTTGACATTGTTTTGCTGAAAGACGATTATAACAAAAAGAAAGATGAAACAATTAGTCTAATATTATCATATATAGAAGCTTACCGCGAAATTAAAAAGAACAATTTTAAAGTTGAGAATGCTCTTGATTTGACCAAAGCACAAGTGCAAGAGTATTTAGATTCGCGTCTACTAATGGAGCTAATGATGGCCAAAGAGGATAAAAGCATCTTAAAGTTTCTCAAGCAAATCCATGAACATCTATTTAGTATTCCGGGCGTGTTGATAGACGAGCAATATCTTGCCTCGCGGCTGGGAATAAACATTAAGACTTCTGGTGAAGGATGGAACAAGTTGATTGCAGAGCTTTCTGACAGCATGTATAGTGGTGTTTTAAGTGACGTTTATAGCAGATGGTGGATGCCGTCCATTCAAAACTGGTGGAATGTAATTTTTACAGGGAGATCGCTACGAAGATTGGAAGCCGAAGAACGTGTGAAGTTGTTAAATGTAAAATTCGGTTTGAATCTAAAGGCAGCTTCTCCAATCAAAGAATGCGATAGCAGTTATTTCTGGGTAGTCTGCAAGGCTTTAAAAGAGCCACTCGACCCTGCAGAAGGATATGTTTGTAACAATCGATATATGATGCCTTGGGAAGAAAACGAATATATTTCCCTTATTGGGGCATTGGAATACACTGATTATCAAAAGTATTTGTCGGAAGAAGATAAGAGTGAGGTGAGGGCTTATGGCAAAGAAAAATAAGACAGCCGCGTCGTCATTGCTTCAAGACATGAAGGAACTAACACAACTCCTTGATAAGTATGCCTTCAAAAGCAGTGGCAATATTGAGTTGACACAGTTGGAAAAAGCAGTCGAGAATGTTACTCCTAATACATCAGGAAAGAACCCCAAACTCGTTTTTTCAACAGTAGGCGATGGCATTGTTTTCCATACATCGACAGTTGGAATGAGTCCTAATCCTGGAATCAAGCAGAACAAACTGGATTTATTTCTGACGTTAAAGTATGAATACTACTTTAACCAGACAGACTTAGAAAAAACAATAAAGAAATATGATCTTGACTTACAAATAAAAGGAATCCAAAAGAATGCCACGAGCCAACACTTTTTTGAGTGGCATCAAGATATCCAACCCAAGAAGAAGATTGATTCAAAAAAATACCAGTTCATACACCCGTTTTATCATTTTCACGCGGGAGGCTCATTCCTAAAACAAAAGGGATCAGGAAGCCTGTTACAAATAAGTAGTCCCCGACTACCACATCCTCCGATGGATATTGTATTAGCAGTGAATTTTATACTATGTAATTTTTACAGTACTCACGAGGCAAGTCTGCAAAAGCAGATGAAAATTTTCGATGATCCCCGTTACCAGGAACTTGTGGAACGTGCAGCAATTAGAGTTTATAAACCTTATTATGACGAGGTGAGTGATGACGTGACAAAGAGCAAATTCGTTCCGCTAATTACAACATGAAGCCAGCAGTAACCCGTTTCTTAAACAACTACGGTGCAGACGTAAAACGTATTAACCGTCTTGTTGTCAGTTCTTATCTGAGAGTTAATGAGATGAGGGCCGATGATGAGTCGATGTTGTCGCCATATATTATTGAAGAAGGCGAAGAGGAATGGCCTGATGTGATCCACTTCAGTGATATATTGTGTTCTCAATATACGGTAGTCGATTTAGAGATATTAATAGATTTATTTGAGTTCGTAGTTTCACCGTCTGATAAAATCGTTACGGGGGCGATTTATACGCCACAATACATCAGGTCAGCAATCGTTGATCATGTGTTCACGCTTTGGGGCAAAAGAGATTATGCTGCATTACGTATTGCGGACATATCCTGTGGCTGTGGTGGTTTCTTCTTAACTGTTGTTGAGAAAATCCTCAAAGAGACGGAACTGGATTGTCACTACATTTTCGAACATATTCTCTTTGGTTGCGACATAGAAGGCTATTGCATAGAACGTAGTAAGATACTGCTTGCTTTGAAAGCATTGGAGAGAGGGGAACGAACAGACAATCTTGAGTTCAACCTTCATCAAGGAAATTCTTTGGTGTTTAATTGGGGGAACGTTATTCCGGGTTTTACAGGTTTTGATGCTGTTGTGGGTAATCCTCCTTACGTTACATCTTCCAAGATGTCGGATGAGACCAAGGAACTCTTGAATAACTGGTCGGTGTGCTATTCAGGAAAAGCAGATTTGTATATTCCTTTTTTCCAAATAGCCATCGAGCTTCTGAACGAGACAGGCGTACTTGGTTATATTACAGTCAGCAACTTCTATCGAAGCCTAAACGGAAAAGCATTAAGGGAGTATTTTGCCGAACAGCAATTGAATCTTTGCATCGTTGATTTCGGGGGAGAACAGGTGTTCAAAGGGTGTTCTACTTATACTTGCCTCTTCTTTGCTGACAAGCAGCAAGATGGGATGGTGCGTTATGTAAGAACGACAAGCGATAGAGTCAGAGATGTTAATGCCTTACATTTCGTATATGCAGGCTATGAGCATTTAGATGCAGCCAAGGGTTGGGTAATAAAAGACCGACGCGTGGATATTATTCTACGGCAAATTGAGAGTACTGGAGCTCCCCTTGGTGAGGTGACTGCAATCTCAAATGGTATTGCGACACTGAAAAACGAGCTATACGTTCTTAATGTTGTGGACGAAACAGAGCATAATTTCATTCATGAATACGATGGAGTACGATATCCGATAGAACGTGACATTTGCAGACAGGTGGTAAAGCCCAGTGCCATGGACAAGAGTAAGCCTGTAGAAGACCAGACAGGATGGATTATTTACCCATATGAAATACATGGAAGGAGAACTAGATGCTACGAAGAGCGAGAAATGCAGGAGAGGTTTCCCAATGCCTATGTATATCTTCAAGCAGTGAAAAGAGTTCTTGACAATAGAGACAAGGGAAAGCGTACTTATGAAGAATGGTATGCATACGGGCGGAGTCAGGCTATAAACATGCCCGGATTCAGATTACTGATGCCCTATATTGCAGATGAACCAACATTTATGTTATCTAATTTGGACGGACTGCTATACTATAATGGTTTCGCACTGGTAAGTAACGATATTCAACGGCTTTCGAGACTTAACAAAATACTCAATACTAATATTTTCTGGTTCTATGTGGTGAATATCAGTAAGCCATACGCCAATAGATACTATTCGATGGGTAAACGCTATATCCGCTATTTTGGAATCCCAGATTTCAGTGAGATGCAACTAAATAAACTTGATACTCTGACTGTCCAAGAAGATATAGAGGATATCCTGTACTTTTGTTATTTTGGGGATAAAGCTGATGAGGTAAAGGGAATAATCGAAGGAGACTTTTGAAGACAAACACATAATTGAAATAGGGAGCAGTTTTATCGACGGATACGTCAATTTGAGTAATGGCACATCATAAAGAAGGCTCTATGAAGACTTGATTCTTCTTATCACTATTGGCCGTTATAGAACTTCCTTTTCGTATGAGATCATTACGTGCTATCCTGATAGTGTTATTTCTGTTTCCTCTTGTGTTGAGAGCCCAGACTTCATTCGATCCAGGGCAAGGTTGCCTTAATGTGGTTGAAGTTACTGCTGGACATGGACTGGGAGCTATCGGCAACAGACTCATTGGGGCCTATTACCTTTACGAGAGGTTTATCAACGAGCAGTTCAGTTAATAGGCTGTAATTTGAACGATTACTTCAGTTGTCCGAAATAATCGGACAACTGAAGAATCTATTTTGCCGCTAAAGGAATAATCTGTACCTTAGTAGAATAAAAATAAATGGTCATGTCTAACCTCGAACAGATTCAACTCTTTGGAGATAAGCAAATAAGAACAGCCTGGAATGATGCTGAAGAAAAATGGTATTTCTCAATCATTGATATTATTTCAGCACTAGTGGAGACAGATCGACCTAGGAAATACTGGTCTGACCTCAAACGCAAGCTAAATGCTGAAGGAAGCGAGTTGTCCGAAAAAATCGGACAACTGAAAATGAAGTCTGCGGACGGAAAAATGTACGCCACGGATGTTGCTGACCAAGAGCAACTTTTCCGCGTCGTTCAGTCGATCCCGTCTCCCAAAGTTGAACCCATCAAGGTGTGGATTGCCCGTGTTGCCAGCGAGCGCATCGACGAAATGATAGATCCTGAACTATCTATCGACCGGGCTATAGATATGTACCGGCGCAAGGGGTACTCAGAGGAATGGATCAACCAACGCCTACAGGGAAAAAAGGAACGCAAGAAACTCACTGACGAATGGAAGCGTGTAGGCGTGAAAGAGAAGCAGTACGCCATCCTTACCAATTCGATTTATGAGGTGTGGTCAGGGATGACCGCGAAGGAGTATAAGCATTTCAAAGGTCTCAAGAAAGAGAACCTGCGTGACAATATGACCGATACTGAGAGTGCACTGACAACATTGGCTGAAGTGGCCACACGGGAAATATCTCAAAACGAGGATCCCGAGACAATGGCGCACAGTGTCAATATCGCCCGCAGGGGTGGTAGTATTGCCAAAGTAGCCCGTGAAGCATTGGAGGACCAACTTGGCCGGAGCGTTATTTCTCCGGAGAACGCTAAAACCTTGAATGCCCCTGAATCGCCAGACTTGATTGATGAACAATCAGAAGGTTAATGTTTCGACAAATCAGGGAATCATCGAACTGAATCAATTCCTGCACTTTATTTATAGTTTTTCGTGAACTATGTTGTCTAACGGGTGAAGATTCGATTGAAAATGGATAACAAGGAACAAGCTTTCACCCACTTGGTCCAGGAGCACAAGAGCACCATCTACTCGGTTTGCTACATGTTCTCGAAGGACACGGATGAGATTGACGACCTCTTCCAGGAGATTCTGATTAGGCTCTGGAAGGGGTATGATTCTTTCCGCGCAGAATCCGATGTCCGGACATGGATTTACCGTGTGGCGTTAAACTGCTGCCTCAATGCTGACAAGAAAAGGCGGCGGGCAGGGGACCGCGTGCCCCTGAGCGTGGATATCGACCCGTTCGAGGATACAAATGACAGTGCGCTGCAGACTAAGCGCCTGTATGCCCGTATCAATCAACTCGGGCTCGTGGACCGTGCCATCATTCTCCTTTGGCTCGAAGGCCTGAGCTATGAGGAGATAGGGGCGATTGTGGGCATCTCGGTGAAGAATGTCTCCTTCCAACTGCATCGGATCAAGGAAGAACTCAAGAAGTCCCATCTTTAATCACTCGTGCCATGAACAAGGAAGAATTCGATATCAATCAGGAACTGGAGCAGATGCGACAGGATTACGCCGCGTTGAAAGAGCGTTTCGACAAGCAGCAGATTATCAATGAGGAGTTGCTAGAAAAAGCATTTAAGGCCGACATGCGTTGGTTGTCCCTAGATAAAAACAGCGGAGTAATAGGGAGCGCAGTAGCCATCCCGACCATTATCACACTCTCCATAATCAGGAAACTGGAATGGTGGTTTCCCTTTGCAACCACGATTTTCATTCTCGTCTGCCTGTGGGCGATGCTCCGGATGTATAAGAACCTGGCCAAGGAAACTCTTTACGTAGAGGACGTTCTGACGGTCACCAAAAAAGTCAAGCGTTTCAAACAACAGTACCAACGTTATTTTCTCACTTCGATCAGTGCCGCTATAATTCTCATCGGATTGTACATGCCCACAATTTATCATAGTTGGAGCACCCCGGAGCAGGGGACAAAGATGGTTGTCTTGTTCAGCGTTTTTGTCATTGCCATGATTGCTTTGGGCTATTTCTCCTATAAGCGCCTTATGAAGGCCTGTGACAATATTCTTGATCGCTTGAAGATGAAAGAGGAAGAATCATAAAAAGCCAATTCCTTTTATAAAACAAATTGTTAATCCATTAATTAGAAATTTAACAAAAGGGGCCGTACTTTGTAGTGTACGGCCCTGTCAGTACTTACCTTTCCAGTTTCGCGATTACCTCTTCAAGATGCTCCTTTGTGCAATGGAGATAGGTCAGGGAACTCCCAAGGAACTTATGCCCCAGGAAAAATGCAATTGTCGGAATATCGACACCCTTGTCCAGCAACTGCATAGCGAAAGTATGCCTGAAGCAGTGGAAGGTGATATGCTTGTCGATGCCGGCCGCCTCTATCAGAAGCGGGACTTTGTGATTGAGGATGTATGGAGAAAGGGTAGGGAAGACGGCTCCTTTCTTCCGGATTGGCCTCAAAATGGAAACTGCCTCCTTGGAAAGTGGTATGCGGACTTTGTTCCCAGTTTTCTTGATAGTGATACACATATAATAGCGCCGCTTCTCTCTTTCCAGATTTTCCCATCTTAGAGCCAGCAAATCGGCTCGCCTAAGACCGCATTCGATATCGAATCGGACGGCCTTCTTGACCTCACCATCTTTGAACGGGGCAAGCTTGATTGCCTCAATCTCTTTGCTGGACAGTCTCTCCCGTTTGCACGTATGATCCCACTTGATTCCGACAATCTCCTCGGTGGGGTCGAAGTCAATCATGTGGTCCGCGTAAGCGATCCTCAGAAGCCTCTTGATGTTTTTGAGGTAACCGGAGGCTGTGTTTTGGGCATAGCGACGCCTGCCATCTGCTTTCGTTGACTTCAGAAGATATTCCCTGTATGCCGTCATGAATGCAACGGTGACATCTCCGAACCTGCACGTGTTGTTGCAAAACTCCTTAAATGTCTTAACGGCCGCATAACACTCCTTTCTTTTATATGCCCCGTGACTTTCAAAGTATCCGATCACGTCAACATCCTTGTTCAGCGAGAGGAAAGAGAAATCCTTCTTGACGGATTGGATATACCGGAAGCAGCGGATCTCCTCGACAATGACCTCGACAGTTTCATTGAAATGCCGTTCAACATCATTGCAAGGTTTAGTGTAAACAGCGAGGTTTAAGTGCTCTTCTTTCAGGTAATTACCTTCAGAGATCATAATAGGCGGTATGTATTCGAGCAAATACTCCGTCATACCGTCAGGTCTCTCAACCTTCTTGACGGTTACTCTGCCATTCTCTTCCATAGCGTCTTGATGTCCTTACGTGAAACAAGCTGTTCTCTCTGTCCAGGACGGACTTGGACGACTCCATTTGCAATCTGTTGCAGAACGACCCGAATATCCAACCCGTAAACTCCAGGAACCTGGAGGAGGGGAATCCATTCGTCCCACATGATGGCTTCTTTTCTCCAAGCGTTGTCAACGTCTCCTTTGGCATAGAGATAATGGACACCCACGCACCAAGTCCGGACGCAGTTCCTCTCCAGGAAGAACAACGACCATGAACGACCTTTCCCCGTTGCGTCCATGACGCCCTTCAGGGTATAGGTCGGTTCGCCGATGATGGGGAACTGGTAGATGGGATTGGATCGACAGATCCGTTTTAAGAGATTACTCAGCGATATCTCACGCTGGCCAGCATAGAACTTCAGCAACTTGTCTACTGGTATTGACAGTAGATTTGATGCTTCACGGACAGACAGTATCCTGTCCAGTCCGCCAATCAAAGATTGTTTCCGTTTCATAATATATGGTTTTAATTCAACCAAATATGGAACGGATTACTGGATATAACACTATGCAGCAGTGAATACGAACTTGGAAAACAGGCTCTAGAATCTCTCAGGTGACATCTTTTGTAAATTCTGCTCTGGAAATTCAGTAATAATGTCTAAGCGAATATTCAAATAGTTATAAATCAGTCAGTTAATATATGCGTTAAAAGCTAAATAAAGAAGTCAAAAAGTACTCGTGGTTCAAATGTGGTTCAAAAATGATCAATGATAATAGCTGAAACAGAAATTCACTCTTAGAATTATTGATATTCGCTAAATAATAACTGGAAAACGATACGAAAAATACCATTTTCCAGAAACGTGCAGAACTTAGCAAGTAATTGATATTCAATTAGTTAGGAAACTTCATTTGCCGATGCAAAAAGTATGATACTTTCCATTGAAACTTTTTGGAAAGTAATTGGTCTTTGAATATCAATCAGTTACGAGGGGTATTTGGCACATGTGTGCCAAAATCAAGCGGTTACGTGTGCCAAACCGTGTGCCAACACTGATAAATACAATT
>JAEEGL011901866.1_pt1 | contig 11607 bp, 12 predicted proteins | sample 9134231 | NCBI WGS metagenome assembly JAEEGL01 (sample SAMN16246548, study PRJNA631951) | gut metagenome | biome: gut microbiome; feature: rumen; material: fiber-attached | host: Bos | place: Iran: Karaj | collected 2018-10 | reverse complement strand
CCATCACCCGCGAACTGTCGCGCGACATCCTCGGCAACCTTATAAAATAACGACAAAACAATAACAACAAAAATAAACTAATAAACTAACACGTAAAAACAATGAAAAGCAAATCGTTATGGATTATTCTCGGCATAGTCGCCGTCATAGTCCTTTGGGTAATTTCCGCAAACAACAAAATGGTCAGCAAACAAGAGAACGCCAAAGGCAAATGGGCCGATGTACAAGCCGACTATCAGAGGAGGCTTGATCTGGTGTCGCAGGCCATCAACATTGTGAAAGGTGCAGGCAACTACGAGTCAAGTACTCTTGAAAATGTCATCAAAGCCAGAAACAACGTCATCGAGCTTGACAAGGACGACCTGACTGAAGAGAACGTCAAAAAGTTCCAAGCCGCCTATGACCGCATGACACAGGAGATGAACAAAGCCATCAACGTCACCGTCGAGCGTTATCCTGAGTTGACCGCTACACAGAACTACAGAGATTTCCAAGCCCAGATCGAGGGTTGCGAGAACCGCATCAACGTCTCGCGCAAGAAATACAACGACGCCGTGAAGGACTACAACGTCTCCATCAAGAAGTTCCCCAACAGCATCATTGCCGGCATCTTCGGCTTCGACGAAATGGGTTACTTCGAGGCTTCGGAAGGTGCTGAAAAAGCACCGTCAACGGAATCGCTTCTGTAAAAATTAAAATCAATTCACGTGGCAAAGAAAGTTAAAAAAGTTCTGTTTCTTTTGCTGGCGCTTGCAGGGTTTACAGCCAGTGCACAGACTCCTTACTATGACGAGATTGGGTGGCTTCCCCAAAAAGAGAACCACTTCGTCTATGACTATTACGGCATACTGAATGAAGTACAGCAAGACACCTTAGAATTTATACTTAAAGCCTTTAACGACAGCACTTCCAACCAAATTGCCATCGTCATCACCCACGGCTTTGGCGGACGCGACATTGCTTCTTTTGCTTTCGAACTTGGCGACGAATGGGGCGTGGGACAGAAAGACCTGGACAACGGCGTGGTTATTGTCGTGAAGCCTAAAGACGAGACCGACGGCGAGGTATGGATAGCCACTGGCAAAGGTCTTGAAGGCGTGCTTCCCGATGTATTCTGCAAACGCATCATTGACGACAAGATGATACCGAAATTCAAGGAGGAAGACTACTACGGAGCCATCGTCGATGCACTGACAATAATCTTACCCGTATGCGCAGGAGAATACAGTTATGAAGACTACAAGAAAGACAATGATCCAGGAATGCTGCCGTTGTTGTTTGTTGGCGGTAGCATAGGACTCTTAGCATGGCTCGCCCACAGATCCAAGAAGAACGGCGGCACCGGCTCTACTGGCGGACACTACTATGGAGGCATACCCAGTTCTCGGAGCAGCTGGAGCAGTTCCAGCCATTCCTCGGGCAGCAGCTTCGGTGGCGGCAGTTTCGGAGGCGGAGGTGCCGGAGGCCGATGGTGACGCTATTAACAATTGTTGAAAAAAAAACAGAAAATTTTCATTTCCGACTGCAAAGTTATATCTATTTTTGCAGTCGGAAAATTTTATGTCTTATAACAGATAATAAATACATAACAATATGAGATTCATCATCAACAGCCAATTATTTTTGAAGCATCTCAGCGCTCTGAGCGGAGTAATTTCGAACAACAACACGGTACCCATCATTTCTTGTTTTCACATGCATTTGGATGGCAACATTTTGACCATTAAGGCTACAGATTTGGAGACAACTTTAGTCACCCGCATTGAACTGGAGAATGCCAAGGTTGAAGGAATCGACAGCATCGCAGTCCCTGCAAAGCTGATGCTCGACATGCTCAAGTCGCTCGACGACGTGCCTTTGAATTTCTCAGTTGATGCAAGCAACTTCGGCATCGAAATTAGCTCGGGGGAAGGCAAATACCGCCTCGCTGGACAGAACGCCGACACCTACCCCACTATGCCCGAGATGAAGGAGACCGTCCAGACAACCATGCCTGCCTCGCTTATCGTCAACGCAATCAACAAGACCGCCTTCGCCGCATCCAACGACGAAATGCGCCAGCAGATGTCTGGCATCTTCTGCGAACTGACGCAGGAAAATGTCACATTCGTGGCCACCGACGCTCACAAACTGGTGCGCTACCGCCGCAAAGACATCCACGCCGACGAGGTCGCCAATTTCATCCTCCCCAAGAAGCCCATCTCGCTGGTCAAGAACATCCTTGGAAGCAACAAAGAAGAGTGCGAAGTGACACTGAACTACAACCAGACAAATGTCTTCTTCTCGTTCGACAACTTCCTCATTGTCTGCCGCCTGGTGGACGGCAAGTACCCCAACTACGAGGCAGCCATTCCAAAAGACAACCCCAACAAACTCACCATCGACCGTAACACCTTCATCAACACTCTCAAGCGCGTCAGCCTCTTCTCCAACCAGTCCACACACCAAGTGCGCCTCAGCATCAATGAACGCGAACTGAAAATCTCAGCCGAAGACCTTGAATTCTCCAACGACGCACACGAAACCATCCCCTGCAGCTACGACGGCGAACCCATGGAGATAGGATTCAACGCCAAGTTTCTGACCGAGATGATCAGCAATCTCGACACCGAGCAGATTTTAATGGAACTCTCGCACCCCAGCCGTGCAGGTATCATTTTCCCCATCAACGACAGCGAGGAAGCAGCCCAGAACGAGGATATCCTTATGCTCGTCATGCCTGTCATGCTGGCAAACTAAGCGCTTTAATAACTCACGATACACAAACATCTTCTTTCGAAAATCCTACCCTTGAGGGCAGGATTTTTTTTATTTTCTTTTTTATCCGTAATTTATAATTTATCTGTATCTTTGCAAATTCAAATACAACAATTACAGCGCTTTAATAACGGAAACATTATTTGCACAATAACGGCTAAATGAAGGACAAGTAAAAGGCATGCGAGAAATTATTTTACCATATTATAAAAAATTAGTAATTTTGCACTCGCTATGAGTAGTAAAAAAACAAGACGACACAGCAAGATAAACCTCTGGGCAGGACGCACTTCCACTGTATTCAGCATTATGCTGGTACTCTTCGTTTTCGGACTCCTGCTCTTTGTGGAATACCATTCCTACAAGGCAACGCACGAAATGCAGGAACGCATAGCTTACCAAGTTGACCTCAATAGCGAGACCACCGAAGAGGAGGCTCTGGGCTTGAAAGAGGACCTGCAGGAACTTGATTATGTAAAGAATGTTGACTACATCTCGGCTGACGAGGCGGCACGGCTCTTCTCTGCCGAGCTTGATGAGGACTTTCTCACCCTCCTCGACAGCAACAACCCTCTTTACCCGACTCTTATGGTCACTTTCAAGGCCAACAACAACCCTCAGCAGATGCTCGAGTTGCGCCAGCAGTTCGAAAAAGAGGTGATGGAATACACCAACGTTGACGGTGTCACCTATCACGAATCAATGCTCAACGACCTAAGCCAGATATTCTACAAACTATCCTGGTTCTTAGTCATCTTCGTGGTGCTGTTGCTCATCGTCTCCGTAGCATTGATAAGCACAACCATAAAGATTGCCATCTACAACAACCGCTACACCATCCAGACGATGAACATGGTTGGCGCCAAAATGGGCTTCATCACACGCCCCTTCCTTTGGCGCAGCATACTCTACGGTTTCCTTGGTGCCCTGTTCGCCATAGTCCTCATGTATGCCGCTATCTATGTCTTCAATAAGCAGTTCCAACTGGCTATCTTCCACCCAAGATACTTTAACGGATACATAGTCATCACCGCGATAGTCTTCATTGTGGGCATCTTCATATCATTCATAGCCACTTACCTCTCGGTGCACAGACACCTGCGCAGCAAAACCGACCAATTCAATTAATCGACAAACAAATAAAAACAACAATATATGGCAATGATTCCATGTCCTAAATGCGGGAAGAAAATATCAGACAAAACGGCTAAATGCCCGCATTGTGGATACACAAAACAAACAACATCTGGCAACAGCAGCAACATCGCTTTTGCTTTCGGTACAACCAATTATATCCTGATGGCTGCAGGCATCGTTATCCTTGGTCTCGGATACATCCTGCTCAGCGGCGGCGGCAGCGACGATCCAAACGTCTTCAACCCGGCCATGTTTGACAACCGCAGAATGGTGGTCGCTCCGATCCTTATCATCATTGGACTCGTGGTGGAGATTTGCGCCATCATGTTCCGCCCGAGAGAAAAAAACGAACCCTCAAACGAGGAAACAACTAAAGAATAATCTACATAATTATGGATTGGATACAAGCACTTATCCTTGGTGTCGTCCAGGGACTTACAGAGTATTTACCCGTCAGTAGCAGTGGACACCTCACTATCGGATCCACACTCTTTGGCATGCAGAGCGGCGAAGATATTCTCGCCTTCAACATCGCAGTCCACGTGGCCACGGTGCTAAGCACATGCGTCATCCTATGGAAAGAGATAGTATGGATTTTCCAAGACCTCTTCAAATTCAAATGGAATGAGGGAACCAAATACGCCGTCAACATTCTTATCTCCATGATTCCCATAATGATTGTTGGTTTCATGTTCAAGGATGTTGTCGAGGAATTCTTCGACCCGAACCATTCGAAGGAGATATTCGGCAACCCTCTCTTCATTGTTGGCTGCTGCCTTATGGTTACTGCTTTGCTGCTGGCCTTCTCCTATTTTGCCAAGCCGCGCCAGCGCGATAATGTCTCGCCATTCCACGCCTTCGTCATCGGTATCGCACAGGCTCTGGCCGTACTACCCGGCCTGTCACGTTCCGGCAGCACCATAGCTACAGGGCTTTTGCTCGGCAACAAGAAAGAGCGTCTGGCACAGTTCTCATTCCTCATGGTCATACCTCCCATCCTCGGCGAGGCTTTGCTCGACGCCAAGGAACTCATTGGAGGTGAAGCCACAACCAATGCCGGTACCATCGGGACCTTCCCGCTCATTATCGGCTTTCTGGCAGCCTTCATCGTCGGATGCCTGGCCTGCAAATGGATGATCGACATCGTAAAGAAGGGCAAACTGATATGGTTTGCAGTCTATTGTGCCGTTGTCAGTCTTCTGGTCATCGTGCTTCCTTACATTATGTAGTTGAACGTAATGGCTGAAAGAGTCGGACTCGTCATTCCTTTCGACAAACCCCTGCAGTGGACCTCCTTTCAGGTCGTCAACAAACTTAAATGGCACATCAAACGTACCTTTGGCCTGAAGAAATTCAAGATAGGCCATGCAGGTACTCTCGACCCTTTGGCGTCGGGACTGCTGCTTGTCTGCGTCGGAAGCGCCACAAAACAGATTGACACGCTCCAGTCGGGAATAAAGGAATACAGCGGTACTATGGTGCTTGGTGCAACTACCCCCTGCTACGATCTGGAGCAGGCCATTGATCGATACTACCCCACAGACAATGTCAACGCTGAAAACATAGAAGCTGCCCGTCAGCACTTTACAGGCGAGATTGAGCAGGTTCCACCTATGTTCTCAGCAGTGAAAGTTGACGGAAAACGTGCTTACGTGTCAGCCCGCGATGGTTCTCCCGTAGAGATAGCACCCAAAAAAGTCACTGTCTATGATTTTAAGATAACAGGATTCAGACCTGGGAAAGAGGGCGTTGCCACATTACTTCCCAAAACAGCAGAGGATGCCGGACGAGAACTCTACCGCAACCCGCGCGGCACTGTCCCTGAACATTTACCACAAATAGACTTCTTTTTCCGCTGCAGCAAAGGGACCTACATCAGAAGCATAGCACGCGATTTCGGCGAAGAGCTTCACTGCGGGGCATTCCTCAGCGCACTACGCCGCGAACGTATAGGAGATTACAGTGTGAACGAGGCTTTGAATATCAACGACATGGAATCGGTGATTACCGTCGACAACCCTACATACAGCATCCTCTCCGCACTCAAGACTACTTGATAATCTTCAGTGCATTGCCGTTGTTGCGCAAAATATATACTCCACTTGCAAGATGGCTAATATCAATGCGTTCTGCATCGTGGCACTGCCATGAGAGGAGCAGTTTGCCCTGCAAGTCATAAAGTGCCACTTGGCCCTCGGCCTCGACAGTCAGCCACTCCTTTGCAGGATTTGGATAAGCTTTGATTGCCGGAATCGGCTGCGGGTCGCTGATTCTCACGAAACTATCCGCGTCGCCTGTGGTGAACCAGAGTCGATATTCCTTAATCGTCTTCTGATCCTCTGAGGTGACATTGATACGTGCCAGCCAAAGCGTGTCGTTGACCTGCTCACGGCTAATTTGTACCGAGGCATCGTTGACCTCGGGGGTAGCAGATATAGCAACATTGTCAAGCACAAAACCCTCTTCCACATGTATGGCATAGCTGAACCTGCCCTTGCTAAAATCCTCCAAGGCCTGGTAGTTTACTTTGATTCCCGTCAGCCAGGCGCTGTAGATGAACTGCATATCGTCAACTGAAAGCGAGTCGTTTGCGTCGCCGCCACCTGGAGTCTCGTTGGTAGTGATATTCACCAAGATATATGCTGCCTCAGACGTGCCGTCATAAACAAAAGGTACCTTTTTCAACATCCACTGCATTTGACTGTTCGACGTGGTGGTGCGTGTCGTGCTTGCTACTGCCCTGCCCTTATATTTGCCAAGGCTGCTCAAATCGTTAGGAGCGCGAAAGTCATTGTCGCCATGAATGATAGCTTCGACATGCGCCACCGAACTGGCACTACCTGCATAGAAACTGACCCACACGTACAAAGAGTCGGGCGTACCGTGGAAAGGCTGGCAAAAATCGGCATTGCCACGCATGGTGTAATTGTAGTTGTCGCTACTACCCGCAGACATGGCGCCGGCATGGATGCGTCCCGTGGTCATGTTGCCGTTGGCCTTAATGCCCGCAATCGATTTTGTATATATGGTCAGATAGCGGTTGCCTGTGGAGCCTGGACAACCGCCGTCACGACAAAAATGATGATTGGCAGATGCCAGACCAGAAAAGGTTCCGTCGCTCGTAGAGAAAGTGTTCCAATGTCTTGGCTCCGACGTGTAGTCTCCCTCCCAATATTCAAAGCTGGGGTTAGGAAGATGATAAACATGCTGCGCCTTTGCTGTATAGCAAAAAAACAACGCGGAAAAAACAACTGAAAATAATCTTAATTTCATGGAGTTTAAATATAAAAGAAAAAAATGTTACCAAAAAGAGAAAATTGCTTTTTAAGTTTCTTCGAATCAGTATTCTGCGAAAAAACACCATAAACCGTTGAACCCGAGCCACTCATAGAAGCATAGAGAGCACCACTGTTGTACAATTCACATTTTATCTGATTCAGAATAGGATGCTTTTCAAACACATGTGGTTCGAAATCGTTTTCTATCGTCCTCTTCCACTCCGTGATCGGCTCCCTGACAAGTGTGGAGAGCTGCACCAAATCATCACAACCGCAGTATTTTGTAAGTGACACTCCCCTGTATGCTTCCGCCGTCGATACCGACTCTTCGGGCTTGACAAGAAAAAGCGCATGTCCCGACAATGGATTGAAGCCAAGAGGTGTGAGATTGTCACCTATGCCCATTGCCAGTGCTGGTTGGTTATCGACAAAAAAAGCGCAGTCGGCACCAAGTCGAGCTGCATAGTTTCTCATCTGGTCGTCAGATAGTTGCAAAGAGAAAAGTCTGTCGAGCATCTTAAGGGTAAATGCTGCGTCGCTGCTGCCACCACCCAGACCAGCCCCATAGGGAATATTCTTTTTTAGGCGGATATTGACAGGAGTTATTTCCCCTCCGCACTCCGACTGTAGCAATCTGTAAGCTTTGACCACAAGATTGTCGACTGGGTCACCGTCGAGGGTAATGCCTTGAAGTTCAAAACCAAAACTATTGGATTTATTGATTTCTAACTCATCACATAGAGGTACTGGAAGAAAGATGCTCTCAAGATCATGGTAGCCATCCTCGCGACGACGCAAGACCCGTAGGCCAAGATTAATCTTGCAGTTTGGAAAATCAATCATCGCTTTCTTTTTTTTTATTGCCATCAACGGTACGATCGACGACCGATTCATAGGCGCGTATTATCCTTGTCACCAATCGGTGGCGGATGACGTCGCTGTTGTCGAGCTCTATAACCGAGATGCCATCTATATTCTTCAATATCTGCGTAGCCTGTACCAATCCTGACTGCTGATGGCGCGGAAGATCTATCTGCGTGATGTCACCAGTCACAACAAATTTGGCGTTCCGACCCATACGTGTCAGGAACATCTTCAGCTGAGCAGAGGTGGCGTTCTGCGCCTCGTCGAGAATGACGAAGGCATTGTCGAGTGTACGTCCGCGCATGAAAGCAAGCGGAGCTATTTCAATAGTGCTGTCCTCCCAATAAGATAGCAACTTCTGCTGAGGAATCATGTCACGCATGGCGTCGTAGAGGGGCTGCAAGTAGGGGTCAAGCTTGTCACGCAAGTCGCCTGGCAGGAATCCCAAGTTCTCACCTGCCTCCACAGCTGGACGGGTCAGAATGATGCGTCGTATTTCTTTGTTCTTCAATGCCCTTACAGCAAGTGCCACTGCCGTGTAAGTCTTTCCAGTACCCGCAGGACCAATGGCGAAAACCATATCGTTTTTCTTGACAGCCTCCACAAGACGTTGCTGGTTAGGAGTGCGAGCCTTGATAAGCAGACCATTGCGACCATGAACAAGGATTTCGTCGTTTGTCTCCGTTTCAGGACCTCCGTTACTCTCGAAAATTTGCATTATGGCGTTCTCGTTGAGGCGGCCGAACTTGCCATAGTAAGTTATCATGGCATTAAGTTTCTCCTCAAAAAGGGATATCTCGTCTGTAGCACCGATAATCTTCAACATTTCGCCACGAACAATCAATTTCAATTTCGGAAACAACAGCCTCACAAAATCCAAAAGACTGTCATTTGTACCCCAAAAATGCGCATAATCAACCTCTTCTAACGAAATAATCTTCTCAATACCTTTTTCTTCCATGCAGGATTATGTCTTTGTTTGAAGTTGCAAATTTACGAAAAATTTTAAAAATGAGTCAAAAAATTTTGCCACGTCGCCCAAAATTAGTATTTTTGCATTTTCAAAAAAATCAACATTTGTAATTCATAATTCTTAATTATTAAATAAACCATGGTAGATTACAAAAAAATAGGACTGGTAAACACACGCGCAATGTTTGCCAAAGCCGTTGACGGCGGATACGCCATTCCGGCATTCAATTTCAACAACATGGAACAGATGCAGGCCATCATCCAGGCAGCCGTAGAAACCAAATCTCCTGTCATTCTTCAGGTTAGCAAGGGAGCTCGCGACTATGCCAACCAGACCCTCCTGCGCTATATGGCAGAAGGTGCCGTAGAGTATGCCAAAGAACTTGGCTGCCCAAATCCACAGATTGTGTTGCACCTTGACCATGGCGACAGCTTCGAGACCTGCAAGAGCTGTATAGACATGGGTTTCAGTTCAGTAATGATCGACGGTTCGGCACTCCCCTACGATGAGAACGTCGCTGTCACACGTAAAGTGGTTGAATACGCCCACCAGTTCGACGTCACCGTTGAAGGCGAACTCGGCGTTCTGGCCGGTGTCGAGGATGAAGTCTCCGCAGCCGAAAGCCACTATACCAAACCCGAAGAAGTCATCGACTTCGTCACTAAGACCGGTGTTGACAGCTTGGCAATCAGCATTGGAACCAGCCACGGTGCCTACAAATTCACCCCCGAACAGTGCACCGTTGACCCGCAGACAGGCCGCCTCGTGCCGCCTCCATTGGCATTCGACGTGCTGGCAGCCATCGAGAAGAAACTCCCAGGCTTTCCAATCGTACTTCACGGTTCCAGCAGCGTGCCACAGGACGAGGTTGACACCATCAACGCCAACGGCGGTGCACTGAAAGCTGCAGTGGGCATCCCCGAAGAGCAGCTCCGCAAAGCCGCCAAGAGTGCTGTATGCAAGATCAACATCGACAGCGACAGCCGTCTGGCCATGACCGCTGCCATCCGCAAGCACATGGCAGAGCATCCCGAGCACTTCGACCCGCGTCAGTATCTGAAACCTGCCCGCGAAAGCATGAAGAAGATGTACATTCACAAGATTGTCAACGTTCTTGGCTCGAACGACAAGCTCTAAAAAGACAAGACCTTTAACAGAGGGTGCCACGAAAATAAAACGTGGCACCCTTTATTCTTTATTATATTTTACAAAATATTTTGCCATTTCACACAAACTCTGTATATTTGCACTTTCTTTCCGCATCATAGAAAGTATATAAAATATTGATACCAAAATTTATAGACAATAAATGAAGAAACTTGCAGTGGTCGCTTTCGGCGGTAACGCCTTGCTTCGCAGCGGCCAAAAAGGTACATACAAAGAACAACTTGAGAATGTGGAGCAGACTTGCGAGAGCCTCTGCCACCTGTTGAAACGTAACTACAACGTCGTCATCGGACACGGCAACGGTCCCCAAGTGGGCAATGTCATGCTTCAACATGAGGCAGGTCGCGCCAAAGGTATCGAGGCAATGCCTATGGATTTCTGTGTTGCCGAGACCCAAGGCTCTATAGCCTACATGATTGAGATGGGTTTGCGCAACGTCATGGCTCGCAACGACATTCAACGCAATGTCGTCACTTTGGTAACAATGGTGGCGGTGAACAAGCTTGACCCCATGTTCCAGAACCCAACAAAACCTGTGGGTCCATACTATACCAAGGAACAGGCCGAAGAGTTTGCCAAAGAAACTGGTGCAAAATACAAGGAGGATCCCAAAGGAAACGGATGGCGCAAAGTCGTCGCCTCGCCAAAACCTGTGCGTATAAACAACATCAAGATTGTTGAGAAACTTGCCAAGTCCGGCAGTATCGTAGTCACCGTCGGCGGTGGCGGAATACCATGCGTTGAGGAAAGTGACCGCGTGACCGGTGTCGAGGCTGTCATTGACAAGGACCTCGCCAGCGCACTCTGCGCAATAGAGATCGGTGCCGATGAGTTCTACATCCTCACCGATGTTCCCAAGGTCTATATTAATTTCCGCAAGGAAAATGAGGAGGCTCTGGACGTCATCACCGTTGCACAAGCAAAGAAATACCTTGAAGAGGGGCAATTTGCCGAGGGAAGCATGGCTCCAAAGATCCGTGCCGCCATCATGTTTGTGGAGCATGGCAGCAAGAGTGACAAAAAACGCGAGTGCATCATCACCGAAGCCGGCCAGCTGAACAACCCACACTGCGGAACAAGAATCGTCCGATAACCTTATTTTTAGAATTTCATAATTCAAAATTCAAAATCAATAAAAATGGCTTACAATTTAAGAAACCGCAACTTTCTGAAGATTTTAGACTTCAGTCCAAAGGAACTCAATTATTTGCTCGACTTGGCTCGCGACCTGAAACGCGCTAAGTATGCCGGCTGCGAGCAGCCCAGACTTACGGGCAAGAACATCGCCTTGATTTTCGAGAAGACCTCCACCCGTACACGCTGCGCCTTCGAAGTCGGAGCAAAAGACCAGGGTGCCCACGTCACCTATCTCGGCCCCACCGGCAGCCAGATTGGCATCAAGGAGAGCATGAAAGACACCGCACGTGTGCT
>JAEEGL011807843.1_pt1 | contig 11607 bp, 5 predicted proteins | sample 9134231 | NCBI WGS metagenome assembly JAEEGL01 (sample SAMN16246548, study PRJNA631951) | gut metagenome | biome: gut microbiome; feature: rumen; material: fiber-attached | host: Bos | place: Iran: Karaj | collected 2018-10 | reverse complement strand
TGGCCGCGGCGGTGCAAGCCGCCTTTGCCGCGATGGCTGTGGGGGAGGACGGGTACGTGTCGCTGCGCCGGTCCATCAGTGAGGCAAAGAAGGGCGGCTATGTCTTTCACTACAACGCGCCTGTGCTGATTGTGACCGCGAACAGGAGGGACTACGGCAATGCCATGGCGGACAGCGCCTGTGCACTGGAAAACATGATGATCGCGGCCAATGCCCTGAACCTGGGCAGCTGCTGGATCAACCAGCTGCACTGGCTGGATGGCAATGCGCAGATACGGGCAATGCTGGAAGGCCTTGGCCTGGGAAAGGATGAAACCGTTACCGGCGGGCTGATACTGGGCTATGGCGAAGAGGGGCAGCCGGCGCGCGGGGCGCTCCCTCGCACCGGGAACCCGGTGACCTGGGTGGATGAGGCGGAGAAGGATGAGTAAGCTTCAGTTTGTTTTTGTCCATGGGCTGAGCGGCTGGGGCAGCTATGACAGCGCATACCGCCGCATGCCTTACTGGGGAATGCGCGGCGGAGACCTGATCGCCTGGCTGCGCGGTGAGGGGTTTGACTGTTTCGCGGCCTCCGTGGCGCCCACGGGCAGCGCATGGGACAGGGCCTGCGAGCTGTACGCTCAGTTATCCGGCAGGCGCGTGGACTACGGGCTGGCGCACAGCCGGAGGTGCCACCATGAACGCCTTGGCCGGGACTTTTCCGCCTGCCCGCTGATTCCCTCGTGGAGTGAGGAAACCAGGCTGGTGCTGCTCGGCCACTCCTTTGGAGGAACGACGGTGCGGCTGTTTTCCGAGCTTGTGGCCAGGGGAGACAGTGAGGAAAGAGCGGCGGGAGCAGACAGCCCACTGTTTCTTGGCGGCATGGGGGAGCGCATTCACAGCGTGGTCACCCTCGCGTCGCCCATGAACGGCACGACGGCCTATGACCTGTTTGAGGACCCGGGCTTCCACCCGGAGGATGTGAAGGTGCCGCCTTGGAGCAGGGCGCTGGCGCGCGCAATGGCCCTGGGCACCAGCCCGCGCAGGGACGGAAGGGATGACCGGGACTGGGCGGACTGGGACATGCATGTCGACAATGCGCGGGCGCTCAACAGCAGGCTGCGGGAACTGCCCGGCGTCTATTATTACTCTGTGCCGTGCAGCCATACCGAGGCGCAGGCAGACGGCACGCACAAACCGCGGCGGGGAATAGAGCCGCTGTTTGTGATGCGCTCCACCCAAATCGGGGCCTATACAGGCCGGACAAAGGGCGGAGTGACACTGGATGAGGCCTGGCGAGAGAATGACGGGCTGGTCAACACCGTCTCCGCCGTCGCGCCGCTGGGTGCGCCAGCAAAGCCGCTGGACAGGGAAAACCTTCAGACAGGCATGTGGAATGTTTTTCCGGCTTACGACGGCGACCATATGGCCCTGCAGGGAGGCCTGACGCACAGGCACGATATCCGCTTCTTTTACCGCGAACTGCTGACGCTGATTTCCGGAACGGCGCAGGAATGAGGCGCAGTGCCGATTGGGCGTCCCCTTACCAGGCGGCCCGGATTGATTCCGTGCCGCTTTTTGCGCGGAGGCAACGCAGCGCTTGCAAAGGGCAGCGCGTTGTGATATGGTATGCGGGATTCCGCACGTGGCCGGCACGGAGTAGGCCGACCCACTGTGGCTGACAGGAGACGACGGATGAAGAAGCAAGCTTTTCCCTGGCGCGACTTTCTCAGCAGGATCGCAGTCATCGCCGTGCCGGTGGCCCTGCAAAACCTGCTGACCACCACAGGCTCCATGGTGGATACGATGATGATCGCCTCGCTGGGGCAGACAGAGGTCGGGGCTGTGGGCCTCTGTGCCCAGTTTTCCTCGCTGATGTTCAGCGGGTACTGGGGCTTTGTCGGCGGCGGCATGCTGTTTTTCGCTCAGTACTTCGGCGCGGGAGACGATGAGGGCATCAACCGCTCCTATGGGCTGACCCTGTCCTTCATGATGGCGGTGGGACTTCTGTTCGGCGCGGCGGCCGTGCTCGCGCCGGATGCGGTGATGCGCATGTACACGGACAAGCCGGCCATACAGCAGATTGGCGCGGAGTACCTGCGCATTGTAGGCTTTTCCTATCCGCTGACGGTGTTCTCCATGGCGATGGCGGCGTTGCTGCGCTGCACGGAGAGGGTGCGCATTCCGCTGTACGGTTCCCTCACGGCGGTGATCACCAATGTGCTGCTCAACTGGATACTGATCTTCGGCAACCTCGGCGCGCCGGCCATGGGCATCCGCGGCGCGGCTCTGGCCACGGTGACGGCGCAGGCGGTGAGCATCATTGTGGTCATCCTGCTGGCCCGCCGCAGCGGCCACCGCTATCTGCTGGCCGTGCGGCGGCACTTTGGCTGGGACGGCGCTTTCATCAGGCAGTACATCAAAAAATGCCTGCCCATCATCCTCAATGAAGCGCTGATCGGTGTGGGAAACATGGTCATCAACATGGTGCTGGGCCGCCAGAGTGAGGAGGCAATTGCCGCCCTCGCGGTGTTCAGGACCCTGGAGGGACTGGTCATCGGCTTCTTTGCGGGCTTTTCCAACGCATCCTCCGTGCTGGTGGGCACACAGGTGGGGGCAGGGCACATCGACACGGCCTATTCCAGGGCGTGGCGGCTTGTTTACCTGTGCCAGGGCATCATCAGCCTCATCTGCTGCCTGCTGGCGGCGCTTCACACACCCATCCTCCGCGTGATGGGCATGACGGGGGAGAGCTTCCGCCTGGCCTTCGGCATGATCTGCATCTATGGCGTGGCGGCGGTGATCCGCATGGGCAACTGGACGCAGAATGACACCTTCCGCGCCGCCGGTGACGCCGTGACGGGCACCGTGCTGGAAATCGTTTTCATGTGGGTGATGGTGGTGCCTTGCGTGCTGCTGACGGGTCTGCTGTGGCATCTGCCCACGCTGATCGTCTTTGCCTGCTGCTATATTGACGAGCCGGTGCGCTATGTCATCATGCAGAGGCATCTGTTCCGCGCCGGCTGGATACGCCCCATCACGCCGGAGGGCACCGCCGCGCTGGAGAAGTGGAAGAAACAGCGCCGGAAAACGGCCGCGGAGGAGACCTGACCTCGCTGCTGCGGCAATAACAGAGCACAGACAGCCAGGAGGCGTACACAATCACCTCCGGCTGCCTGTGCTCTGTTTTTTGCCCGTTATCTTACGCAGAGACAGTCGTACCAGTGGACATAAAGCCGGCCGTTCACGGTCAGGCACTCGTTTTCGGGGAGCAGCTCGGACCAGCGCTTTCCATAGCGGTCGATGGCCCAGTCATCCCGGTTGAAGCGTCGCCACAGCACTGTGTGCCCTTCGCGGTTTAAATACTTCTCACTCACGGTGCCTGCGTCGTACGCTTCCAGATCCATCACGCATACGGTGTCATACTGAACGCCGCCCAGCGTCAGCCCACACCGGCCGATGATGTCAACCGGAGCACTGCCCGGCGCGGAGGTGACGACGGAACCGTCCCGGCGGATGGCACCGCGCTGCTCAAGGCGCACGGGCATGCCGCAGTTGTCCTCCCCGAAGCCCCAGCTGTCCATGAAGGCGTCCCCGTCCAGAAAGGTCGTGAGCGTCCGCACGCCATGGTCGATGTGCTCCGCCGAAAGGAAGCGGGTATAGCCGTCCTTTTCCTGCGCGGTGAACTGCCACTCCTCATGGCCGCCGCAGGAGGCTTCCACCGCGTCCCGCATTGGGTCATCTTCGGCAAGGCAGGCTTCCCGCGGCAGTACGCTGGCCCGGATCGACACGCCCGAGAGACCGTGAACGCTTGCGGGACCCGTGACAGCCATGTCGTAGGCGATATCCAGCTTCCGGGAGGGCAGGTCGTACATGCCCCACAGCAGTGTTTCACCGATGCGCGGCACAATGAACCAGCCTGTCAGCTCCTCGCACTCCACAGAAAACGCGGGCTCGTCCTTCCAGACGATGGAATACTCGGGCAGGAACGCTGGCAGGGTCTTTTTTTCAGTCTGTTGCATGTGAATACCTCCGTTTGGCGGGTAGGGATATGCGGCGCGGAAGCGGGCTCGGGCTGTGCTCATGCGGCTTTTGACCGTGCCCTCCGGAATGCGAAGCCGTGCGGAGATCTGCTTCTGTGAGAGCATCTCCTGGTAGAAAAGGCGCAGCATCAGCCGGTCGCGCTCACTCAGTGCCGCCAGTGCCTCCTCCACGGCGGAATCGTCCCCGGACGGCGCCTCGCGCTCGGGCAGGGTGTCAGTCAGCAGCTCCCTGCTTTTTTCCTGTGCCCGGTACCAGTCCGCGCATTTCCTTCGCGCGATGCCGAGTATCCATGGCAGGAAGGCTTCGCGGCTGCGCAGCTGCGGAAAGCCCTGAAAGGCCGCCAGGTAGGTCTCCTGCAGCACATCCTCCGCGTCCGCACTTTTGCCGATGTGCGCCTTCACCCAGCGCTCCACCGCAGTTTTGCCGAAATTCAGCAGCGCCTCAAATTCCTCCATGGGCATTCCTCCTCTCCCGTAAAGCTTGAAGCCGGCTTTCACTTATACAGTCGCAATCAGGCGGTGAAAGGTTCATTCCCCTGGAAAAAAGATGAAGAACAGCTGCGCTGCCACCTGCCGGTAATGAAAAGAACGGATTCGCCCTTCGTCAAAAAGCGCTCTGCCGGTGCAGGGCGCTGAGAATGCGCGCAGCGGCTTTGCCGCTCAGTAAGTAATTTCTTCGCCTGTGAGTTTCTTCCAGAATGTGCGCAGGAGGGTCTGGTTGGTCACGCCGTAGCTCGGATCGTTTTGCTGGCACTCGCTCATGTCACGAAGGAAATGGACGCAGTTCTGGCCGTCAAAGTTGTTGTTCTTGATCGTCTGGGACCCGTGCGCCACATTGTGCATGGTGGCCACGGTCCACAGGCCGCTGGGCAGCTGCACGTATACGGCCTTGGGACCCCAGTCGCTGCGGTTGCCGAAGGCGCGGAACTGTATGGCGGTGTCGGTGGCGGTCAGCGGCTCCACATCGGCGTGGCGGCCGAGGCTCATGTTGCGAAGCGTCCAGGAAAGGCCGGTCACCGGGTCATATACCAGCAGCGTCTGGCCGTTGCGCATGGTGGGCTTGATGTCGTTGAACCAGTGCAGCAGCCGCAGCTGGCTGACGGAAGGAGCAGCCATCTGCCCCACCGAGGCGGCGATACCGGCGCCGGAGGAGCCCTTCACCGCCGTGCCGGAATAGACCTTTGTCAGCGTAGCCGGGCCGGCGATGCCGTCGGCGGTCAGGCCGTTGTTCTGCTGGAAGGCTTTTACCGCGGCCACTGTGGCGTTGTCGTAGGTGCCGTAGGTGGAGGTGGTATAATCAAGGAAGGCGAGCGCGCGCTGCAGCTGTTCAACCTGCGTGCCGCTCATGCCCTTGCGCAGCGTGGTGGATACCACCGGCTGTGCAGTGGGCACAGGCACACCGGTCACGACCGGCTGTACTGTGGGGGCAGGTGTGGAAGTGACGGTGCTGCCTGATTTGCGCGGCGCGGTAGGCGAGGCCAGCTGCGAATACGTGGCCGGGCCGGCGATGCCGTCGGCGGTCAGGCCGCAGCGAGATTGGAAATCCACCACAGCGAGCCTGGTCGCGGCGTCAAAATAGCCATTCGCGGAGCCTGTGTACCAGCCGAGCTCCTGCAGGCGCTGCTGCAGGGAGGTGACATCGGCACCGCTGTTGCCCAGGCGCAGGGTGCGGCTGGGTATGGTCCAGGCTGTTACGGGTGCGGTGGTCGGCGCGGGTGTGATGACTGTGTACGGCGTGGGCGTGACGACTGCCCAGGGCGTGGAGGTCGTGACGGGTGCGCCGGAGCGCGGCGCGGAGGACGAGGCCAGCTGTGAATACGTGGCCGGGCCGGCGATGCCATCGGCGGTCAGGCCGCAGCGGGACTGGAAGCTGACCACGGCCAGCCTGGTCGCGGCGTCAAAGTAGCCATGCGCGTGGCCCGTCGACCACCGAGGCCTCCGCAGGCGCCGCTGCCGGCGGACGACCGCGGCGCCGCTGTTGCCCAGGCGCAGGGTGCGGCTGGGCGCGGTCCAGGCTGCCATGGGCGCGGCGGTTGGCTGGAGGATGGGCACAGCGGTGGGCTGCGGCGTGGGCACTGCGGTCACAGCCGGGGTGGTGAGCGCCGGCGCGTTGACCAGCGCGAGACGGGCATAGGTCTGCGGGCCGGCAACACCGTCGGCGGTCAGGCCGCAGCGCTGCTGAAAGGCGACCACCGCGGCACGCGTGCTGCTGCCGAAATAGCCGTCCGGCGTGCCGGAAAACCAGCCCAGCTCCCTCAGCCGCGTTTGCAGTGAGGTGACGGCCGCGCCATAAGAGCCCTGGCGGAGGGTCACCGATGGCGGTGTCCAGGCGCCATAGGGGACTGGCTGAGCAGTCGGCGCGGCGGTAATCCATGGCACGGCGGTCGGAGCCGGTGTACTCCAGGGAAGGGCGGTCGGCGCGGCGGTCACCGCGCTTCCACCAAGCAGACGCTCTATCAGCTGAAGAACATTTCTGTCGGCGATGCCGGTCACGCTGAGCCTGTTTGCGCTCTGGAAGCGCACCAGCGCGCTGTAGGTCGCATTGCCAAAGATGCCGTCCGCTGTACCGCAGGAGTAGCCGAGACGGTTCAGCGCGGTTTGCAGCAGTGTCACCTGCGTGCCCCGGCTGCCCATCCGCAACGTTGTGTAGTCTCCCCCAAAGTAGGAGACCGGCTGCGCTGCAGGCGCGGCTGTCGGCCGGGGAGTCGCATACGGTACGTAAGGGGAGGCGGTGGTCACGGCGGTACCGTAGAGCAGGGCCAGGGTCTGCGCGTCCGCGATGCCGGTGACACTCAGGCCGCTTTCGCGCTGGAACAGGCGCACGGCGGCTTCTGTAAACGCGCCGTATCGCCCGTCGGCGGATCCGACCTGATAGCCGCGTCCGGCCAGGGCCTGCTGAAGGCGGACCACCTCCGGGCCCGAAGAACCGAAAAACAGGTCCGCCAGCGCGCCGGTGCAGAAAAGCAGGCAGGCCGCGGTAATATATATACAGAGGATGCGTTTCAACTGCTGTCTCCTCCTGTTCCTTCATCGTAATCAGCCTGAGTATAGCAGAATCGGCGCCGGATGGCAAGCGAGGGGGAAAGTTGTAACAGAATGCAAAACCTTCCCAAGAGGTGAAAAAAGTAGTATACTGCACACAGGAAAGCCCGCCTGCGCGCCGGAAACCGGGCGCTGCCGCCTGATGAAAAGGAGAAACCCATGGCCTTCACACACCTGCATCTGCACACCGAGTACAGCCTGCTGGACGGCGCATGCCGGATCGCCAGGCTTCCGGAAAAGCTGAAATCACTGGGAATGGACAGCTGCGCCATCACGGACCACGGCGTGCTGTACGGAGTGGTCGATTTTTACCAGGTGATGGTGGACGCGGGGCTGAAGCCCATCATCGGCTGTGAGGCCTATGTCTGTGCGGATCACCTGGACAAGACCAGCCGTGAAATGAGCCACCTGATACTGCTGTGCGAAAACAATACCGGCTACAAAAACCTGATGTGGCTGGACTCCGAGGCCTTCGTGAACGGCTTTCACTACCGCCCGCGCATGGACTATGAAATGCTTCGCGCGCACCACGAGGGGCTGATCTGCCTGTCGGCCTGCCTGTCCGGTGACCTGCCGAAGCTGCTTTTGCGCGGGGAATACGGTGAGGCGGAAAAGTATGTACGAAAGATGCAGGACATCTTCGGAAAGGACAGCTTTTTCATCGAGCTCATGGATCACGGCATCCGCGAGGAAAAAATCGTGCTTCCCAGGCTGATTTCGCTCGCGCGTGAGCTGGATGTGCCGCTGGTGGCCACCAACGACTGCCACTACCTGGAGGAGGAGGACGCCGCCGCGCAGGAGGTGCTGATGTGCATACAGACAGGCAAAACACTGTCTGACCCGACGCACATGCGGCATGACACCACCAAGCTGTATATCCGGTCAGAGGAGGAGATGCGCCAGCTGTTTTCCGCCGTGCCGGACGCGGTGGACAATACCGCCCGCATCGCGCAGCGGTGCAATGTGAGCTTTGAGTTCGGAGTGACCAAGATCCCTCATTATCCGGTGCCGGAAGGGGAGACCGCGCTGGAGATGCTCCGGCGCCTGTGCCTGGAGGGGATGCGCCGCCTGTACCCCGCCGCCGCGGAGGGGGACGAGCCGTACACCCGCATGGAGTACGAGATCGGCGTCATTAGCAGCATGGGCTATGTGGATTACTTCCTGATCGTGTGGGATTTCATCCATTACGCCAAGGAGAACGGTATCATGGTGGGGCCGGGGCGCGGCAGCGGCGTGGGCTCCATTGTGGCGTATCTGCTGGGCATCACCATGGTGGATCCGCTGAAATACCAGCTGCTGTTTGAGCGCCTCCTGAATCCGGAGCGCGTGTCCATGCCGGATATCGACACGGACTTCTGCTACGAGCGGCGGCAGGAGGTGATCGACTATGTGGTGCGCAAATACGGTGCCGACCACGTCAGCCAGATCATCACCTTCGGCACCATGGCTGCGAAGGGTGTGGTGCGCGATGTGGGCCGTGTGCTGGGACTGACCTACCAGGAGGCGGACACCATCGCCAAGGCGATTCCGTTTGAGCTGGGCATCACGCTGGAAAAGGCCATGAAGCTGAACCCGCAGCTGCGCAAAATGTACGAGGAGCAGCAGGAGGTAAGGCAGGTGATCGACACCGCGCTGAAGCTGGAGGGCATGCCGAGAAACGCCTCCACCCACGCGGCCGGTGTGCTGATCACTTCAGAGCCTGTGCTGGAGTATGTGCCGCTGCAGCGGAATGACGAGGTGATCACGACCCAGTTCGGCAAGGATACGATTGAGCACCTGGGGCTGCTCAAGATGGACTTCCTCGGCCTGAGAACACTGACGGTGATACGGGACGCGCTGGACATGCTGCGCGAGCTGCACGGCATAGAGATGTCCGCGGAGGATATTGACATCAACGACCCTGCGCTGTACGAGATGATCTCCAGCGGGGAAACCGACGGTGTGTTCCAGCTGGAAGGCGCCGGTATGCGCTCCTTCCTGATGAACATGAAGCCGGGCAATTTTGAGGACATTATCGCCGCGATTTCGCTGTACCGTCCGGGCCCGATGGAATCAATACCCCGCTATATCGCCGGAAAGCAGGATCCCTCCACCGTACACTATGAAACGGAGAAGCTGCGCCCCATACTGGATGTGACCTACGGCTGCATGGTGTACCAGGAGCAGGTGATGCAGATTGTGCGCGACCTGGCCGGATACAGCTATGGCCGCAGCGACCTGGTGCGCCGCGCGATGGCCAAGAAGAAGCACAAGGTGATGGAGGAGGAGCGGCACAACTTCGTCTACGGACAGACGGACAAGGACGGCAGAGTGCTCATTCCCGGCTGTGTGCGCAACGGCGTGCCGGAGGAGACCGCCAACCGAATTTATGACGAAATGATCGCCTTTGCCTCCTACGCCTTCAACAAGAGCCACGCCGCCGCCTATGGTGTGGTGGCCATGCAGACCGCGTGGCTGAAATACTACCATCCCGCGCCCTTTATGGCGGCCATGATCAACAGCGTATTCGGCAACACGGACAAGGTGGCGGCCTATATACAGTACTGCCGCGCCCATGAGATCGAGGTACTGCCGCCCAATGTGAACCGCTCGGTCTGGAAGTTCCACGCGGAGCGCGATGAAGGGGGCCGACTGTGCATCCTCTTCGGGCTCGGCGCGGTCAAGGGGGTCGGCGAAGCAGCGGTGCAGGCCATTGTCAGCGAGCGCCAGGCGGGCGGCCCCTACCGCAGCCTGTTTGACTTCTGCCGACGCATTGATACCGGCGCCTGCTCAAAGCGCGTGGTGGAGGCGCTGATCCTCTCCGGCGCCTTTGACGGCATGGGCGCGAACAGACCGCAGATGCTGGCGGTATACGAGCAGGAGATGGAGGCGAGCGCCAAAGGCCGCAGGCAGCGCGTGAGCGGGCAGCTCTCGCTGTTTGACATGGAGATGGGCGAGGAGCCGCTGATTGCGGCGACAGACACCTATCCGGACATTGAAGACTACCCCGCCAGAGCGCGCCTGTCCTATGAAAAAGAGATGACCGGCGTGTACATCACCGGCCATCCGCTGGACGGCGAGCGGAAAAAGCTGGAGAAGCTGCGCTTTTCCACTGCGGACCTGAAGGACATTGAGGACAGGGAAGACCACGGCATGGCTCTGGACGGGCTGACTGTGCAGATGGGCGGCATACTCACCGAGGTCAAGGGCAAGGCGACCAAAAAGGGCGCCTACATGGGCTTTGTGACGCTGGAGGACCTGACCGGCTCGATCGAATGCCTGGTGTTCCCGCAGCCCTTTGAGCGCTATCAGCCGCTGCTGCAGGTGGACGCGACCGTGGTGCTGACGGGCAAGCTCTCCATCCGTGAGGAGGAGAGCCCCAAGCTGCTGGTGGACCGTGTGGTACCGCTGGACGAATGGGACGGGGACGGGCGACCGGACAGGGCGGCGGACAGGGAAGCGCGAAGGCTGTTTGCCTCGGACTTCCTTGGCGCCGAGGTGTATGAGGCCGCGCCGCCGCGGGAAGCCCCGGAAGCGGAGCGGCTCACCGACAGCCAGCTGGCGCAGCGCTCGGGCAGGAAACTCTACATCAGGCTGACAAGGGAGAAGATGACGGCCTGCGCGGGGCAGGTGAACGTGCATCCGGGCAGCGTGCCGGTCTACCTGCATGTGCCGGAGGAAAAGCAGACCTACCTGTTGCCGAAGAACCAGTGGTGTGACGCCGGAAGCGCGGCGCTTGAGAGCCTGTGCGGCACCTACGGGGAGGAAAACGTTCGCCTTGTCGGGGCATGATCGGGAAGCAAACGGATACAGGGGAGCTGCCGCCGCGTCCGGCAGCCCCCCTTTTCCGCGCCGCTGCGAACCGAACAAATTGTTTCACACCGCGCGGCAAACCTGAACACAGCCGCCGGCGGCATGCTGCGTGTTTCACGGACGGAAAACGGCAAACACAATATAATGTATTAACGAATGAAACAAACCACAACGGAATGTAGCATACCCCCTTGACGAAACGAACAGGGTGGACTATAATAGCATCCGCACCCCAGGTGGACACAGTAGAATTGCGGGGAGCGGGAGACCTTTGTTTCCCGCTGCCGCTGTTTATTTGCGCTCTTTCAGGGAGAGACACAGGGAGAGTAAAAATGAAAGTCATCAAGAGAAACGGGTCGGAGGTTGTCTTCGACCAGGCAAAGATCACCAACGCCATCCGCAAGGCGAGCCTCAGCGCCGATGAGAGGGACCGGCTCACGGAGGAGGCCATCCAGTCCGCCAGCGACAGCGTCGCCGCCCGGTGCGCTGCGCTCGGCCGTGCCGTGTCGGTGGAAGAGATTCAGGACATGGTGGAAGTGCGCCTGATGGAAATGGGCTGCTACGAGGTGGCCCGCCTCTATGTGAGGTACCGCTTCCAGCGCTCACTGGTGCGCAAGTCCAACACCACCGACGCCCGCATCCTCTCGCTGATTGAATGCAACAACGAAGAGGTGAAGCAGGAGAACGCCAACAAGAACCCGATCGTCAACAGCGTGCAGCGCGACTACATGGCGGGCGAGATCAGCCGGGA
>JAEEGL011570758.1_pt1 | contig 11607 bp, 10 predicted proteins | sample 9134231 | NCBI WGS metagenome assembly JAEEGL01 (sample SAMN16246548, study PRJNA631951) | gut metagenome | biome: gut microbiome; feature: rumen; material: fiber-attached | host: Bos | place: Iran: Karaj | collected 2018-10 | reverse complement strand
CCCGTAGCTTTTTCTCGTTTTCTACGGGCGGCTTTCCAGCTTTTACCTTTCCGCCCGTAGCTTTTTCTCGTTTTCTACGGGCGGCTTTTCCGCCTTTGCCTTTCCGCCCGTAGTCTCTTCTCATTTTCTGCGGATGACAAGGCCCACAAACGAGAGGTACTCGTCCATTCCGCGCGCAAAAAATTCTTTGTCCTTACTTCCATACTCATGGCCTGATTGGAACCAGTCCTCCCATGCCTCTTCAAAGCAGTCCAGGTCAAAATCCATGACCACTTCGTACCCTTCATCCCGTCCCAGAATGCCAAGCCACTGCTGCCTTGTCTTGAAGGAATCGTAGTCCTTTTGGTCTCCGCCAACCCATTCCATAAAAGCCTCCGCTGCCTTTCCAGTCAGTTCTTTCTTAAGTCCCGGGATCGCAATGACGGCGACGCCACCCTTTTTCAGATAAGGCAGCACCATCTTTTTGAATTCTTCCTTGCAGGTCACAAAATAATGGAAGGCATCAATGCTCACGACGGCATCAAAGTATTCCTCCGCGTAGGGAAGGTCATTTGCATCCGCATGAACGGGGATGACCATGTCTGAAACGCCCCATGCTTCAAAGCTTCTGGCATTCTCCGTCGCAGAGATCCAAAGATCCGTCGCAAAAACCGTAACGCCCGCTTCCTTCGTCAGAAAGAGGCTCGTGATGCCGCGTCCGCATCCAAGGTCCATCACCCTGCTCCCCGCCGTCAGCGGGTATTTCCGGAGCATCTCCTCCAAAAGCCGGAGACTGTTCGGTCCCATCAAATACTCTTTATTAAAAAATTCCTGATAGTTTTCCAAATTCACTTTTTTATTCATGCTAATTATCCTTTCAAATCCGAATCGCGCCGCGTCTTCAGTTGCCTTATTCTCATAACCATTGCAAATAAAAAACCATGATATCTCACGGCATGGATATCATGGTTAGTTCTTCCCACATATTTCAGAAAACGAGGAAATCAAAGCAAAGCCATCTTCACTTCAATGCATGCTACGTGAAGTGCCAGGCTTTATACCATAATATTAAGCGTAATGAAACAGGGCTAACGGCATCTGCCATTAACCTTTGGGTAAACCGGAATCCGCACGGGATCCTGATCTGCCTTGCCATATGCGGTTTGCAATGGTTATTTCACCACAGTTAACATAAAAGCCCTCGTATTTCTTTTTAATTTTCTATATTATTACCCAATTTCAGGATTCTGTCAAGTTTTTTGAAGTTCGTCTGCTCCCTGGGGCTTCAATTCCTCTTTCACTTGTGTCTTTGAAGTGATCATTGTAAAGCTGGTCAGGAAAAGAAACGCGAAGCATAGGCCAAGACCGAAATTCTTAAAAATCAAACCCCAAACGATCAGCATCAACAAGAAAAACGCCGTTCTGGTAAACGTGATTCCCCAAATCTGCTGCTTCTCTACCTTGATCACCACTTTGTCCAAGTATTCCGCTTCCTTCACTTGGCCAAAGCTCACTGTATCCTTTAGGTTACTCAGCACGCACTCATCAAAATAGATTTCCTCCTCCGGAAGGTCTGGCGCAAAAAATCTTTCCTGCATGACATAGGTATCCGTAGACTCCGCAAACCATGCAGCCACGCCCGTCTTCCCCGTCGGGCCGCCGTCGATTCTCTTCATGGCGGCTATGCCGATCAAGTACTTCTGCTTGTCGATCTTTTTCAGCATTGCATAGACAACTCCGGCCTGCACGCCCTTGAGTTCCTTGCCCTCGTCATTTACAAAATTGGCGCTGGCGCGTTCAAACAATTGCTTTAATTCCTCTGAGGAAAGCTGATCCTTTAAGCCATCTGCCATCAGTAGCTTTCCCTTATCCATACTCTTCAAAACATACTTTGAAAGTAACGTCAGTTCACAGCCTTTCACGTATCCCATGGGCTTTCATCCTCCACGATTACGGAAACAATCTCTCGCTTCCTTGATGATCCCATCATACGTCAATCACGTAAGCAGCGGAAAAATCTGTTGCGAACGGAAACGATTTTGTCGTGAACGGAGTTATTTCTTCCGTTCGATAAATTTCAGGATGACTTCGACGGTTCCCTCCACGCCTATGTCGCTGCTGTTGACACACATGTCATAATTCCGGGAATCGCCCCATTTGCCCTCACAGTAATAGTTGTGATAGTTTTTGCGCGTATAGTCCTTTTTCTTCATGAGCTTGCGCGCCTCTGATTCAGAGAGCTGATACTTTTTCATAACGCGCTCGCATTTGGTCTCCAAGTTGCCAAGCACAAACGCTGAGACCATGCAGGGATAGTCCTTCAGCACGTGCTCCGAGCATCTGCCGACAACGACAAAGGATTCGCCTTTTTCCGCCAGCTTTTTCAGATACTTAAACTGCATCTTTGCAAGATTCTCTTCAACGGCGCTGGAAAAGCCTGCAACCGTCCTCGAAAGGAACGGATTCTTGGGCCTCTCGTCATATTTCTTCGCATCCTCATAGGGGATGTTGTTTTCATTGGCCAGATCATACAAGAGCCGGTCATCGATCAGCTGGATTCCCAGCTTTTTTGCGATAAGTTCGGCGACCTCGTGACCGCCGCTGCCAAATTCACGGCCTATGGATACGATCAATTGTTTTTCCATGTTTGCCTCCATTGATCCCACGTCAAGGGAAACATGTCACGGGGACGGTTCCATTGACACGTTATAAATATCTCAGATAGATACAGATCATGCAGATAAAGATCGTTACAATCGTAATGGGAACGGTCACCTTGCAGTATCTTCCCCAGCCGATGAGGTGTCCGTTCTGTGATGCGATGGATACGCCAACCACGTTTGCTGACGCACCGATCGGCGTTGCAGATCCGCCAATGTCGGTTCCGCAGGCCAGCGTCCAGGCCAGCACGTTCAGATCCATGCCCGTCGTTTCCGCCAGCGTCTTGATCACAGGAATCATCGTTGCCGCAAACGGAATGTTGTCCACAAAGGCGCTCGCCACCGCAGACAGCCAAAGGATCACTGCTATCATGACGTAGGCGTTGTTTCCGCAGATGCTGCTGATCACGCCTGCCATGGCCTCCAGCACGCCCGTCTGCTCCAATCCTCCAACGACGATAAACAGTCCAACAAAGAATAATAAGGTCTTATAATCTACCTTGCGGAGCAGTTCCCACGCGTGGCGGGGAGAAGCAAGAAGCGTCAATGCTGCCACAAACAGGCCAATGGTCGCCACGGTCAGTCCCGTCATGGAATGCGTTACCAAAAGAGCCACGGCGCAGCCAAAGATCAGACAGCTGATGATAAAGTCTTTTTTGCTGCTGATGGCGGACGAAGGTTCCGGATAGGTCGCCGAAACTTCCGTCTTTCCTTTTTTCTTTAATTGCCTGTTAAAGTACAGAAAATAATATAGCATCGTAAATACAAGTGCAACTAGGGCCATGACGCCCGTGTTCTTCACAAAGTCTCCGAAGGAATATCCCAGGGAGGTTCCGATGATGATGTTGGGCGGGTCTCCGCACATGGTGGCGCTGCCGCCAAGATTCGCGCAAAAGATCTCTGCCAGGATCATGGACACGGGAGAAAACCCGAGCACGGTGGCGAGTTCCACGGTCACGGCCGCCAGGAACAGGATCACCGTGATGCTATCAATAAACATCGCCAGCACAAAAGACATCACCATAAACGTCACAAAGATTGGCAACGTCTTGTATTTCACGCTTTTTGCCAGCCGCAGGCAGAGCCACCGAAAGAACCCGGCCCTTCCCATGCCTTCCACCATGATCATCATTCCAAAAATAAAAGAGATCGTCGCCCAATTGACGCCGGCGCTAGCCTCTCCGCCCTCACCGTGCGCGATCCAAAACGCCTTTGTCGCGAACTCCTTTACGTTAATCGTGTTCCAAATAGCCTGCGGACTGCGCATGCAAATGCCAAACACGATGATCAGCATGAGCAGGCCGCATCCCAGCGAAGCCCACTGTCTCTCGATCTTTTCCGAGATGATGATTCCGAACATTATTAAAAATAATTCAATTGCTATAATCTGTGCTACCATTGTCCATCCTCTCTTAACCCACACGAATACAATTTATATACTGTTATGAGGGGTTTGTCAATGGTTTTCTGAATTATTTCAGCATGCTTTCTTCCCAGCTGTCAAAGGGCTTAAGCCCCAACAGTCCCGCGATGGTCGGCGCAACGTTTGCAAGGCCAAAATTACCCTCCTTCAGCTCATGCCGCCCAGACTCGTCATAGATGATAAAAGGCACGGGATTCAGGCTGTGTGCCGTGCGGACTTCCACCGCGCCCTTCTTATTCTTTTCCAGCATTTGATCCGAATTTCCGTGATCCGCCGTCACGACGAGAATGCATCCCGCCTCGTCGCAGGCCTTCTTGATCCGCGCCAGCTCCAGGTCCACGCTCTCCACGGCGATCTCCGTCGCGTGAAGGTTCCCCGTGTGACCCACCATGTCCCCGTTGGGGAAGTTGCAGCGGATAAAACCATATTTGTGGCTCTCGATGGCCTGGATCACCTGATCCGCGATCTCCGTCCCCTTCATCCAGGGGCACTCGTCAAAGGAACGCACGTCGCTCGGAATCTCACAGTAATCCTCGAGCTCCTCGGAGAATTTCTCCGAGCGGTTGCCGTTCCAGAAATAGGTCACGTGGCCATATTTTTGCGTCTCGGACACGGCATATTCCCGGATGCCGTTCGCGATCAAAAGCTCCGTCAGCGTATCTTTGATCTGGGGCGGATTGACAAGATAACGGCGCGGGATCTTGAGATCCCCATCATACTCAAGCATGCCGGCGTAGGTTACCTTCGGCACGATGCCGCGGTCAAACTTATCAAACGTCTCGTCCCCGTCGAAGGCCATGGAGATCTCCAGCGCACGGTCGCCGCGGAAGTTGAATAGGATCACGCCGTCCCCGTCTTCCATGGCGCCAACCGCCTTTCCGTCCCTGGCGATCACAAACGCAGGCAGGTCCTGGTCGATGGCCCCCGTCTCAGCCCGCAGGGTCTCGATGGCCTCAGCCGCGCTGCCAAACTGCCGGCCTTCCCCATGCACATGTACGTCCCAGCCCGCCTTGACCATGGGCCAGTTTGCCTGATAGCGGTCCATGGTGATGCACATGCGTCCGCCACCCGAGGCGATCTGCCCGTCAAAGCCGGCGTCATTTAAGCTCTCCAAAGTTTTTTCAAGCAAGTCCACATACTCCAAAGCACTGGTGGCAGGCACGTCGCGTCCGTCCAAAAGGATATGGATCCTGGCCTTCGAAACGCCCTCTTCCTTTGCCTTCGCCAGCATCGCAAGTAGATGATGAATGTTCGAGTGCACGTTGCCGTCGGACAAGAGCCCCAGGAAATGAAGCGTCTTGTTTCCTGCAGTCACGCCCTGCAGGAGTTCCTTCCAAGTCTTGCTCTGATAGATCATGCCGGATTCGATGGATTCATTAACCAGCTTCGCACCCTGGGAATAGATCTGGCCGCAGCCGAGGGCGTTGTGGCCCACTTCGCTGTTGCCCATGTCGTCATCCGAGGGAAGCCCCACTGCCGTGCCGTGTGCCTTGATGGCCAGCCAGGGACAGCTGTCCTTCAACTCGTCGAGGGTAGGCGTCGTCGCCTTTCTGACCATGTTGCCAAGCTCCTCCGGCGATTCTCCCACGCCGTCCATGATGACCAATACCACGGGTTTGTCCATCTCTTCCGCCTCCTTATTTCGTTAATTAAGTCACTTGAAAGTCAAAAATGATCACTCTGCCGTCAAAATACAGACCGTATACGTTCACAAATTTGACCGCGTCCTTCTTAAACTGCTCACAGGTAAGCCACGGCCCGTCTCCCAAGTCCTTCACGTCAAGCGCGTCGAACTCAATCGACGGCTCGCTGACTTCCTTCCACTCATATTTCTCCCGGAGCGCCGTTGCCGCTTCCTCCGTCAGGGTGATCACGCCGCGGTACCGCGGTTCGTGCGGACCTATGTCAAAATATTTTGCCGTCCAGACGATCTGCTCATACTCGATCTTCTCATATTCCGGAAAATCCTTGGTATAATGCTCGATCACGTAATCGTTCTCATACGTCTTCACGTTCTTGACCGGCTTGTTGTCACAGGCCGTCAGGCTGCAAAGCAATAGGGCAAATGCCGCAAACAGACAGATACGTTTCCGCAGGTTTCTCATCTCAATCCTCCTTTTACTTCCTTTTCCTGAATCTATTTTCAGTATAGGAGGTTTTGCGCCAAAATTCTTTGCCTGTTTTTTAATTCTTCTTAAATTATCCGGCATTAGTTCACGTCCACGCCTGCACTCCTTAGAATCGTCTCCAGGCGGTTGATGGCTTCCTTTACTCTTTTCCGAAGGCCGCTGATCCTGGTCTGCGCGTATACGTCCGGCACAATGCCGTCAATGCCAAAATCAAATGCCGTGCCCACCAGGCCAAGGCGCATGTAATTCCTGTTCACGTAATCCGTTTGATCCATCTCTCTTCTAAACTGCGAAAGATAACCCATCGCCTCGCGGATGTGGCCCTTCGCCGCCTCGATCCTAATGAGCTTAATGCTGGATACGACGTACATTCCGCCCACTATGTCAAAAACGCCCCAGAAAAAGGCGCCGTCCAAATCCCTCTTTGCCTGTCTAAGGCATGCAAGCGCCTTCTTTGAGGTCTCTATTACTCTTCTCTTTTCTGCGTCATTCTCGTTCAACGCACGATTCCATCCTTTCTTGCCATTTGCAGTACTTCCTCTTAACAGGATCATTATACCGAATGCGCGGTTCCACGTCAATTCACCCTTGACGGCGCGGCGCGAATAAACAAAGCCCTCTGGAAATCCAAAGGGCTTCACTTCTAGTTATTTCGTTCTTACGTAGAGCGTGGTAAGGTTTTGCTCCTCGCTGCCCTTGGTAAGGGTGCCGCTCTCCAGAATGGGAGGAACAATGTTTTCCAGAATGCTCCACATGGAGATAATGCTTCCGATCTCCCGCACGTTCGGAATGTCTTTCGGGGTCCTTTTTGCAAGGGACTCCGCCGCATCGTCCCGAAGCTTCGCGGTAATGGCGGCCATGGCGTCAATCTCCCCTGCCAATCCGTCCATGAGCTTAAAATAATCCTTCTCTGAGATTTCTGAGTAATTGGGGCAGATCTTGCCATCCTCAACGTGCACGATCCTCTTTTCAAGCATGTCGGAGAGGGTTTCCAGCTCCGTGGTCTCGCCCTGTCTCTCCTCACAGGCCAGCAGCACTTCCCTGGCTCCCTTTTCAAAGGGATTCACCACCTTTTCCGTCAAGCGCTTGTAATTCAAGGTCCTTAGGAATCCGTGGTTCAGCGAATACATGCCGTAGATTCCCGCCACCTCACTGGGAATGGCTCCGCGGGATCCCAGCACGTATCCCTTGCTTCCGTTCTCCAAAAGCGGGAACGTGAGATGCGTATTCATCTTTTCTTCCGAATTCTGGACGGCCTCCCAGGCAATCAAAAGAAGGATAAACCACCCCTTCGCATTTTCATCCTCCGGGTAGCAACGATAGTCCGTGTCTTTCAAAAGGTTCTTGCCCTTTTCAATGGCAGCCTTGACGACGTCAACATTTTCAAGGATTGCCGTCTTCGCCGCCCTGCTCACTTCCTCAAGAAATTCCCTGTTGTAAATGACAATGTTGCAGTGGTACTTTTGTCCCTTCTTTACGAGAAGCCCGTACTCTTCCAGTATTGTGACTTCCTCTTCCAGATACGGAACGGAAACACCCACCTCCATGCTCAGCTCTTCCATTGTTCTGGGACTGTCATATACGGCGAGCATGATGCTGCCCGGAAGCCTTCTCTCAAACAGCTCCCAATAACCTTCACTGGAATCTCCCCAGAAATTCATGGTAAATTTCTCAGGTGCGTAACTGTAAACTCCATATTCTCTCTGCATGTCCATACCTTTTCTAACCTTCTTTCTTCCCTCGAACAGATACTGCTTGACGTTGGTTACGGACATCTGCATGTTTTTCGCGATCACTTCGCAGCTTTCGCCGCGGATGCAATGGGCGATCATGATCTCGCGGTATTTCTCGCTCAGGAGCGACAGTTCCCTGCGAAGCGTTGAGATATCCTGCTGCCGGATGAACGCCTCCTCTGGCGTGATCTCATAGGTTCCGGCATAATCCTCAGGAATCTCCGTGGTTTCATGCTTTTTTGCCCGTCGCCAGTAATTCTTACAAAGATTTCCTGCCACCGCCCACACGTAACCATAGACGGCCTCATCGTTTTGCACCTTGGCGTAGGACCTGAGAAGCTCCAATACCACGTCGGACGCCACGTCCTCCGCCTCCGTCGCATTCCCGAGCCTTCGCACGCAAAACAGGTAAATCTTTTGCATGTTTTCCAGCACGATCTGTTCCATTTGTTCTTTTGTCATCTTGTTCCTCACTGCGCGCCATGCGCCGTGAAGCGCAAACGCCACTTGAAAGCTTTCATTAGCATAGTGGCAATTTATGAAAGCAGGTTAGGAAGATTAGAAAATTTTTTTCTTAGGCCGGCATCGTCAGGTCATACCAATCCGCTTCGTCCGTTACGACCCATTCCAGGCCGCGGCGGCGTTCGATCACAATGGAAGGATTTAGGTTGCCGATGGATGCGTTTGCATTCACCTTGGCGTCGTTGATGGCCCAGTTGTACCGGAAATAAAGATCCAATTCGTCAAGGATCTCCTCCTTGCTCCTTAGCTTACTCTTTTTCACGAGATCTTGAACGGAATTGCAGCTTTGCATGAGCCCTATCGCCTTGTCACAATCGCAGACCTTACTGGCGTCAGAAATATCCTTGACGAGTCCCAGGCACCAGCAAAGAGACCAGAACGCCTCATATGCCCAATCCATGTCAATGGCATCCTGCATGGAGTAGGTTCCGTCAATAATGCGCTTTTCCTTGGAATTAAGCTGGTCCATGACGCCAAGCCGCTCCAGGATCGGCTTAAAATAGTTGAGTCCTTCCTCGTAATTATTGTTTCCAATGTCGCAGGCGATCTGGATGACGTAAAAGCAGGCCATCGCCCTTTTACAGATGGCTTCCGTCTCCTTTAACGTAACGCTCTCGTCTTCCCAGCGCGTCATCACTTTTTCTCCAACGGAAATGCCTCGCTTGCCCACCAGTCGGTTGTTCTTCTCCCGGCGCTCTTTTTGCTTCTTGGTCTCGGGAAGCTCTAAATTTTTCAGGCAGGGGTGACCTCCCTCCATGTAGGCAACCGTCTGCTGAAACATTTCCTCATTGATATTCACCATCATGAGCTTGCCCTTTTGCGCCGCAAAATAATGCGTTTTCCCTGAAAAGCAGATATTGAAAAGCCCTTCCACCTGCTGTTCCTCAGTGGTGAAAAGGTAGCCCATGCTGACGCTGAGGCCTTTAAAATCCTCTTGCGTCATCAGATTGTTTTGCATCAGCACGCCGATTGCCGTATTTACCAATGCTTCCTTCAGTTCCCTGTTAAATGCTTGATTGACTTCCATGCAATTTTACCCCCGTGTACTTGTTTACCGTTTCTTGTTTGACGGCGCGTCTTAAGTTTTGCGAATGCTTTTTCCCGTCTGTGTATCTAACAAAATAATACCGAAGAGTTCCACACCCTGTCAATCAAAAACGGTTATGGAAGAGCGCCAGGTTCTAAATCATTTTCTCAGCATATGCATTGCAGCTAACCTCTTGGAACCCAAGGGATTCATATAACTTATGCGCCTTATCGTTTCCGACGATACAGTAAAGATACGGCGTCTCGTCCCCTTGCTCCAAAATGCGGTTGACCAGGAATTTCGTGAATTCCTTTCCCAGCCCCTTCCCCTGGTGGGTGAGCTTGATCGATACGGAGGAAAGCTCCGCGCCGTCAATCTGCGCAAAACCGATGATCTCTTCGCCCTCCAACCATACGTATTCACCCTCCGCGTGCTCCGCATAAAAACTCCTCATGTCGTCACTGGGCTCGGAACGCTTTGAGTCGGGAAAGCTCCCAGATTCCAGACGCATCTTGTGAAACGCCTCATCCTCCAGGGTAAAGGCGGCCACAAAGTCCTCGTCCCTGTATTTGCGGATCGGGAGTGGCTTCTCTTCAAACTTGCCGCCCTGATATTTCATGATGGCGGAAGCAAACTTTTTCTTGAAACCGCACTTTTCCGCAAGCTTTCTCGCGACATCGCTGTGACTGTCATAGGCGGTCGTGATCTTCCATCTTGACTCCGACTGCATCTGCGCCTCTGCCTTACGTGCGGCAAGCGTGCCAACCCCCTGACCGCGAAACTCCGGGAAAACGTAAACGTATAAAAATCCATCCGCCTCGTCGACGATGCAGGACAGACCAACGACCTCGTCCTCATGACAGATGCCAAAGATCTCCTCACCATTGTCTGCCACGCCCTCATAAAAATCTGCATCGGCCTCCGCCTGATCCACCAGGGAAAGATACTTCGACGCATCTTCAAGCTTGCGGATTGCAATGTTTCCAATTCCAACCTTTTCTTTTTCCATTTCCATGTTTTCACTCTAACTTTCCAATACGATCAAATGAACTGTTTCCATGGACCTACGTCCCTAAGATTTATTTTATCGGGAAACCGCAGTATTCGCAACCTCACGTTTGTTCGGAAGCATCTTTGCTCCCAACCACTGGTTGTATGAATTCGAAAAATGCGTTATTGATGTTTTTGTTTCTTGCTGTTACGATAATTACGTAAGGCGCCGAAAGAAAGGAGAACCGAATGAACTTAGGAAAGAAAATCAAACAGCTTAGATTTCAATACAGTTACACCCAGGAGCAGTTAGCGGAAAAATTAGGAGTCACGTCGCAGGCGGTCTCGAAATGGGAAAACAATGCAGCCATGCCTGACGTCATGCTTCTGCCAGCCCTGGCGGAAACCTTTGGCGTCACCATCGACGATCTCTTTGACCTCACGACAGAGCAAAAGATGAACCGCATCGAAAACCGCATGGATACGGAGGAAGAGCTTGCGCCGGACATCTTTTATGATTACGAAAATTACTTGATTGAGCAGATCAAGGTGCCTGAAAACAAAGGGCGCGCAACGAGTCTTCTCGCGCATCTGTATCATCATCGTCTGGTTAGCTACGCAGCAAAAACCTCCGCGTATGCGCGGGATGCCATCATGAATGCGCCGGAGCAAAAGGATTGCCAGTGGCTTCTTCAGAAGGCGGAGGGCGGGACCATATGGGACTGGAATATCGCCAATCACCGCAAGACCATCGATTTTTATAAGTCAGTGATCGCGCATGATGACATAGAACCTCACACGCCCCTTCCCTATTATTACCTGCTGGATGAACTGATCGCCGATCATCGCACCGCTGAAGCCCGCGAGTATCTCGAGAAGATGCAAACGTGCCCTGCTCATAAGCCCGTGCTGGTCCCCATTTATGAGGCGGCGATCGCCCTCGCTGAATTTGATGAACCAAAGGCCAACGCCATCATGGAGAAAGCCCTTGCTGACTATGCCAGGGACGGGGACATTCTCTTCGAAGCAGCGCAGTACCATGCGCGTAAGTGCGATTATGAGAAGGCGATCCAATACTATGAGGCATCCTTTGAAGCCAATGCGGATGCCAAGCCTCGTTATACGGATGCCTTGGATGGCATTG
>JAEEGL010714802.1_pt1 | contig 11607 bp, 8 predicted proteins | sample 9134231 | NCBI WGS metagenome assembly JAEEGL01 (sample SAMN16246548, study PRJNA631951) | gut metagenome | biome: gut microbiome; feature: rumen; material: fiber-attached | host: Bos | place: Iran: Karaj | collected 2018-10 | reverse complement strand
GGCAGGTGGGTGGCGAACAGGGTCAGGTACTGCCGGTCCGGCACTTCTTCACGGAAGGAGCAGATGACCTGGACCTGGATCCTGCCCATTTCAAAAAGGAAGATCGTGTCCCCGGACTCGCGGCGGTCCATTTGCTGCAGCAGGCGGAACCCGAGCCGGTTGACATAGAAATCACAGACGGCGGCCTGGTCCGACCCTTTCAGGGTGGTACGGAACATGCCGGTTTTTTTCGTATAGGGGAAGAGGGTGCTGCGGCGGGCACGGTGTTTCCAGCTGCGGTATCCCCTCAGGTTTTTCCGCCAGTCCGGATGGGTGACCACATAGCCCACGGCAATGAAGAGCAGCTGGCCGATCCAGCCGCCGAGGGTATTGGAGATGATGTCGTCAAAGTCGTACATGCCGCGGCGGGAGATCAGCTGGAGGTTTTCCACCAGGAAGCTCAGCAGCAGGCAGAAGACCACCGGCCGGATACGGACCCTGGCGCGGAACCAGCGGAACACATACGGCAGCAGGTAGCCGATGGGCACGAAGAGCATCATGTTCAGGTAGAACTGGGACAGGTCCTCCGGCCGGACGATGGAGATCTGGGAAAAGGCGGAGGACACGCCTTCCGTGAACAGGGTCCGGAACCAGCCGGAGAAGCCGGTCGGCGTGGAAAAGGCGTTCTTGACATCCTCCAGCGGCGCGACGTGTACGGTATAGTACGAGGCGGCGTCCCGGGAAAAAAAGACCAGCCAGGCGAACAGCAGCAGATAGAGGATGAAGCCGGCGGACAGCATCCGCTGGCGCAGCCGGAGAAGCCGGTCGGCGTCCGGATTCTCACTCAGGCCGCCTTCCAGGTTCAGCCTCAGGCTCCGGCAGACGCGGCGGTCCGTCCAGGGCAGCAGGCAGACCAGCACCGCCACCAGCAGCGTGACCAGCAGGTTCATCTCAATGCTGTTAACGTCCATTTTTTGCCTCCTTTACGGGTTCCGCGCCGGGAGGCAGCATGGAAGGTACGGAGAGGTTGCGGGGATCGCCCGACGGCAGTCCGCTGAGGTAGGAGCGGTCACCGACCAGGGCGGCGAGGCTTTCATCCGTTCCTTCCCCGTAAGCGAGGTAACGGTATGCCGCGGTGATGATCCGGACAGCAAACTGCCGGGCTTTCTCCCGCATATCCGGGAAGCTTTCATCGGAGGCCAGCGTTGGATCAAACGGATGGTGCCAGGTCCGGTGTTCATTGTTTTCCGGATCCCGGTCATGGAAAAACGATTCGGAATACATCACGGAGGTGAGCGCGGGGATCCTTGTCAGCCTGGCCAGGCGCGCGGCAAGCCCCCGCGGATGTTCCATCACCCGGAAACACAGCCGGTAGCGCAGGCAGGAACGGTTCATGTCCCGCAGGCAGTTCGGCCAGCCGTAGACCGATTCATAGACCGCATCCAGGTCCGCCCGCATGGATTCCGGCAGCTGCACCCGGGGGAAATAGTGATCCGTGACCGGATGCTTCGCGCCCCATAAGCCGTCCCGCCGCATGACGCAGGCGTCCAGCGCGTGCTCCAGGCTCATATGGCTGCGCGGGAAGACGTGCTCTTCCGCGGTGACGTGGATGACATAGGGGTGGGTGGTGCTGTCCAGCGCGTAATGGCAGCAGAAACCGGCCAGGTAGGAGAACATCTCCGCCCGGCAGGCGGAGCTGCGGGCCTGCCGGAGCAGGGACATCAGGAACAGGCCGGGCTTTGTGGTATGCATCCGGCGGCCGCGGCTTTCATGATGCCCGAACGGTTTATACAGGAACCAGACGTCCGGCCCGAAGAGCGCAAACGTATAAGGTTCGGGCATGATGGCGTTCCGAACCTCTTCCGGCAGGGAAGAGAGGACTTCCCGGCCGAAGGATACGTGGACGACAGGATCCGGCATGCGTTATCCTCCGTTTTTCGTGCTTTGCTCGGTTCAGTATATCAATTTTTGAAAGGACCGGCAAGGGAGTTTGCCCGAACGGCACTTTATGATATATAATATATTGATTTGCGTGAGACATATGTCCTTTCAAGGGAGGAAAAGAATATGAAACAGTCTGTGAAGAAGATCGCAGCGCTTCTGATGACGGCAGTCCTGCTGTGCCTGTGCACAATGCCCGCGGCGATGGCGGAAACCGTTCCCCAGACGACCGCGGAGCCGGAAACAAAAACGTCCATGACGCCTGCCCAGCTCCAGGCCCAGGGGATCCTGACCGTCGGCGCGAAGGGCGATGAGGTGAAAAAACTCCAGCAGCGGCTGAAGGACCTCGGATACCTGAGCGGCAAGGTCGACGGCCAATACGGCGGAGGCACCAAGCGCGCGGTGATCGCGTTCCAGCGCAGGAACGGACTGGACACCGACGGCGTTGCCGGACAGGAAACGCAGGCGAAACTGTATGCCGAGGACGCGAAGCCCGCGCCGGGCGAGGAAAAGACGGACGTGCTGGCGGGCAGCGTGCCGTTCCTGATCAATAAGGAACATACCGTGGACGAGTTCTTCACCCCGGCGGACCTGGTCCTGGTCAGCGATATTATCAAAAAGGACCTCGCGACGGTCAAATACAAAAAGACCCGGGGCGTCCGGGCAGCGGTGGAAGCACTGAAGGAAATGCTGGAAGCCGCGAAGGCGGACGGCGTCGGCAAAAAGTGGCAGATCGCCGCGGGTTACCGCAGCTGGGACGACCAGAACAACACCCTGAATGCCAAGATCAACAGCTACAAGTCCAAGAACAAGGGCTGGAGCAGCTCCAAAGCCCGCCGGGCGGCGCTGAAGTCCGTCGCGGAGCCGGGCGCGAGCGAGCATCACCTGGGCCTTGCCTTTGACGTCAACCGGAAAGGCGCGTCCACCTTCGCGGGGACCAAGAACAGCGAATGGCTGAACGAGCACTGCTGGGAATACGGATTCATCATCCGGTACCAGAAGGAAAAGGAAGAGATCACGGGCTTTGTCGCGGAACCCTGGCACATCCGCTATGTCGGCGTGGAGCACGCCCTGTATATGAAGGAACACAACCTGTGCCTGGAAGAATACCTGAAGGGGATCGAGGACGGCACGATTACGGTTTCCGGCGCGGAAACAGCCGCGGCGGAAGAAACGCCCGAAGCGCCGGCCGAGCCAGAAGACTCGGACGAGGAGACGGAAGATCCGGACGCCGCATAATTAATTCATAATTCAGAATTATAACGCAGATAAGAACATGGGATCCGGGGAGGATTACGGATGAGAAAGGGAATCGCGTTGGGCCTGGTACTGATCCTGCTGCTGGCACTGAGCGGCTGCGCCGGGAAGCAGGAGACGGCCGGGGAGAGCACTTCCATTGTGGTGGGCTTTTCCCAGCTGGGCGCGGAAAGCTCCTGGCGCATCGCGAATACCGCGAGCATGGAGCAGGCTGCCAAAGAGGCCGGTTACGGCCTGATGATGGAGAACGCCAACCAGAAGCAGGAAAAGCAGATCGACGCGATCCGCTCCTTCATCGCATACCGGGTGGATGTGATCGTATTCTCACCGATCGTGGAGACCGGCTGGGACAATGTGCTCACGGAAGCCAAACAGGCGGGGATCCCCGTGATCCTGATGGACCGGATGATCGAGACCCAGGACGACAGCCTGTATACAGCCTATATCGGCGCGGATTTCTACGCCGAAGGGCGGCGCGCCGGGGAATACCTGGTCCGCAAGGCGGACGCGACGGGTGCGGAGCACCTGAATATCGTGGAGATCTGCGGCACGACGGACTCCACGCCCATGCGGGACCGGCAGCGGGGCTTCATGGATGTGATCCGGAAGGACGACCGCTTCACCGTGATCGACAGCGTGGACGGCGACTTCCTGCGCTCCAAGGGCGAGGAATGCATGCGGGAACTGCTGGCCAAGTACGGGGCGGACGGGATCGACGTGATCTATTCCCATAACGATTCCATGACGCTGGGCGCGCTGGATGTGCTTGAAAGCGCCAACGATCCTTCTGTAAAGGATATGATCCTGATCACCGTGGACGGGGAGAAGGAAGCGGTGGACGCGCTGAAGGCGGGCAGGATCAACTGCGTGGTGCAGTGCACGCCGCAGCTGGGCCCGGCGGTGATGAAGCTCGTCGCTGAACTGAACGCCGGGAAGGTGCTGTCCAAGGTGAACCATCCCAACGAAGGAGCTTTTACGGATTTTGACAACCTGAGCGATCCCGCGGTGGAGGGTTTCTGAGATGCGGCGGAACAGAATGACCAGCATTACCGCGCAGGTCCGCAGGTCGGTCTCGTCCATCGCGGTCCTGCTGGCGGTGCCCGCCCTGATCGGCCTGGCGGTCATGATGATGTACTCCGCACGGACACAGGCGATGATCCGCCGCATGGACGCGGCGGCGCGCATGAAGCCGGTCCTGGAGAGCACCATCGCGGAGAACCTGTTCTCTGTGGCAGCCGGCCGGATTTCCTTCGGGGAAAGCGGCGTGGAAGCGCTGATCACGGATACGGACAAGACGCTGGATATGCTTCTGGGGGAGACCCAGGGCAGCGGCCAGATGCAGCTGACGATCGCGCGCCGGACCATGGACACCCTGGAACAGTATGCCTATAAGGTCCGGGACGGCATGGCGTCAGGCATGCCGATCATCGAGATCGAGGGCATCGTGGACGAGGTGAGGAACGTCGGCCGCCTGGTGGCGGATATGCTGGACGCGTTCACCACGGAGGAGATCGCCAACGCGACGGTGGCCAGCGGGCGGATGCGCACCATTGTGCTGATCGCTGCCGTAACGGAGATCCTGCTCCTGCTGTTCGCGTTTATCCGGACCCGGAACGAGACCCGGAGGCTGACCAGTTCCATCCATACCGAAATCTATTCGCTGGAAGAAACGGTCCGCCGCATCGCGGAAGGCAACTTCGGCGACCGCGTACGGGACATGAACGTGCAGGAGCTGAAGGAACTGGGCGAACAGATCAACCAGATGGCGGACAAGCTGGAGACCCTGATCGAGCAGGTCCGGCAGAAGCAGGACAACCTGGCCCGGGCAGAGCTCCGTACGCTGCAGGCGCAGATCAATCCCCACTTCCTTTACAATACGCTGGACACGATCGTCTGGCAGGCGGAATCCGGCAAAGGGGAAGAGGTGGTCCGCCTGACCCGGAACCTCAGCGACTTCTTCCGCATTTCCCTGTCCTCCGGCGCGGACTGGATCCCGGTCAGCCAGGAGCTGAAGCACGTTTCTGCCTACCTCAGCATCCAGAAGACCCGCTACCGGGATATCCTGGATTATGAAGTGGACCAGCCGGAAGGCCTGGAAGAGATCTATATGCTCAAGCTGCTCCTGCAGCCGCTGGTGGAGAACGCCCTGTACCACGGCATCAAGAACAAACGCGGCGGCGGAAAGATCGAGGTCCGGGTGAAGCTCCAGAACCGGATCATGACCTTCATTGTGGCGGACACCGGAAAGGGCATGACGCCGGAACAGCTGAACGCGCTGAAGGAAAGCCTGCAGGCGGAGATCCCGACAGCGCAGGCGGCGCAGGAACCGGGCCATACCGGTTTCGGCATGCGGAACGTGGACATGCGCATCCGGCTGTATTATAAGAAACAAAGCGGACTGTTCATCCAGTCCGGTCCGGAAGGAACGGAAGTTTCCTTCACCATACCGATCCGTACCAGGGAGGAAATCGACAATGATGAAAGTCTTTCTCGTGGATGACGAGATCGCCATCCGCGAAAACCTGCGCAATTCTTTTCCCTGGGAAGAAAAGGGATACCAGCTGGTCGGCGAGGCGCCGGACGGCGAAATGGCGCTGCCGATGCTGCGGGACCTGAACGCGGACATCCTGCTGACGGATATCCGGATGCCCTTTATGGACGGGATGAAGCTGTGCGAGGAAGTGCAGAAGACCATGCCCTGGATGGAACGGATCATCCTGTCCGGATACGACGATTTTGCCTACGCCCAGAAAGCCATTTCCCTGGGCGTGAAGGAATACCTGCTCAAGCCCGTGACCGCGAAGGAACTGGAAGCCGCGCTGGACCGGGTCAGCAAACAGATCGAGGAAAAACGCCGGGACAGGGAGAACCTGACCGCACTGCGGGAAAGGCTGTCCTCCGGCAACCAGTTCCTGCGCGACAAGCTGCTGGCCTCCCTGTTTACCGACGAGGGAGACAGCGAGGACGACGAGGCGCTGCTCCGCCAGATGCGGGAGCTGGGCGTGAACCTGATCGCTGGGTGCTACGCGGTGATCGACATCGCTTTCCCGGCGGAAGGCGAACGGCGGGTGAACTGCCGGAACGCGCTGGTCTCCCTGGCGGAGATGAGCGGAGGCGGCGTATATGTCTGCGGCGCGCCGAAGGGCGCCCGGGCGCTGGTGCTGGGCGACAACCCGGAGGATACGGAGGAGCGCGCCTATTCCTTCGCGAATTCCGCGATGCACCTGCCGGAGCTGGCAAGGGAAAAACGGCTGCTGATCTCCATCGGCGATACGGTGACGGATTTCCATGATATCCGCCAGTCCATGAAAAACGCGCGGCATGCCCGGCACCTGCAGGGACCTGAAGCGAATGAGGAACGGAAGATTATCGGGGTCAACGAAACGACCGGTCAGTTCAGCCCCCTGTCCGAAACGGAACTCAGCCCCCTGTATGAACGGCTTCAGTATGCCGCTGAGGACGAGGTGGAGCCGATCCTGACGGAATATAACCGTTCCCTGGACCCGGCGCTTGCGCTCGGCTACCTGCGGGTGGCTGGCCTGCTGGCGGCCCGGCGGATCATCCAGGAGGCCGAAGGCTCGCCGAAGGAAGTGCTCTCGGACGACCTGGTGGAAGAGACGATGCACACGGAAGGGGAGGAAGGCTACCGCCTGCTCTCCGAACTGCTGAAAAAAGCGATCGCGTTCCGCAACCGCAACCGGGCGGGATACGGGGATCCGACGATCAGCCGGGCCAGGGCGTACCTGTCCGAACACTACGCGGACCCGAACCTGATGCTGCAGGACGTGGCCGGGGAAGTGCACCTGTCCCAGAGCCACTTTTCGACCGTGTTCGCCCAGGAAACAGGCCTGACCTTTACCCAGTACCTGACCGCCCTGCGTATCGGCAAGGCGAAGGAACTGCTGGAGGCGACGGAGATGCGCTCTTCCCAGATCGCTCAGGAGGTCGGCTATAACGATTCCCATTATTTCAGCTACCTGTTCAAGAAAACGACCGGCATGACCCCCAGCGAATACCGCCGGGCCAACCGGACGGAAGCATAAAAAAGTCTACCGCAAAAGAAAGATTTTGAACTTTTTTCTTGTACGTACATGGCAAAAACGGAAAATATCATACCAAAACAATAATCCTCTGTATTTCAATTGCAGGGGGTTTTTTCTATACTGTGACCAAGATGGCTCATAAGCCAAAATATGAATGGAGGAAAAACCCATGAAGAAGATTCTCGCTCTGGTACTCGCTCTGGTGATGGTCTTGGCTGCCACGGCTGCTTTCGCTGATGGCATCAAGGTCGGCATCATCAACCTCGACCCCTCTGAATCCGGCTATCGTGAAGCCAACGTTAAAAACCTGCAGGAAGTGTTCACTGCAGAGAACGGCTATGATGCCAAGTTCGCGACTGCTATCGACGACAAGGCTCAGATCGAAGCAATCAACACTTACATTCAGGAAGAAGTTGATTACATTCTGTTCTCCCCTGCCGCTGAGACCGGATACAACGAAGTTCTGGAAAGCGCTAAGGAAGCCGGCATCAAAGTGTTCATTTTCGACCGGATGCTGAAGGATGCAACTACCGATCTGTATGAAGCGGCTGTGGTTTCCGACATGAGACAGGAAGGCGAGACCGCCGTTGCCTGGCTGGAAAGCCTGGGTCTGGAAGAATACAAAGTTCTGCACATCATGGGCCAGATGGGCAGTCCTGCGCAGGTAGGCCGTTCTGAGCCGCTGCAGGAGAAGTGCGAAGCCGATGAAAAGTGGACCATGGTCCGTGAAGGCACCGGCGGAGACCAGTGGGATCCCAACGAAGCCCGTACGATTGCTGAAGCGGCGATCAATGCCGGCGAAGACTTCAACATTGTTTACGCTGAGAACGACGGCATGGCCGCTGGCGTTGTGGCTGCTCTGGACAAGGCCGGCATCGAACACGGCGTTGGCAAGAAAGTTATCGTCATGGGCTTTGACTGCAACAAGTGGGCTCTGAAGAGACTGCTGGACGGCGAATGGAACTACGACGGACAGTGCAGTCCTTTCCAGGCTGCGACCATTGATGGAATGATCAAGAAGCTGGAAGCCGGCGAAGCCATCGAGGGCCTGAATGAACTCAAACAGATCATCAGCGATGAAAAGGGCTTCGACGCCACTAAGATCACCCAGGAAGACATCGATGCCTACGGCCTGGGCAAGATCGACGAAGGCGCTCCCGTGTTTGAAGACTAATACGATGGTTCACTGACTGAACCAAACTGCGAAATACCTATATGGCGCGGTATGAACAAACGATGATGCGCGCGTTCATACCGCGCTTTCTTTGAGAAAAGGAGACGCCCCAGATGCAAAACGATGTGGTATTGACAATGCGGGGAATCGATAAACAGTTTCCCGGCACCCGCGCGCTGAACAAGGTGGATTTTACCCTGCGCAAGGGTGAAATTCATGCTCTGATGGGGGAAAACGGCGCCGGAAAATCCACGCTGATCAAGGTGCTGACAGGCGTTTATGAAAAAGACGGCGGAAGCATCTGGCTTGAAGGCATGGAAGGGGAAGCGCATATTCATTCCCCGCAGGATGCTCAGAAGATGGGCATTGCCACGGTATACCAGGAGATTACGCTTTGTCCGAACCTGACCGTGGCGGAGAACATGTATATTGGCCGGACAGAAGGGCAACTGGTTCCCTGGAAGGATTATGAGAAAAAAGCCACTGAACTGCTGAACACCCTTGGGATTCCCGCCCGGGCCAAGCAGGAACTGAGCCATTGTTCCCTGGCAGTGCAACAGATGGTTGCCATTGCGCGGGCAGTGGACATGAAATGTAAGGTTTTGATCCTGGATGAGCCTACCTCTTCACTGGATGACAAAGAAGTAGGGATGCTGTTCAGCCTGATGCGGGACCTGAAGAGCCGGGGCGTCGGCATTATCTTTGTTACCCACTTCCTGGAGCAGGTGTATGAGGTCAGTGACCGGATCACCGTGCTCCGTAACGGCGAACTGGTCGGGGAATACGCGATCGAGGACCTGCCTCAGGTGGAACTGGTCGCGAAGATGATGGGTAAAGACCTGAACGATCTTTCTGACCTGGAACAGGTTGGATCAAAACACAATGCTGCGGATGAGATCGTATACGAGGCGGAACAGATTTCCAGCTCGGAGAGCAAGCCTTTCGATTTCAGTATCCATAAGGGCGAAGTCAACGGCTTTACAGGCCTGCTCGGTTCCGGCCGGAGCGAGAGCGTACGTGCCATCTTCGGCGCGGATCGTGTGACCGGCGGCAAGGTGAAGATGAAAGGAAAAGACGTAAAGATCTCCAAGCCGCACGACGCCATGAAAGCCGGTATCGGCTATCTGCCGGAAGACCGGAAAAAGGACGGCATCATCGCCGACCTGAGCGTGCGGGAGAATATCATCCTGGCCCTTCAGGTCATGAAGGGCTTCTTCCACCCGATGAGCAAAGCGCAGATGGAGGCGTTTACGGACGAATACATCAAAGCGCTGAGCATCAAGACAGCAAGCCAGGACACTCTGGTGGGAAGCCTCTCCGGCGGAAACCAGCAGAAGGTGATTCTGGCACGCTGGCTGCTGACGCACCCGGATTACCTGATCCTGGATGAGCCGACCCGCGGCATCGACGTCGGCACTAAACTGGAGATCCAGAAGCTGGTGCTGAAACTGGCAGCTGAGGAAAACATGAGCATCACGTTCATCTCTTCTGAGATTGAAGAAATGCTTCGGACCTGCAGCCGGCTGATCGTCATGAGGGACCGGAACATCGTCGGCGAACTGACGGGGGACCAGCTGACGCAGGCACAGGTCATGAAGACCATTGCGGGAGGTGGACAGTAAAGATGAACGTGAAGAAGAAAAAAATGAGAAAAGCCGGCGGGATCGGCCAGCTGATGATTCCGCTGATCTCGTTGAGTGTTCTGGTGATTTTCAACCTGATCCGCGATCCCGGCTTTTTCAGCATTTCCCTCAGCACTACTGGCGTGCTGACCGGTAACCTGGTCAGCGTGATTGACAGCGCCAGTGAGCTGGCCATTATCGCAATGGGTATGACGCTGGTGACCGCGGCCTGCGGCGGACAGGATATCTCCGTCGGCGCAGTCGGCGCGATCGCCGGCAGTATCTTTGTCTGTACCCTGCAGGCAATGGGCAGAATCACCATCTGGAGCGTAATTGTCGGCATCATTTTCTGTATTGGTGTTGCGATCCTGTTCTGCTGTTTTAACGGAACGCTTGTTTCAGTATTTAAAATTCAGCCGATGATCGCGACGCTGATCCTGTTTTCCTGCGGCCGGTCCATTGCTTACTGGTTCAGCGGCAGCGCCACTCCGCAGCTGAACAGCCCCATCATTGTAGCCATGGGCATCACGATCCCGGGGATTCCGGTTCCGACGCCGATTTTCGCAGTCATCCTGATGGGGATCCTGCTGAGTCTGGTGTTCAGGTTTACCAACCTGCGGCTCTATACCCAGTCTGTCGGTATCAACCAGGGCGCCGCAAAGCTGAACGGCATCAATCCGGTCCTGATCAAGATGCTCAGCTTTGTGATCCTGGGCGTGTGCGTGGCAGTGGCCGGCGTAATCGGCGTAAGCCGGATCGGCCAGATCGCGCACCAGACGCTGCTGGTTGAAATTGAAATGGACGCGATCCTGGCGGTTGCCATCGGCGGCAACAGCCTTGGAGGCGGCCGCTTCCGGATTGCGGGCAGCGTGCTGGGCGCATATATCATCAAAATGCTGACCATAACGCTGTATGCAATGAATGTAGCGCCTGTCAATGTAAAAGCCTATAAGGCAATTGTAATCATCCTGATCGTTGTGGCGGGCTCGCCGGTAATCAGAAGCCGTGCGACAGCGCTGAAGAACAGAATTACAGCCAGCAGAGAAGCTGCGGCAGCTGCAAAGGGGGTGGATTGAGTGAAACGGAAAGAACCGATCACCAATACTTTGCTGCTGATGAGTATTGCGATTGTTATCTTTTTCAGCATGTATGCTTTTGCAATGATCGCATTGGGCGGCGGTTTCCTGAAAGCGCAGCAGTTTTTTGATCTGCTCAATGACAACGCATTCCTGATTGTGCTGGGCTGTGCCCTGACGATTGTTATGATCGGCGGCGGTATCAATATCAGCGTAGGCGGCGTAGTCTGCCTGACTGTTATGGCCTGCGCGCTGTTCCTGAACGACCCGGGGATTGAAAACGATACGCTGGCCATTATTGTCACACTGCTGCTTGCCCTGGGAATCGGCCTGGCATTCGGTGTCGGACAGGGCTTTCTGGTCAGCTACCTCGAGATCCAGCCGTTTATTGTCACGCTGGCCGGCATGTTCCTTTCCAGGGGACTGACCACGATGCTGTCTGTCAACCCGGTGAAAATCAAGCATGAGGGATTCCTCGCCCTGATCAAGAACAAGCTGCAGATTCCGTTCCTGGG
>JAEEGL010552536.1_pt1 | contig 11607 bp, 8 predicted proteins | sample 9134231 | NCBI WGS metagenome assembly JAEEGL01 (sample SAMN16246548, study PRJNA631951) | gut metagenome | biome: gut microbiome; feature: rumen; material: fiber-attached | host: Bos | place: Iran: Karaj | collected 2018-10 | reverse complement strand
GCCTTCACCAAGAAGCGTCCACCACCTTCAGCCGAGAAGAAGTACTCCATCAGCTTCTGGTCGGTAGGACAGAAAATGGCAGCCATATCTTGCTCCTTCGCTGTCTTAGAATCAGCCACATACGTGTTCCACCCTGGGTCGTAAGGCAGCGGCTTGTTGGCGTTGTCGTTAAATACCGTGTTGCCGTTCGGGTTGCCCACAGGGTCGGTGCCAGCATCGCTGTACAGTTCCGTATTGCCCTGCGAACGGGTGGAGAAGTAACGCTTCTGGAACACCGAATCCACCGCGTTGCCGTAAATCAGACGGTAGCGGTCAGTCAATGTGCTGCTGTAGAACGGAGCTGAGAAGCGGTCAATCATGTGGCTGAAAATCTTCGTGTTGCCATTCGTGCGCAACACCTCAGCCATGTTCTGCGGATTCACCAGCACTTTGTCCAAGCGGTTCACGTAACCATTCTGGCACGTGATGTCCTGTTGAAGCACCTTGCTGTCATACACAAACGCATCGTTCTTCTCACGCGTCTGTCCTGTGATGATGGCAAAATCCTCGTCCGTGATGCCCTTATTAGACATCTGTGTGGCCAAGAAATGCGTCATCATCGGCGTGGTGGCATCCAGCGCAATGTAGATGCCCTTTTCGCCCGTGCGGAAACGTGCCCAATAGTCCTTGTCGTCGGGATTGTAACTCACGGGCAGGTCGGCGGCAAAGAGATGTGGCACAGAGTCGGTCACGTCGGCAGCTGTTTCTCGTCTCAGTGCCTGACCCTTCTCTGGTTGGTCGTTGTCGCCACTCCCAGCAGGAGTGCTCGACATCATCTCCAGCAGATAAGCGTTGTTCACCATTGCGCTGTTCATCAGCAGCTTCTTCTGACTCTTCGTCAGCTGCTCATAGCTGCTCACGCCCCACGCATTGCTCCGATAGAACGTCGAGAAAGCCTCGTCGTCGGCCACGAAGAGCGTTTTCGAGCCTGTGCGAGCCAACACCTCCTTATAGCCCAAATCGTCGATGAGCCTCACGAAGTTGGTGTAGTTGCCCTGTTCGTCGAGATACTCGTAGATGCTCGACCCCAGCCACGACGGATTCGAGTCGTCCAGCGTGTAGTCGTCCTTGCACGAGTATGTCGCTCCGCACACGGCAAATAGGAAGAATGCCTTAGCGGCATACTGTCCCAATGTACAAAAGCGTTTGTTCATACAGATTTAGAATTGTTATTATATATTAGATATGTTTAGTAAATTAAATATGTTTAGTAAAGTTTATAGTTGACAGTTTTGCAGTTTACAAATCATGCGGTTTTTTCGTCGATTTTTCGTCGATAAACGCACTTCGCGCCCCGCCTCTTTAACCCTTCAACCTTAACCTGTAAATAGCCTCTGTCAATTCAGTTTGCAAATATAACACAACTTAACTAAATGCTTCGTCTTCGAATCTCCCTAAATCTTTCCCTTTAACAAAGTTTAACGGAGAAAAAGTTAAATCTCTTTAATAAGGGGGCTTTTGAAAACGGGAAAGTACAAAAGAAGCAAATAAAAGACCTGAAGAAGTTCAACATCAACTCCCTCGCCACGGGTCTGCGCCTCCGTTTCCTGCCCGACCAGACGGAGGAGGAGAACATCAGCTCGAAGGAGTTCCTCAAGAAGGCCAACTTCATCGACGTGGCTACCCTCGCCAAGGGCACCGAGGTGGAGACTGAGGAGACCGACACCGACAATGGCAACGGCACTGAGATTGATGACAACGAGGGTGGCAACACACCTACCCCAAACCCTGACGACGGTGGCGGCTTCGGAGGGTAAGAGAGTTTAGAGTTTAGAAGAATGAGAAATTAAATGGAAGAATGGACTGACGTAATGTAAGAAGAAGGGAAGGTTGCACTCTGCGACCTCCCCTTTTGTTGCCCACATCACCTCAATGGGAGGCTCACGACGAAACGGTTGCCGCTGGTGTATTGAGTGTCGAGCGTAAGGGTGCCACCCATCAGCATGACGACACGACGGCAAAGGAACAAGCCGAGGCCAAGCCCTTCTGTGAACATATCGACCTTGGTGAATTTCTCAAAGATGAAGTCGCTCTTGTCGAGTGGAATGCCTGGCCCTGTGTCTTCGACGATGAAGTTCACAACATCGTCTGTGGCTTCGATGCGCATGGTGATGCTGCCCTGGCTGGTGAAGTGGAGGGCGTTGACGAGCAACTCTGTGAGGACGATGAGCAGATGGTGACGGTTGGTCTGAAGGGTCAGTTCATCGCCCACATGGCTGTCAAGATGCATCTCCACGGTATGTGGCACCAGACTGCTGGCTGTTTCGACGGCTTCGTGTGCCAACATATTGCAGCCCACGGTTTCGTCTGTGATGATGGTCTGACGGCTCTCGACATACGATGCTGTGAGCAATTTGTTCACCATATAGTCGAGAGCGTTGGTCTGCACGTACATGGTCTCGGCCATCTCCTTTTTCTCATCGTCAGAAAGCATGTCACTTTCGCACAATATCTGCGAGAATCCATGAACGATGTTGAGTGGTGTATGTATCTGGTGCGTAATGTCTTGCATGAACTGCGTCTTCTGCTCACTTGCTCGCCGCGCCAGCAGGGTGGCTTGCTCGAGTTCCTTGGTGCGCTGCTCGGTCTCCAGCTTCGTCTTCTCTGCTTCGTGGATGTGTTGGCTGATGCTCTGCCGCATCTGGCAGAAACTGTTTTGCAACTGGCCTATCAAGTCTGTGCGCTGACTGTGTGGCAAGAGTTTCTCATAGTCGCCATCACCTATCTGCCTCAGTTCGGCTGCCAGCAGTCCCAAAGGCTGTGTGAAGTGTTTCACAATGCGGTGGCAACCCATTGCCAGCAATAACAATCCGATAATGAGCAGAGGAAACAAAATGTAGTTCAGTCTGTTGTATCCACGCAGCAGTTCATTGGAGGGGCAAACGAGCGCTATACTCCACTGGGTGCCTTCGAGAGGTCGGTAGAGCACGATGTGTGACGTTCCGTTAATTTTGACATCCATGTGTCCTGTCCGTCCGTTGGTCATCTCATATCCCAATGCCACGATGTCGGTGTGTTCTCTGGGGTCAACGCCTGTGAAGATAGTCTGCTTGAGCAGTTTCGTGGTATCGGGGTGTACAAAGTAGTGTCCGTCGGCTCCCAGTAACATGAAGTAGGAATTCTGGTATGGATGCTCTGCTGTGATGGTCTCTGTAAGCCTCTTCAGCGATAGGTCGGTGGAGATGACGCCCACGAAGTTTCCCTGTCGGTCGTTGAGTGGTATGCAGTAGGATGCTATCATCTCTGGGCTTGACAGCGTTCCGGCATTGTAGTCATCGAAAGGATCCACCCAGCAAGCGGTCTTTTTTTGGCGTGGCGTCTTATACCACACTTTGTCATAATAGTCGTAATCGGCTTCACGGACGGTGACCACAGAGTCCTTTCCTGATCTTAAATCTTCAAGGCGAACGGAATAGGCAGAGAAACCGTATTCTTCGTCTGGGAAGAAATCGGGTTCCATCGTGATGGAGCAGCCATTTGTGTTGGGATGGTTGGCAACGATTCGATGAGTGTACTTCAGCAGGGAGTCTTTCTCGTTGTGAAGGTTGACGAGCCAAATGATGTTGCGTGTGGCAGTTTCCAACTCTACCATATATCCTTTGACGCGCAGGGCTGTATTGTCGAGCACGTGTGATGCCTCGTCAATAGACTCTTCACGGATGATGTTGCGTGACTGCCAATAGAGGAATCCGAGTGACAGCGAGAACACCAGCACCACGATAAAGAGGATGTCGAGACAGAGTCTGGTGGAGAGTGACTGGCGAATATTTTTTCTCATCTCTATCATAAGCGTCTCCCTCTCTTTTTGTCAGCGATGTCGAGCAGATTGTCCAACAAAGCTGTGGTCATGTCGGTATGTTCCTTTATCTTGTCTGCCATCTGGCGGAATTCTTTGGCATTCATTTCGGTCGCATGCTGTCGGAAATCGGCGATAGTGGTGTGGATGACCTTAACTGATTGCTCCATACGATCGCTCATGTTCAGAATGACGGCATCTTTCATACGATCAGCTTCACGTGCCTGTTCATAGGCCATTTTAAGGTCTTCATTACGCTGGCTAAGCACATCGGTCAGGTGGGTGATTTGAGCGATGTGCTGGCCGATGCTCAGCTGCATCTGTCGGAATGTATTCTGCACGTAACCCACCTCGTCAGTACGATTACTTTTCTTCACTGGCTCATCCATTTGACCATCGGCCATACGGTGGGCTTCATCTACCAACCGCTGCAACGGCTTCAACTGGCGATGGGTGATGAAGAAACAGAATAGAGCCAGCAGCAACAAACCGCTGAGACTGATGATGATCGTATAGCGCAAAAGTGAGTTGTAGGAACTAAAGATGTCGCTCTCAGGGCATACGATAGCCACGCTCCATCCTGCATTCTCAAAGGGATGAAAGAAGATGAAGTTTTGCTTGCCATCCATTTGAATCTCGCTATGTCCGATGTGGCCTGTCTTCATGGATATGGCTGCCAGATGTCCCTCGCTGGTAGGTTCGTTGAAAGCCTTATTAAAGAAGGCCTCATGCTCTTCGAGCGTACTGTCAGGGTGGATAATCAGGCGTCCGTCAGTACCCATCACTGAGGCATGTGAGTTGGGGAATGGTCGCAGCGAGAGCACCAAGTCGGCAAACCACTTCATCGAGATGTGTGCCGACAACACGCCCACCAGTTCACCTTCTTTGTTGTGCAACGGCATACCATAGGACGTGATGATGGATGTCTCTCCGTGTTCAACATCGATATAAGGGTCTATCCAGATAGGTTTCTCTTGGTGTAAGGGTATGAAGTACCATTTCTCACGTGTATATAATTGTTTTCCACCGTTCACCGTTACTTCTATCTGTGTCGAATCAGCGGGGTTACGGTGGGCATACACCTCGTAGTAGATACCGTATTGCGGATAGACACCTGGTTCGAAAGCGAGGGTACAGCTCTGAATGTGAGGGTTCTCTCTCAACAACTGCTGACAAAGACTGTCCATAATTTCAGGCCTGTTCAAACGCTTCTCAATTGTCCAGTGCCAGCTGCGTGTGGCCGTTTCCACCTCGTTCAGGGTGTTGTCAATGCGCAACTCTGTAGTGCGCAAAGTCTGTCGGGCTTTCTCCATGGCCTCCTGATAGATAGAATTACGGGCATGGTGGAACATGATAAAAAGGGCAGCGACGAAGAGCATCGACACGAATCCGACCACCCACAGCACAACTTGCGTGGTCAACGAATGACGGGATTGTTTTTCAGTTATTCTCTTCATCAGATACAGATTTGTTCTTCATCGATTGCAAATTTAGAGAATAATTTAGATATCACAAACAAATCGGCATAAAAATATGAACAATTCGCCTCGAAAAAGTGAGAAATAACGCTTCCAGCACCCACAAAACATCTTTTTTCTATCAAAACAGTATTAATCCCGTCCGCGCTATCGCGCAGACGTTAGTATAATCTTCGGTATATCCTTGTCTATTGAAATTTCTCACGTTTCACGACAATCCGAGAATAGCTAACGCTATGAGTTTACCAATAATGTCACACCAGCACCTCCGCTGAGGCTAATGCTAGTGATTGGTTGCAAAAGTACGAAGAATATTTTGTATTTCAAGCATTTTTTGGAAAAAAGACAAAAAAGATAGGATGGCAACTAAAATTCAGCTAAATTTGCAAGCGACCCATCATGTTGCACAAACCACACCTTGGCAATATCGTGAAATCTCATGCCGATGGAATAAGGTAAGAAAGAGGGAAAAGATACGATAGCCCGTGCAACGAGAGTGTTGTACGGGCTATGCTTGTAAATCAATATGTAATCGGCAGGACACCAAAACAATTTGAGAGGAAACAGGAAAAAATCCTCTTTTTTATTTTGTATAGTGCTTTCTTCATCGTAACTTTGCAAGTGGAAACAGAACTGACGGAACTATGACTAACCTGAAAGTGCTTTATAATAAACTGAATATCAACATTTTACCCCCCCCATTTTCTCATCCGTTTGAACTGAGTGGGATAAATAAAAGTGGAGCTACATCAGCCCTGCTGACGAAGGTATTGCACCTTGTCGGCAGGGCTTTTCTGTGTTTGTGTCTCGATGTAAACGATAATGATAAAGCCAATCATGCTCGGAAATATGAGAAAGAGAAACGCATTTACGACTTTGCTGCTTGACATCTGGCATCTGCTCGTGGGAGGCTCGCGCCTCTGTCCACAGGACAGGCTTGCTTTGCAGATAGCCTCACGTTATGGCTTGACCAAGGAGTACAAAGAGGCAAGGAAGCACAATCTGCGCCCTCTGGAGGCACTGGAGGACTGGGATATGGTGGTCAGTGATGAGGAAAGGGAGTTGTTTTATGATTAGGAATAAATAAGTATAGAAATATGGCAGAGAAATACAAAATATAGCATTATATGGATGAGAAATTTATTATAAGGGTATTAAAAGAAAAAATAACAACAAATGAATGCAATATCTCTATTTTCATGTATAGGAGTAGCTGAATACTATCTTAAAAGTCTGGGAATAAATATATTAGTCGCTTCGGACATAGATCCTAAAAGATGTGATGTACATAAATTTTTGTACCCAGACACGACTGTGGTATGCGGCGATATTAGAAAAGATGAAACGAAATGGGACATTCTTAAAGCTGTACAAGGCAAAAAGATAGATATTGTTATTTCTACCCCTCCATGTCAAGGCATGAGCAGCGTGGGAAAGAATAGAAGCTATTCGGCACTTTCTAGCCAGATGGATGAAAGGAATTATCTTATTTTAGAATCTTTTAAAATAATTGATGAAGTAAAACCTGCATATATTCTTTTTGAGAATATACCTAGAGTCCTTAAAGTAATTATACCATTCGATGGAGAATGGTTGCCAATCAAAGAAGTATTGCAACGAAAATATGGGGAAGAGTATGACATCAAGATAGGAATATATAACTGTAGCAACTATGGTGTCCCTCAGAATCGGGAAAGGTGTTTTATGCGTTTATGCAAGAAGGGATTAAGTTGGGATGAACCAACACAATCAAATCATGTTATTTCTTTGAGAGAGGCTATAGGTCATTTACCATCGTTAGAAGCAGGAGAAACCAGTTATCTTAAAAACCATTGGGCCAGATTACATCCAAAGTCTCAGATAGAATGGTTAAGACATACGCCCACAGGCTGTTCCGCCTTAGATAACATAGAATTTTATCCTGTAAAATCTAATGGTGATAGAGTAAAAGGGTATAGAAATTGTTATAAACGTATGAGATGGGATACCCCCTCTCCCACCGTAACGATGCGAAATGAAATAATGTCTTCGCAAGACAAAGTGCATCCAGGCCGGGAACTAGGCAATGGATTATGGAGTGATGCTAGAGTGTTAACGCTTCGTGAATTATTGATAGTAATGTCATTGCCACCAGATTTGGATTTACCCACAAATGTTAGTGATACTGCTTTAAGACAATATATAGGTGAAGGAATTCCATCTTTGATGGTAAAAAAATTTATGGAGGGAATATGCAAAAAGACAAAATGATAGGAATTTCAATGTTTTCAAGCGCAGGTATAGCAGAAACATATCTGAAAGATTTGAATATTGATATGGTTTTAGCCAATGAGCTAATCGAAGAAAGAGCAAGATATTACAGACATTTTTATCCCAATGTGGATATGATTGTAGGTGATATCATGTCTGATTCAGTATTTATCACCTATCTACAAAAGGCTAAGAGACACAATCCAAAATTTCTTTTAGCCACTCCTCCTTGTCAAGGCATGAGTAGTTTAGGCAGAAAAGAGTATGTGGAAGATTCTAGAAATTATCTGATTTTTGCAGTATTAAGAATCATAGATGAATTAGATTTGGATGTTATAGTAATAGAAAATGTTCCAAAATTCTTAAAATTGTTTTTCCCCTATGAAGGTGTGTGGTTAGGAATTGTTGATATATTAAAAAAGAAATATTCCGACAAATATATCATCGACCCCATTGTGGTGAATGCTAAGGATTATGGCGTACCGCAATCTCGGCCAAGGGCTATCATTAAAATGTACAAACCGTCATATCAATGGGAATTGCCTCTAGCAGAGAATGAAATAACGTTAAGAGAGGCTATTGGGAATCTCCCTTCATTAGAAAGTGGGGAACGCTCAAACATAAAGTACCATTATGCTTTAAAACATAGTCCGATGCACATTGAAATCATGTCGCATACACCTGAAGGACAAAGTGCTTTTAAAAACGAGATCTATTACCCTAAGAAGCCCGATGGGACAATGGTAAGTGGATTCCATAATACATATAATAGAATGCATTGGGATTCCCCATGTGCCGCAGTAACAACGAATAGTGGAATGATAAGTGGTCATAACAATGTCCATCCTGGACGATTAAAACCTGATGGAACTTATAGTGACGCAAGAGTTCTTACCCTATTAGAACTTTTGATAGTTTCATCTCTACCCTCAAATTGGAATTTGCCAGAGGACTATAAGGAGACTGTGGTTAGAACAATAATTGGTGAAGCAATCCCGCCTAGACTTCTATACAAAGTACTATCAACATTAAGAAAAAAAGACAACAATGATAACATATCTGTAAATCCCATGGAAAAAGGAACGCATATGGATTCTATCAACAGAGCTGATAAAAAATCCAAATGGACTGTCATGAAGTATGTGAATAGCTTTGATTTAATACTTCAATATGCAAAACTAATTCGTGAGTTAAATGCCAAGGTTGATGATGAAACTATCGTGAAAATAAACTCTATCATGAAGGACATGCGAATCTATCAGCCGAAGTTCGGAAAGCCTAGTGTAGATACAACAAACTTTAAGATATGCCAATTAGTGTATTTTATGTTTGCTTATCGTAATGAAACATCCCCCAATAAGGAGATTGTATATAGCCCATTAGGAAATCTTCTTTTAGATAATTTGGAAAAGAAAGAATGGGTTGCAAAAATTTTTGCAACGATGCTCTATGGTATGCCATTTAATCACCCATTTAATAGAATGAATCCGTCGTTCAATTTATATCCAATCAGAATTATTTTTAAGTTGCTTTCTGATAGCAGATTGGATTATAAGCTCTATCAAGATGAAGTCTTTTATCACATTTTTTGGTTGCACGAAATAAATAAAGATAGTTATGAAAATTTGGTAAAAACTATTTTGAATTTTAGAGCATTATCTCCAAATGTGAAGTATGAAATCTTCACACAAAGATTATCTGTACAAGATACATTGGCAAATGCTTTACATGAAACCACATATTTGTTTGGACAGCTACAAAGCGCAGGCATTGTAACAATATTTGACGGATATGAAGTAGGGACTTTGAGACAGGGAGGTTTTGGAAGAAAAGACGTGCCAGATTTTATTTCTCCAGAAGAACTTAAAAAGCACAAACCAACTGGCTTAAGAACTTACAGCACGGTTGGTATCAGACTTAACTCCCATGTGAAAAATCTTATCAATGCATTACTTAATGCATACCCTTATTATGAAAAGCCCCACGATTTGCTGGAAACATTCGACCGGCAAGATTATATATTACATCTATATAATTTTTATCCCAAAGAATTATTGGAAGAATTAGGAATCAAGAACCAATCGAGGATACAAGCGATGCTTCAAATCACACAGAATATAAAGAAGTATTCAAGGAATATGGCAAGTGGGGATTGCTTTAAATTTGAAGATGTTTTGACCGAAGCTTTCAATGAATTTGATGATGTTAATGCGCATACAATTGGTGGCTCGGGGAATACAGATGTTGAGTGCTTGTATTTGACTTTGGATGAGAAGTTTGCCATCGAAGCAAAATCCACACAAACAAAGCTTAGTGGTATAAATGCAGGCAGATTGCAATTGCATAGGGATAAGATAAACGCAAAATATACAATCATTGTAGCTCCTTATTATAAACCATCTGTAGAGGCTGATATCAAAGGTACTGTAAATGTGATGATTACAGCATCTTCTTTATCTAACTTTCTTTATCAATATGCTATTCATAATCCCAATGGTATATCATATAAGCCATTACATACAATAGTACAAAAAGCTTTGGGCACAAATATTACCTCAAAAGTTAATGATTATGTTTCTAAAAGCTTTGGTATTGGTAAGGCTGTATAATGTAAGTATTTGCTAACAAATATTCACATGAAACTAAACTATTATGAAACTGACAAAGAAAACAATCCAACTAATCTGTAACTTAGAGAGACTGATTGGTGAAGAATGCTACAATCCCAATTCTTTTGATGGATGGACACTGGAAGAGGGACGTGAATTTAGATACCCTATCACATATACAGACAAAGAGGGTGTGACACGCAAGTCGTGGTCAACCTTACAGGATCTTGACAAGAAAAGCATTGGTACAATGCGCTATAAATTCGGTTCTAACAACCTTTTCATTGGAATCGGGTTGCAAAATGTATTGGAATACTTAGAAAAGAAATATGATTTGGATTTCGATGAATTGGTAAAGAAGAACTAATAATTATATAACACTCATACAGGCATTAACTTTTCATGCTGATGCTGTTATTGATTCAATAGAGATGAAAAATTGTAACTATGAACGAACAAGAACTAAAGGAGATACTGTCTGTGATTGAGAAGGCGGGGTGGCAACCTGAGTTGTGCGACACGCCTGTGCCGGTGAGTTACCATGCGGTGAAGTGCGGATTGCCTGCCGAGATGGGCGATGACTGCATTGATGACTATGTGCTGCTGCCGAAGGCTCTGGTGGGTATGCATCCGTGTGTGTTGGTGCCTGTGTCGGGCGACTCGATGATTGACGCTGGCTATGAGAATGGGGACAAGTTGAGGGTGCAGTTGGGTGTGGATGCCTACGATGGCGATGATGTGTTTGTGTGGGTGGATGGCGGCTGCACGGTGAAGACGCTTTTCACGGATGAGGATGGGAACCGATGGCTGGTGCCCAGAAACGACACCTACGATGCCATTCCGCTGACGGAGGATATGGATGTGAGGGTGTTCGGTGTGGTGAGGAGTGTGGAGAAGGTGTCGCCGAAGAATTCGTCACGTGACTTGCTGAGGAGCATCCGCCGCACGAAGGAAAAGCAGAAGCAGGTCATGAGAATGTCGGCAGAGATGGTGGATAGGCAGGTGGTGGCTGTGAGCGATATCGTGGTGCATGCACGACAATGGTATGCGGTGTATCGTGCTCTGCTTGACATGAATCTGGTGCCAGCAGGTGATTATCTGGGTTTCTGTGCGCACGTGAGGGAATTGGTGCCTGAGCACAAGCATCTGCCCGAAGCGAAGGAGATTTCACGGATGGCGGTGCAGAGCTTCTCCAAGCCTGTGACGATGTGGACGGAGAATGATGCGCCTGTGAGGGGTAACCGTTTCCGTGACTATCTGAACATCGCTTTGACAATGGGTAAACTGCTTTCTAACCCCCAAAAATGAAAACTCCCACCGAAAAAACGTAAAACTCCCGAAACTCCCACCGAAAATAGGGAAAACTCCCACCAAGGAGGGTGAAAAGGTGGAAACTCCCACCAAAACTCCCACAAACTCCCACCCGATGAGGCTT
>JAEEGL010094164.1_pt1 | contig 11607 bp, 12 predicted proteins | sample 9134231 | NCBI WGS metagenome assembly JAEEGL01 (sample SAMN16246548, study PRJNA631951) | gut metagenome | biome: gut microbiome; feature: rumen; material: fiber-attached | host: Bos | place: Iran: Karaj | collected 2018-10 | reverse complement strand
GCTGGGGGACAGCATCGCCCAGGACCTGCCCTACGGTCTGCAGCGCCGGGTGGAGCTGGCCCGGGCCATCGCGCCCCATCCGCGGCTCGTGCTTCTGGACGAGCCCGCGGCGGGCCTCAACGATGTGGAGAAGGAGGAGCTGATGGCCCTCATCCGCCGCTGTCGGGACGAGCTGGGCATCACCGTGTTCCTCATCGAGCACGACATGGACCTGATCATGAACCTTGCGGAAAAGATCGTGGTCATCAGCTTCGGCTCCAAGATTGCCGAGGGCGAGCCGGAGGCCATCAAGAACGATTCCGTAGTCATCGAAGCGTATTTGGGAAGCGAGGATGAGCCTGCGTAATGGAAAAGCTGCTTGAAGTGGAACAGGTGGAGACCCTGTACGGAAAGGTGGCCGCCCTGAAGGGCATCAGCTTCTCCGTGGGCGAGGGTCAGATCATCGCGCTGCTGGGAAGCAACGGCGCGGGCAAATCCACCACCCTGAAAACCATCTCCGGCATCACCCCCGCCGCCTCCGGCACCGTCCGGTTCATGGGCGAGGATATCACCCGCGTCCCGGCCCACAAGATCGCGGCCCGGGGCCTGGCCCATATCCCGGAGGGGCGCTGCATCTTCAAAAATATGACCATCACGGAAAACCTGCTGCTGGGCGGCTTCACCCTTGGCAGCGAGGCGGAGAAGAAGCGGGGCATGGAGTATGCCTTCAGCCTCTTTCCCATCCTGGCCGAGCGGCGCCGTCAGCTGGCGGGCACTCTCTCCGGCGGCGAGCAGCAGATGCTGGCCATCGGTCGGGGCCTCATGTCCCACCCGAAGATGGTCATGCTGGACGAGCTGTCCATGGGCCTTGCGCCCATCGTGGTGCAGCAGCTGGCGGGGGTCATCCGTAAGCTCAACGAGGGCGGCCTTACTGTCCTTCTGGTGGAGCAGAACGCCAAAATGGCCCTGAATCTGGCCCATTACAGCTATATTTTAAGCACCGGGAACATCGTGCTGGAGGGCAAGAGCGAGGATCTGCGCCACAACAGCGAGGTCATCAAGGCGTACCTGGGCGGAGACAAGAAATGAGACGGCTCCTGATTGTCTGCCTGGCCGTGCTCCTGGCGCTGCCGGCCGCGGCGCCGGCCCTGGCGGCGGAGGACGGCCCCCGTTCCGGGGAATACGCCGCCCTGTACCGGGACCGGCACTACAGGCTCACCGGGGCCCTGTATACGGAGGACGGGGCACAGCCGTTCGTCCGCTATGTGGACGGGGAGGACTGGGACCAGACGACGGACGACGGCGTGCATACGATGCTGCTGGACCATCTGCTCTATACGCAGCACGGCCGGCTCTGGGCCGTCGAGAGCCCCGGCATCGTCCGCACCGTGGTCTATGAGGACATGACTTACAGCGGCAGCGGGGAGAGCGTGATCCCCTTCCTGGAGGACCCGGCGGAATACGCCTGGGAGTCCTACTCCGTGGAGGACTGCGGCTGCGTCACCGGCCGCATCGAGACGGCGGACATCCGGTTCTACTTCGATGAGGACGGCGAGCTGTACGCCATCTATTCCAACATGTTCGGCGAGCGGAGCACCGTCGTGCCCTGGAGCCTGACGGGGGACGTGCCGGCCGCGGCACTGAAAATCCCCTGGTGGCAGCCCCGGCTGTGGGAGCCGTACTTCTATTGATGAATCGTGATTTTTCGACCGGGGCCGGTATGTAAACGGCTCCGGTTTGGTTTTTGACAGGGGGCAGCGTGTAAGCAGGGTTATCCGCTCCGAATCTCCGCTCTGTGAGAGGGGAAAGAGAGGTTCCGCGCTCTGACGCGGGTATCTTTCTCCGCGTCGAGAAAGTCACCCGCCGGAGGCATCTGTGTCCGCGGGCGCTGCTGCCGGACACGGGACGGAAGTTCAAAGCGAGCAGCACCGTCGGCGGCACCTGTGCGTCTGCCCGGTGAAAAGGGGAGCCGAGAGGGCCTCTCCCCCTATCCCTTGCGGACGAAAAGCTTGACAAATCCAAGCAGTTGCGGTATCCTATCTTAAATAGATTACCATCGGGTACCCTGTCGGCACGCGGAGGCGTGCGCTCTTAATAAAAGGAGGATTTATCATGGTATTTCAGGCAATTGCGGAACTTATCGCGGATCGGCTGGAGCTGGACGTCTCCGCCGTCAAGCCGGAGAGCAGCTTTAAGGACCTGGGGATCGACTCCCTGGACACCGTGGAGCTGCTGATGGACCTGGAAGATAAGCTGGATATGGAGATCGAGCTGGATCAGAAGGTGGAGACCGTCGCCGACCTGGTGGCCTTCATCGAGAGCAAGAGGCAGGCGGAGTAAATGATCCATACACCCCTGTGTGATCTGCTGGGCATCCGGTACCCCGTCTTCCAGGGCGGCATGGCCTGGGTGGCGGACGGTCAGCTGGCCGCCGCCGTCTCCGAGGGCGGAGGTCTGGGCATCATCGGCGCCGGCAACGCGCCGGCGGACTATGTGCGGCAGCAGATCCATATCGCCAGAGAGCGGACCTCCAAGCCCATCGGCGTGAATGTCATGCTGCTGAGCCCCTTCGCCGACGAAGTCGCCGCCGTCCTGGCGGAGGAGAAGGTGGAGGTCGTCACCACCGGGGCGGGCAATCCGTCCAAGTATATGAAAACCTGGCACGCGGCGGACATCAAGGTCATCCCCGTCGTCCCCTCCGTTGCCATGGCAAAGCTGATGACGCGCTTAGGCGCCGCCGCGCTGATCGCGGAGGGCGGCGAGAGCGGCGGCCATGTGGGCGAGCAGACCACCATGGTCCTGGTCCCCCTGGTCTGCGATGTGACGGACCTGCCGGTCCTGGCGGCCGGCGGTATCGCCGACGGCCGGGGCATGGCGGCAGCCTTCATGCTGGGCGCCTGCGGCGTCCAGATGGGCACCCGCTTCCTCAGCGCGGAGGAGTGCAACATCCATCCGACCTACAAGGAAAAGATCGTCAAGGCCGGCGACCTCTGCACGGCCGTCACCGGCCGACGGCTGGGCCACCCGGTCCGCAGCCTGCGCACCAGCTTCACCCGCAACTATGCCAAGGTGGAGTATACCGACATCTCCGACGATGAGCTGGAGGCCCTGGGCACCGGCGCGCTGCGGATGGCGGTGCAGGAGGGCGACCTGGAAAAGGGCTGCTTCCTGTCCGGACAGGTCGCCGCCATGGTCCGTGAGATCCAGCCCGCCGCGGAGATCATCCGCGACGTGGTGGAAGGCGCGGAGGCGGTCCTGAAAGGAGCCGGGAAATGGGTAAAGTAGCCTTCCTGTTCCCCGGTCAGGGCGCGCAGTTCGCCGGTATGGGCGAGGCGATCCAGAAGATTTCCGGCCCCGCGGCCGATGTGTTCGCGGCGGCCGATTCCTTGCGCCCCGATACGTCCCGTCAGTGCTTTTCCGGCACGGAGGAGGAGCTGCGTCAGACCCGGAACACGCAGCCCTGCATCTTTGCCGTGGAGCTGGCGACGGCGGCGGCTCTGGAGGAGCGCGGCATCCGCGCCGACGTGACGGCCGGCTTCTCCTTAGGAGAGATCGCCGCACTGACCTATGCCAGCGCGGTGGACTTTGCCGCAGGCTTCCGGCTGGTCCGGCGCCGGGGCGAGCTGATGCAGCAGGCCTCCGAGGAGAATCCCAGCAGCATGGTGGCAGTGCTCAAGCTTCCCAACGAGACGGTGGAGGCGCTCTGCGCCGAATTCGACGCCGTCTATCCCACCAACTACAACTGTCCCGGCCAGGTATCCGTGTCGGGGAAGGCCGACGAGATGGACGCCTTCGCCAAGCGGGTCAAGGAGGCCAAGGGCCGCGCCATCCCCATCAAGACGGCGGGCGGCTTCCATTCGCCCTTCATGGCCAGCGCCGCGGAGCAGTTCGCGGCGGACCTGGCGCAGTGTGAATTCAGTGAGCCCCGCATCCCGCTCTATTCCAACTGCACCGGGCTCCCCTATGAGGGAGACACGCGGGACCTGCTGCGGCGTCAGATCATCTCCCCCGTGCGGTGGGAGGCGATCATCCGTCATATGATCGACAACGGGGTGGACACCTTCATCGAGGTGGGCCCCGGCAACGTGCTGTGCGGCTTTATCCAGCGCATCAGCGACGCGGTCCGCGCCTTCCATGTGGGAGACGAGGACGAGCTGAACACCGTAGTGAAGGAGGTAGGCGTATGCTGACCGGTCGTGTGGCCGTCGTCACCGGCGGCTCCCGGGGCATCGGCGCCGCCGTGGCGAAGGAGCTGGCCGCGCAGGGCGCGGATGTCGCCGTCATCTACGCGGGCAACCGCGACAAGGCGGAGGAGGTTTGCCGGGAATGCCGGGAGACCCACGGCGTGAAGACCGCCGCCTACTGCTGCGACGTGGGCGACTTCGCCGCCGTCAAGGAGACCGTGGAACAGATCAAGGCGGACTTCGGTACCATCCATATCCTGGTGAACAACGCCGGGATCACCCGGGACGGTCTGGTTGCCCGGATGAAGGAGTCCGAGTTCGACGAGGTGCTCCGGGTCAATCTCAAGGGCGCGTTCAACATGATCCGCCACTGCAGCGGCATTTTCATCCGCAACAAGGGCGGCAGTATCGTCAATATCAGCTCCATCTCCGGTATGATCGGCAACGCCGGCCAGGCCAACTACTCCGCCTCCAAGGCGGGCGTGCTGGGTCTGACCCGGTCCGTCGCCCGGGAGCTGGCCCCCAAGGGGATCACCTGCAACGCCGTCGCCCCCGGTCTCATCCGGACGGACATGACGACGGCGCTGACCGATAACGGCGGCGCCCTGGAAGCGTCCATCCCCCTGGGCCGTGCCGGCACGCCGGAGGATGTCGCACAGGCCGTCGCCTTCCTTGCGTCCGCTTCCTACATCACCGGGGAAGTGCTCCGCGTGGACGGCGGTCTCGCCATTTAAGAGCAATCACCCTCGGATCTCGTCGATGGAATCATCGGTTGACAGAAAGGGAGTATTTGATTGGACAACAAGATCAGAAGAGTCGTCGTGACCGGCATGGGCGCCGTGACCCCGGTGGGGCTGACGATGGAGGAGACCTGGAACAACCTGGTCGCTGGCGTCTGCGGCATAGGGCCCATCACCGCCTTCGATACGACGGAATTCAAAGCCAAGCTGGGCGCCGAGGTGAAGGATTTCAACCCGCGCCTGTATATGGATAAGGCGGAGGCCCACAGCAGCGACCTTTACGTGCAGTTCGCCATGGCCGCCGCCTGTCAGGCGGTGGAGGACAGCGGCATCATCGGTACGGTCGCGCCGGAGCGCCTGGCCGTCTATTTCGGCTCCGGCATCGGCGGCCTGCGCACGCTGGAGATCGAGCACAACAAGCTCAGGGACCGGGGCCCCAAGCGGGTCTCGCCCTATTTCGTGCCCATGATGATCGCCAACATGGCCGCCGGTCAGGTGGCCATCCGGTTCCATTGCCTGGGCTCCGCCCTGCCGGCCGTCACCGCCTGCGCCTCCGGCTCCAACGCCATCGGCGAGGCGATGCGGATGATCCGGCACGGGTATGCCGACGCCGTCATCAGCGGCGGCGCGGAGGCCGCCATCACGGCCTGCGCCGTGGCCGGCTTTACGAACATGCAGGCGCTCTCCGTGTCCGAGGACCCGGACGCCGCCTCCCTGCCCTTTGACAGCCGCCGGGGCGGCTTCGTCATCGGCGAGGGCGCGGGCTCGCTCATCCTGGAGGAGTACGAGCACGCCGTCGCCCGGGGCGCGAAGATCTACGCCGAGGTCTGCGGTTACGGCTCCACCTGCGACGCCTATCACATGACCGCCCCCGATCCCGAGGCGGACGGCGGCGCGCGGGCCATGGAGCTGGCGCTGGCAGAGGCCGGCTATCAGCCGAACGAGCGGGTCTATGTCAACGCCCACGGCACCGGCACGCCCCTCAACGACGTGGGTGAGACGAAGGCCATCAAGCGGGCCCTGGGCGAAGAGGCCGCGGCCCGGGCCTATGTCAGCTCCACAAAGTCCATGACCGGCCATATGCTGGGCGCCGCCGGCGCGGTGGAGGCCATCGCCGCCATCAAGGCGCTGGAGACCGGCGTCATCCCGCCGACGATCCATCTGCTGGAGCCGGACCCGGCGTGTGACCTGAACTACGTACCGAACAAGGCGATAGAGGCAGAGATCGATCTGGCTCTGTCCAACTCCCTGGGCTTCGGCGGGCATAACGCCTGCCTGGCATTCCGGAAGGTGAAATAATGAAGGCAGCGGATATCCGAAAGTACGCGAAACTGATGGCCGAGCTGGGTCTGACGGGCCTGGAGATCACGGAGGACGGACAGACGCTCCGGCTGGAGCGGTCCGTCTCCGGCACACGGGAGACGGTGGCTGTTCCGATCCCCGACGTGCCCGTTGGGGAGCCCAAGCGCGAGGCCGCCGACGATACGGTGGGCGTCTTCTCCCCCATGGTGGGCATCTTCTACGCCGCTCCCGCCGAGAACGCGGACCCCTTCGTCAAGGTGGGCGACCGGGTCAAGCAGGGCAGCACCCTGTGCATCATCGAGGCCATGAAGCTGATGAACGAGGTCGTGGCCGAGTGGGACGGTGAGATCGTGGAGGTCTGCGTGGAGAACGGCGCCCGGGTGGACTACGGCTGTGAGCTCTTCCGCATGAGGAGGACCGACTGACATGACACAGACCGAGATCATGGAGATCCTGCCCCACCGGAACAGCATGCTGCTCATCGACGAGGTCACCCGGGACGGGGACTTCGCCTGCGGCAAGCGGACCATCCGGGGGGACGAGTGGTTTCTGGACGGGCACTTCCCCGGCATGCCTATCGTGCCGGGCGTGATCCTGTGCGAGATTTTGGCCCAGTCCGCCTGTATCCTGCTCACCGACACCATGACGGAGGACACGATCCCCGTCTATACCGGGCTCAACAACGTCCGCTTCAAGGGGCCGGTGCGTCCCGGGGACACCTTCGAGACCCGGTGCCGGATCACCCGGGCCAAGCCGCCCTTCTATTTCGCGGAGGGCACCGGCTCGGTGAACGGCAAACTCTGCATCAAGGCGGAGTTCTCCTTCGCCATCACGGAGCGCAGCCATGTTTTCTAAGATTCTGATCGCGAACCGGGGCGAGATCGCCGTCCGGATCATTCGCGCCTGCAAGGAGATGGGCATCGCCACCGTCGCCGTCTATTCCCAGGCGGACAGCGACGCGCTGCACGTGGCCCTGGCGGACGAGAGCTACTGCATCGGTGCGCCGGAGGCCAGCGACAGCTACCTCAACGAGGAGCGCATCATCAGCGCCGCCCTCATCTCCGGCGCCCAGGCGATTCATCCCGGCTACGGGTTTTTGTCCGAGAACGCCCACTTCGCCACCCTCTGCAACAAGAACGGCATCGTTTTCATCGGGCCGACGGCGGAGGAGATGGAGCGGCTCAGCGACAAGACCCAGGTAAAAAAGCATATGAAGGACGCGGGGCTCAGTGTCATACCGGGCTCCGACGCCCTCTATTCCGAGGAGGACGCCATGGCGGCGGCCCGGGCCATCGGCTGTCCGCTGATGCTCAAGGCCCGTTCCGGCGGCGGCGGACGGGGCATCCGTCTGATCCAGTCGTTGGAGGAACTGCCGTCGGCCTTTGTCATGGCCGCCGCCGAGGGCGAGACCGCCTTCGGCGACAGCGCCGTCTATCTGGAAAAGTACATCTGGCCGGCCCGGCATGTGGAGGTGCAGATCCTGGCCGACGAGGAGGGCCATGTGGTCTGCCTCGGCGAGCGGGACTGCTCCGTCCAGCGCCGCCACCAGAAGCTGCTGGAGGAGTCCCCCTCTCCCGCCGTCAGCGACGAGCAGCGGCAGATGCTCACGGAACGGATCGCCGCGGCGGTGCGGTCCGTGGGCTATGTGGGCGCGGGGACGCTGGAGTTCCTGCTGGATCAGGAGGGCAACTTCTGGTTCATGGAGATGAACGTGCGGCTCCAGGTGGAGCACAGCGTCACCGAGATGCTGACCCACATCGACCTGGTCAAGTGGCAGATCCGCACGGCGGCCGGCATCCCCCTGAATTTCAGTCAGGAGGACGTGCTCCTCAAGGGCGCGTGCTTAGAGTGCCGGATCAATGCCCTGGCCCCGGGGACCCTGCAGATGCTCCACATCCCGGGCGGGCCCTTCGTCCGCTTCGACACCTATCTCGTCCAGGGGACTCAGGTCTCCCCGTATTACGACTCTCTGCTCGGCAAGCTGGTGGTCTACGCCGGCACCCGGGAGGAGACGGTGCGGAAGATGCGCGCCGCCCTGTGCGAGCTGGTCATCGACGGGATCAAGACGAACATCGAGGAGCAGCTGTCGATCCTGAACGACGAGCTGTTCCAGACCGGACGATATGATTTGACCTTTATGGAGGGTCGGTGAGAACCTTGTCTTTTCTCAATTTCAAATTCAAGCCCCAGAATACGCTGGAGACCGGCGGCCGCTCCGTGGCCCCGGTGCAGCAGGACGCCAGCGAGCCGGAAAAAACGTGTCCCAACTGCCATAAGCCCATTCCCCTGAGCCGCCTCTGGGCCAACTACAACACCTGTCCCTGCGGCTATCATTTCCGCATGACGGCGCGCCAGCGCATCAGCTTCATCGCGGACAAGGGCAGCTTCGAGGAGTTCGACGGGGACCTGACGGCCACGGACCCGCTGCAATTCCCCGGCTACAAGAAGAAGCTGGAGACCACGAAGACCGTCAGCAAGGAGCCGGAGGCCGTGATCTGCGGCAGGGCCCGCATCGGCAAGACGCCCTGCTGTCTGTTCGCCATGGACTCCTACTTCATGATGGGCAGCATGGGCACCGTGGTGGGGGAGAAGATCACCCGCCTCTTTGAGTATGCCCTGGAGAACCGGCTGCCCGTGGTGGGCTATACCGTCTCCGGCGGCGCCCGGATGCAGGAGGGACTGCTGTCCCTGATGCAAATGGCCAAGACCAGCGGCGCCGTCAAGCGGCACAGCGACGCGGGGCTGTTCTATCTGGTGGTCCTGACGGACCCGACGACAGGCGGCGTCACCGCCAGCTTTGCCATGGAGGGCGACATCATCCTGGCGGAACCCGGCGCCACCGTCGGCTTCGCCGGGGCCCGGGTGATCGAGCAGACCACCCGCAAGGCGCTGCCCAAGGGCTTCCAGCAGTCGGAATTCCTGCTCACCCACGGATTCGTGGACGCCATCGTGCCCCGGCAGAAGCAGAAGGCCGCCGTGGCCCGGCTGCTCCGACTCCACTGTGGAGGTGACCGGAAATGAGTCTTACCGCATATGATCGCGTGAAGATCGCCCGCAGCAGCACCCGGCAGACGAGCCTGGATTATATCAACAACCTCTTCCAGTCCTTCTTCGAGCTGCACGGCGACCGGCGCTTTGCCGACGACGCCGCCATCATCGGCGGCATCGCCTCTCTGGACCGGATGCCGGTGACGGTGATCGCCATCGAGAAGGGGCACAGCGCCAAAGAACGGGTGTACCGCTCCTTCGGCGCTCCCAATCCGGAGGGCTATCGCAAGGCCCTGCGCCTGATGAAGCAGGCGGAGAAGTTCCACCGCCCGGTCATCTGTCTCGTGGACACCTCCGGCGCCTACTGCGGCGTCGGGGCCGAGGAGCGCGGCCAGGGCCAGGCCATTGCGGAAAATCTGATGGAGATGATGACGCTGAAGACCCCGATCATCTCTGTTTTAATCGGCGAGGGCGGCAGCGGCGGCGCGCTGGCCCTGTCCGTGGCGGACCGGGTCTGGATGCTGGAAAACGCCGTGTATTCCGTCATCTCGCCGGAGGGCTGCGCCAGTATCCTTTGGAAGGACGCGGCCAAGGCAGACATGGTGGCCAACCACCTGAAGCTGACGGCCCAGGATGCCCTGGAGCTGGGCGTCATCGAGAAGATCATCCCGGAGAAGGGGATCGGCCAGGCGGAGTTTTACGTGCATCTCAAGGAGATGCTCCAGGAGGAGATTGCCGTCCTTTCCAAGGACGAGGACCTGCTGGAAAAGAGGTATGCGCGCTTCCGCGCCTTCGGCGCCAAGACGATAGAGGCAATGGAAGGAAACGATCAATGAGTATTTATCAGAGATTCTGCAAGGAGACCTTCGATGAGAAGGGCCGTCTCGTCAAGTTCGAGGTCAGCTATCCGGACAACTTCAACTACGGCTATGACGTGGTGGACGCCATCGCGGCGGAGACGCCGGACAAGCGCGCGCTGGTCTGGTGCAATACGGAGGGCGAGGAGCGTATCTTCACCTTCGACGACATCCGGCGTCTGAGCAATCAGGCGGCCAATATGTTCCTCTCCGCCGGCATCCGCAAGGGCGACTATGTGATCACGGCGCTCAAGCGGCACTATGAGTACTGGATCACTGCCGTCGCCCTGCACAAGATCGGCGCGATCCTGACTCCGGTGACCTACATGCTTACGGCGGAGGACCTGCTCTACCGGCTGCGCAGCGCGAAAATCGCCGGTATCGTCTGCACCTCGGAGGGCGACGTGCCCGGCCGGGTGGCAGAGGCCGTGCGGGAGGCGGAGAAGGAGGGACTGCACTGCAAGGTATGGTCCACCAGAAAATCCGTAGAGGGCTTCCCCTGCTTCAACACTGCGGTGCTGGCCGCTTCGGATCAGTTGGAGCGTCAGCCCACAAAGGCCACGGAGCATATCATCCTCTACTTTACCTCCGGCACCACGGGCGAGCCCAAGGGCGTGCTCCACAGCCACACCTATCCCCTGGGGCACACCCTGGGGGCCAAGTACTGGCATCAGGTGACGGAGGACGGCCTCCACTTCACCGTGGCGGACACCGGCTGGTCCAAGAACTCCTGGGGAAAGATCTACGGCCAGTGGCTGGCGGGCACCGCCGTCATGGTCTTCGATTTCGACAACTTCGACCCCCGGCAGCTGGTCACCGTCATCAACCGCTACGGCGTGACCACCTTCTGCGCCCCGCCCACCATCTACCGCTATCTGGTGCGCAAGGAGATCGCCCCCATGCCCACCCTGCGCCATGCCACGTCGGCAGGCGAGCTGCTCAATCCCGAGGTCTCCCGCCGGTTCTCCGAGTTCACGGGCCTGCCCATCAACGAGGGCTACGGCCAGACGGAGGGCGTGCTGCTGCTCGGCAACTTCAAGGACTATGAGCAGCGGACGGGCTCCATGGGCATCCCCACGCCGCAGTATCAGATCGAGTTGATGCGGCGGGACGGCACCCCGGCCGAGACGGGCGAGCTGGGCGAGATCGTCATCCGGCCCACCCGGGCAGACGGCCTGATCACCGGCATCTTCGTGGCCTACCTCAACGACGAGGAGCAGTACAAGTACGCCTGGCGCTACGGCGTCTATCACACCGGCGACTCCGCCATTCGGGACGAGGACGGGTATTACTGGTTCCAGGGCCGGTTCGACGACCTCATCAAGACCGGCGGCTACCGCGTCGGCCCCTACGAGGTGGAGAACATCCTCATGGAGCACCCGGCGGTGGTGGAGTGCAGCGTGGTCGGCGTGCCCGATCCCCTGCGCGGCCAGGCCATCAAGGCCATCATCATCCTGGACAAGGGCTATGAGCCCACCCACGCGCTGGAAAAGGAGATCCGCGAGTTCTGCAACTCCCGCATGGCGGAGTACAAGTGGGTCCGCATCGTGGAGTTCG
>JAEEGL016162781.1_pt1 | contig 11608 bp, 12 predicted proteins | sample 9134231 | NCBI WGS metagenome assembly JAEEGL01 (sample SAMN16246548, study PRJNA631951) | gut metagenome | biome: gut microbiome; feature: rumen; material: fiber-attached | host: Bos | place: Iran: Karaj | collected 2018-10 | reverse complement strand
GGGACTATCCTTGGTCATGTGCAATACTGACAAAGGGTATTCTTTGTTCCGCAGTGTCACCAATCAGGTGCTTTCCTTTCCATGCTCAAAAAAACAGATAGTTCAACCTAACCTACAGAGACCGTCTGAGTTTTCGAAGGATACAGATTTGTTCGAAAAGATGTATGTCAATAAAGGATTCGTCTGTGTCTTGCACCGATTTGGAAACGTGGGGGTTAAGTATAAGTTCAAGTGCTTGGTGAATAGAATATTGAAACTGCAGAGGAAACTGTTCAAATGAATTTGTCGGGATGAGAATAGGAATTGTAACATACCATAAGGCCCACAACTATGGAGCTATGCTTCAGACCGTTGCGACAAAAACATATTTTTCGTCGTTAGGAGCGGAGGTGCGTGTCATTAATTATTGGCCGCCGTCGTTGAATGCTGTATATAAACTGTTTCCACAAATACCTGCGGGGACAGTGTTCTCGAAAGTAAAATGGTTGATATTTTACGTTATACGTTTCCCGACAACGCTGCGACGCTTCTTGAAATTCAAACGGTTTGAGAATGCGTATTTAGAGCCAGTTTATTCTCAAGAAGATGAAAAATTTGACGTAGTTCTCTATGGTAGTGATCAGATTTGGCGGTGCGAACGTGTAGTATTCTCGGGCATGCCAGACCCTTTCTACTTTGGTCAGAATAATCTGCAGACGAAGCGAAGCATATCTTTTGCCGTTAGTGCAGGTAATCTTATTCGAACACCTCAGATTGACGATTTCTATAGACGGCATTTGCCCAAGTTTGACGTCATAACGGTGCGCGAGCGGCAGTTGCAAGACTATTGCGCCAAACTTGGTTTTGTGGCAACAAGGATCTTGGACCCAGTGTTCTTGTTGTCTTCATCGGAGTGGGACAGGCTTCTGAATATCAACCGACTGGTGAGTGCCGATTATGCTCTGCTATACAGATTGCATGACACGTTCGACATGAAGAAGATAAAGGCATTTTGCAGAGCAAGGTCTCTTCGCCTAATTGTGATATCCGGATGTGCCAAGTCGTTTTGGAAAGGTGAAAGGTCGGGTGTCTGCCCTCAGGAGTTTGTTTCTTTGGTGAAGCACGCTAGCTTTGTTTTCTCATCATCATTTCATGGAATGGCATTCTCGCTTATATATCAGAAGGATTTTTGCGTATCGTTCAGTAATGAAACCAATTGGCGTGCGCAATCATTGCTTTTAGATGTGGGTTTGGAGACTCGTTTGATAGATCCATATTCGGATATCGTCACTAGTCATATTGATTATAGTAAGACTATGTTGAAGCAAGCAATAGATGAGAACCTTTGTGAAGTGCAGAAATTGGGGGTTCGTATTCTTAATGGGAAGGAATCATGAAAGTATTGTTTGTCAGTCATACACCAGTCAAGGGGGGAGCGAACTTGGCAATGCTAGACTTGATAGAAAGTCTCAGACCGATGGGTATTGAGGCTGCGGTTATAGTTCCTAGAGATAATTATAAAGATGGGATATACGGCATTCTAAAGGAAAAAGGAATAGAATGTTATCAATATAAATTTATTCGCTTGTTTTGCTTTCGATGGGATAAGTATTTGCGCAATCTTATATATATACCATATCTATTCTTCAAAATGCGCAAGTTGAAGTTTGATATTGTTCATTCCAATTCGAGTTGTACAGGACTAGGATTGTACATATCGTGGCTACATAGAAAACCCCATATTTGGCATATTCGAGAAAACTGGTGGGATTGGAATATTAGGCCGACCTTAGGTTTTAATTTTACGAAATGGTTGTTTTTGAAAGCGCATAAAACAACGTTCGTTGCCATCTCCGACTACATAATCAGAGCTTATGTAGAACATGGCTTTGTCAGACGAGAGCAAATAGAAAGAATTTATAATGGTATCAGAATTGGCAACGTGTTGCCATTGCAGAACAACAATATCAAATGTATCAATATCGTTTTCTTGGGAGGATATGCCAAAGTTAAGAGAGTAATGGACTTGATTCGTGCAGTAAAAGTATTGTCAGATAGCGGTGTAGATAGTTTCAAACTTTGCGTGTATGGCAATCAAGAATGTATGGAGTATTCAGAGTGCAGCAAGTTGGTAAGTAGTTTGGAGTTGGATGATAAAGTAAGATTGAAGGGCTATATAGATGATATCTCTATTGTTCTATCTCAGATGCACATAGGTGTAATGGCAACGCGAGGCGAGTCTTTTGGACGTGTGACTGTCGAGTATATGATGCATGGTTTGGTAACGATTGCGTCTGATTCTGGTGCTAATCTGGAGATAATCGAGAATGGTAAGACAGGCTTCATATATAAGACGGGGGATTGTGCCGACTTGGCAGAAAAAATCAAGTACGCCATTGAAAATTATGCTGCGTTGCAAGACATGAGGAGTCTGGCGCAGGAAGCTGTGCGAAATAGGTTTGACATAGAAGGGGAAGCAGATGCATTTGCAAGACTCTACAGACGCATTGTCTCTTAGTGTCCATTAATACCATCAAAAATCACTTTGGTGAAATCGTCTACCGTATGAGAGGTCGCGTATTCCGTCAAATCGTGTTGCTCATCGTTTTCTGCCATCTCTATAATTTTCTCGGCAAGAGTTGCTCCATTTACCTTGTCGACCGTCCAACCAAGTTTATAATCCATTATCAACTGCCCAATTAATCCGTCTGATGGGCCAAGTACTGGTTTTGAGAAGAAACTCGCGTAACCAACAACCCCGCTACTTCTGTATGATTGGAGATATGGCATAAGAATATAGTCACACGAATAGCAGAGGTTATACAAAAACGAACTGTCGCAAAAACCGTCGTACACAACAATTCGCGTTTTGCTTTTGAGCGTGTCGAGACGACGATAAAATTCATTTTTGATGTCGTTATTTACTCTGCCCGAAAAGACGAAAAGCGATTTGTCGAGAGTGCGTTGGGGTAATAATTCTATGGCTTTCATTATTTCTAAAGTCCCTTTTCGCAATCCCAAACCACCGAAATGCAAAAATATTTTGTCGCCAACTTTTGCTCCCAATTCGTCTCTGATGTTGGAGATTTGTGCCATATCGATTCGTTGGGCGGGGTCAGATAGAAAAGCAAATTTGCCATCATGCATTTTGCGGTTAAGTTCATCGGCTACCGATTTGTCGTTTAGTATAAACACTTTGCCTACCGAGTGCGATGCCGCCAAAATACGTAAGTAAAGGGTATCCCTAAGTTTCTGCCCAATGCGAGTTTCGTATCGAGGGAGGTCGTATACTATACCATGCAACTTAATGTTTCTGGGAAGCAGAAATGGTAGAAATGGCATAGCTTGCATAAGTATAATCAAAAATACGGCATCGGGTTTATGTCGCTTTATGATTTTGCATATCAAACGTGAAATGTGCCACGCGCGTATGTATTCATTACCACTCCGACATTTGCTATAATCGTTGTCGGTGTCGAAAATAATGTTTTCGCAAGGAGGCCAATTATATTGATTTTTTAGTGTGTGAAATTCGCTTGGTATAGCGTATATATATTTATGCTCCTTGTGTTTTATGGCTTCACAATAAGTGTTGTAAAAATATTCAAGGTGATGGCCTCTGATGTCAGTATTGAAGATTAGAATAGTCATAATATTATACGCTATGTAATTATAATGTATAGTGTGCAAAGATACGGATATTGCTATTGCTATAATGAGACAATAGAATACGGAATAAGCATGATTATTATGCGCAGTATTTATCTCTGCACTAGTGCTTTGAATCGCTTATAAAAGAATCGAATAATCTTGCCAAGTGGCGTGAATCGTATACCCCAATCTGTAATGGCTTCAGCGAAACATATTTCGATGCGAGGATCTTTTTGTGGATTCTCGATGCGAGTGAGAGGTAAAGGATGCTGAAGTGGTGGACGATCGAATTCGTAACGTTGGAGCAGAGAAGAAGCGCGAAAATGGGTGCCATTGTGTAACCCGATATTGCGAACCATTGTGTGAATAGGGGTGAGGCAAAGACCTTTTGCCTTATATATAGCTATTTCCCAACATATGTCCCAAGGGATAGGACGCTTGTCGAGGCTCTTCAAGCAGGGAAAGACTCCGCCATATTGTATCGCATCAATGTCGTGTGGTGCCATGTCGAGTAAGGCTTCCTCGCGAGTTTTATAGTGGATGAAGTACTTCTGCCAGCGATCACGCCATGTGCCCCATCCCCATCCCGACATGTGGGGTGTAAAATAGCAGTTGCTATTAGTGCTCTGGGTTGAGCAAGACGAATAGGCAAGGTCAAGATTGGTAAAGCCCGATACATGCATTACAGATGGAATATCAGCATAGAGGTCGAATGCTTGATTCATGTATTCGAGATAGTATGGAGAGGTAAGTATATCATCTTCGAGTACTATTATGCGGTCGTGCTTTTCAAACACTTGAGCGATACCTTGGATGATGTTTTGCTCCAAATAGTAGTTCTCGGGACGCTTTATGATGGTCATACTGCGGAGAAGTCCTTCGCGCTCAACTTGTCGTTCGAAACAATCTAGCTTCTCTCGTACCTCATTAACTTGCTTCCATGACTTAGAATCTTTCCCACCATCTGAAAAGACGTAAAGGTCCGTTTCGCGTGCTATTGTGTTTTGCACAAGGCACTCAAGCACTCGCATCATGTTGTCGACACGATTATATACAAATAGTAATACAGGTGCTGTGTCCACCATTCTCCATTCTGTTTTCTGTACCAAAGTACCGTTTAATTGTTGATCTGCAAAAATATTATCCTTAACCTTGTGTATAATTATTTAGCAATGAACTTTGACGCAAACGAACTAAGAGCGAAGTACAACCCCGATGGGTCTACAATAAGACAAATGCAGATGCGAATGTTAGAAATTCTAGAAGTAATCGACGGTATTTGTCAGAAGCATGGTATAACATATTGGCTATCTGGAGGTAGTATGTTAGGGGCAGTTCGCCATCAGGGCTTCATTCCTTGGGACGATGATCTTGATATAGAAATGATGCGCCCCGACTTTGAACGTCTCATGTCGATTTTGCCAAAGGAGTTACCCTCTCATTTGGCATTACAATGGCACACTACCGATCCAAATTATTTTTTTCAATTTGCTAAAGTGAGAGACAGAAATAGTCAATTATTTGAGAGAAATGGCTACGACAAGGTTTGGAAGGAACATGGCGTTTGGGTGGATATTTTCCCTTTGGAGAAAATTCCAAGGTGGATCCATAATTTATCGAACTTCACGTTTGGTCACACCTATAAGATGATGCGTACAGCACGTGATCCCCAAAAGGTAATAAGCAAGGTGAGACGTCTGGCAGCTTTGAATAGAAACTGCATTTTCCCCGTTTTGCGGTGCCTTGCCCGTATTGCTCCCGCTGCGTATTACGATTTCGGATTAGGAATCCCATATTTTCAGAAAAGTTTGAAAGAAGACTACTTGCCGGTGAGGTATGTTCCTTACGAACATGCAATAGTTCCTATAATGAAGGAGGCAGAGAAGTGTCTTACATACAGGTATGGGGATTATATGCAACTGCCCAAGAATATAGGCAGCGAATACCATTCAGAGGATATTAAGATTTGGTAAGTGATACATGTAGCTCCGCTTCATTCCCATTGCACGACGTTCGGTGGGAACAATAGCTGCTATTAGTATCTGCTATACATCAATTGGCAAGCAGCCTATTGTTGAGGTAGAATTCAAAAGCGCCTTAGGCCTTTTGAGGCAATCTTCCTTGTGCCTATTTTTCTCCTAAATCACGTTTAATCTGTGTTGTGCTAATTTCTGGTGTACGCTCCAAATAGACAACTTCACAATCTTTTTTCAAAAAGTCAAACTTTCCTTTCCAATCGTCTCCGATTACGAATGTGTCAACGTGATACTCCTTTACATCTGTTACTTTCTGTTCCCAACTCTCTTCGGGAATAACTAAATCAACATATCGTATTGCTTCGAGCAAAGCCTTTCTTTTCTCATAGTCGAAATAACATTTCTTCTGCTTTTCTTTCCAATTGAACTCATCAGTCGAAAGAGCAACAATCAAATAATCACCAAGAGCTTTAGCACGCTTCAAAAGATTAATGTGCCCGTAATGCAATAAATCGAAAGTGCCGTATGTTATGACTTTTTTCATGACCTTTTGTCTTAATTTACTCAGTTTATAACTACGTACGGATAATCAGTACGCTGCGAATATAGCTATTACGACCGAAAACATATTTACTCGCAGCCCGCAGAAAATCTGGCTTTTTATATTTTTTCGTATTGTATATATGTACATACGTTAGCAATCAAATCGTTACGGGAACGATGCTCGATAATGTCGTTTTGAAAAGTTTGAGTGAAAGAATTTATTGGTAAAAATGTCGATTCAAATAAGATTGAAACGTATTTATTGTGCGAATGGACAACGCCAGCGAGGGTAAAGTTATTAGTAGCGAAATAAATTATTTGCGAAAAGATGTGTGTAGTGAGCAAAAAAATGCCATTCGCAATTCATAATATAAATTAATTTTTAGATATTTGCGTTAATTCATCTTCGGTCTAAGAAAAAACGCGAAATATCATGCCTTACAGACGATTACCAAACACCGATCAGGCTCGGCTTAGAGCTCTACGTATAGCGGTAGAGATGGCCGAAAAAATCGACTCGCAGAGTCTGTTGTTTAGTCAGAAACTTTTCATCGAAGCGAAATCGTTTCTGCCGCACTTCGAGCAAGCCATAATGCGCTACAACGACAATCGTAATTCGCAGGCTACGCTTGGTAAACGTGTTGCCGAAGCTGGCAAGCAAGCGCGTCTATATCTATCACATTACACACAAGTCTTCAATATGTGTATAATGCGTGGCGAGATAAAGCCAGAAGCTCGCGAACTGCTCGGCTTGGACGTCAATCATAGTACTATACCAGATATTTCGACTGACCAACAACTCCTCTATTGGGGCAACAAAATAGTCGAAGGCGAAGAGCGCCGTAGCGTAGGCAACAAGATATATAACCCATCTATTGCCGTGGTGAAGATTAAGCTGCTGCAATTCACCGAGATATACAATCAGCATCGCGATATGATTCAGACCATAGGTAAGTATCACGAGAAACTCGACGAGATTCGAGCTAAAGCCGATGAGTTGATTCTCAATATTTGGAACGAGGTCGAAGGGGCATTGCAACCAATTGATACAAACGAGAAACGCGATACTTGCTCGTCGTACGGAATAGTATATTTCTATCGACCTAACGAGAGACAAAAAGCATTTCTAAGTATGAATTGATTTTCAATTGACTTTTTTAGTTAGAGTATTACTTTTGCGAACTAAAAAACAAGGAAATATCAAGATATGCAAGACGAAATACAACTTGTGCTCGAAGACGCAAAAGAGCAAATGAATAAAGCGTGCGAACACCTCGATTACGAACTTGGTAAAATCCGCGCAGGAAAGGCAAATCCACACATTCTGGACGACGTAAAAGTTGAATACTTCGGAGCTGTAACGCCGCTTTCGCAAGTTGCAAACGTCAACACGCCAGACCCACGCACCATCGCTGTTCGCCCTTGGGAGAAATCACTCATCGCTCCTATCGAGAAAGCTATTATGGCTGCAAACCTCGGTTTGAATCCCGACAACAACGGCGAAATCATCAGAATAGTTATTCCGCCTCTCACCGAAGAGCGTCGTAAAGACCTCGCGAAGCAAGCAAAGAAAATTTGCGAAGATGCTCGCGTGGTAATCCGCAACGTCCGCCGCGACGCCAACGAAGAGTTCAAGAAAATGAAGAAAGATGGCCTCGCTGAAGATATGGCAAAAGACGCCGAGGCAGAAACGCAGAAACTTCACGACAGCGTGATGAAACGCATCGATGATATGTATGCAGCTAAAGAAAAAGACATCCTTACCGTATAAAACAATAGCTCCGACAATGAATAACAAAAAAATAAAATCGGCTCTCGTCTCTGTTTTCCACAAAGATGGTCTTGACGAAATAATAAAGAAACTACACGCCAACGGCGTAAAACTATTCTCTACTGGCGGTACGCAGACCTTCATTGAGAGTCTTGGCATCCCCGTTACTCCAGTTGAAAGCATCACTGGCTATCCTTCTATTCTTGGCGGACGCGTGAAGACCCTTCATCCAAGTGTGTTTGGTGGCATTTTGGCCCGCCGCGACAATGAGTCGGATCGCGAAGAGATGAAGAAGTTCAAAATAGAGGACATCGACCTCGTCATCGTTGATCTCTATCCATTCGAGCAGACCGTTGCGTCTGGCGCATCACATCAAGATATTATTGAAAAGATCGACATAGGCGGCATTTCGCTCATTCGCGCTGCTGCCAAGAACTACAAAGATGTTATCATCGTTCCGTCGAAAGGCGAATACGCTGCGCTTACCAAACTTCTCGACGAGAAGAAAGGCACCAGCGACGAAGAAGATCGTTTGTGGTTCGCACGTCGCGCATTTGCTACATCGAGCCACTACGACACAGCAATTGCAGCGTACTTAGAAAAGTATAATTAATAAAAAAGATACAAATGGGACTCTTCTCATTCCTTTCGCAAGAGTTGGCCATGGACCTCGGCACCGCCAATACAATCATCATTTTCAATGATAAGATTGTTGTTGACGAGCCATCAATAGTAGCTCTCGACCGCCACACCGATCAAACAATCGCTATCGGTCAGAAAGCTCGCCAGATGCATGGCAAGACTCATGAAAATATTTACACCATACGCCCGTTGCACGATGGTGTGATAGCCGACTTCAACGCTGCCGAAAAGATGATTCGTGGCATGATAAAGATGTTGCCACAACCGAAACTTTTCAACCCATCACTCACGATGGTTATCTGCGTGCCTTCTGGCTCTACCGAAGTTGAGCTCCGTGCTGTGCGCGACTCAGCCGAACATGCTGGCGGTCGTGAAGTTTATATGATCTACGAGCCAATGGCTGCGGCTATAGGTATCGGTATAGACGTAGAAGCTCCGCAAGGCAACATGGTTGTCGACATAGGCGGTGGTACGACCGAAATCGCGGTAATATCGCTTGGTGGCATCGTAACAAATAAGAGCATACGTATTGCTGGTGATGAACTCACCAATGATATTATGGAGTATATGCGTCGTCAGCATAATATTAAGATTGGCGAACGCACGGCAGAGGAAATCAAGATTCGCGTAGGCTCTGCCTTGCCAGATCTTGAGACTCCACCCGACGACTTCATCGTGCAAGGTCCTAACCAGATGACGGCGCTGCCTATCGAAGTTCCCGTTAGCTATCAGGAGATCTCGCACGCGTTGGAGAAATCGGTTGCAAAAATCGAAACCGCTGTTCTCTCGGCTCTCGAGCAGACGCCTCCTGAACTCTATGCCGACATTGTGAACAATGGCATTTACCTCACTGGTGGTGGTGCATTGCTTCGTGGACTTGCAAAACGTTTGACCGACAAGATCAATATTACGTTCCACATTGCCGAGAACCCACTTCATTCAGTAGCTATCGGCACTGGCATAGCATTGAAGAATCGTCATCGCGGATTGCCTTACCTCATCCGCTGATTGATACAGATAAGAGAGAGTCGGCTGCTGCACTATGCACTTGCCGACTCTTTTTGCTTTTGGATATTACGTATCACTATTTATACGAAATACATTGCGTAACTTCTTCTATTTCATAGCGAAACACGCAACGTTCATATACTTCCTCATTCTCGAGGGTATATGTTTGGCGCTTCTTTTCAACTTCAACGACTACCAACGTTCGTCGTTCTTCAGTTCGTCGAACAGAGTGTGCGCTTCGGTGTATAGCATCAGCAACAGCATAACGCAATACTTCGGCTTGCGCACTGAAAACTTGCGCCTCTCGGAAGAGAATATTAGACTAAGCAACAAGATTGACCAGTTGCAGCAGCAGTTGGCGTCGATTACCGACACTTTGTCGCGCAAACTCGTAATCGACAATGACCGCTATTTTGTATACACATCGGGCAATGTGATAAACCGCACCATAAACCGCAGCCGCAACTTCTTGACGGCCGACGTAGGTAAGAAATCGGGTATTAGCGACAATATGATTGTGGTCGACGAATCCGGCGTAATAGGTATGGTGACGGCCACATCGGAGCATTTCTGTACCATATTGCCTATAATAAATAATGCATCGCGCTTGTCGGCAAAAATCAAGAAGTCGGGTTTCCACGGACAGATTGTGTGGAACGAAGTTTCGTACAGACAAGCTATTATGGAGGACGTTCCGGAGCACGCATCTGTTGCTGTGGGCGACAGCGTTGTGACTAGCGGCTCATCGAGCTATTATCCTGAGAATCTCTACATAGGTAAAATCTCCGAAGTTGAGATGGACCGAAACGGTGGCTTCTATCGTTTGACAATCGACTTGGCAGTGGACTACAATTCGGTGTCGCAAGTGAAATTTATACGCAATAAACGAGCTGACGAACAGCGCGCTCTTGAGGAGGGACAACAATGACAAACACTCAGAACCTTATCCGCATTGCGCTGATTTTTATCGTGTCGATAGTGGCGCAGCTGCTCATATTCAATAATTTGCAATTTCTCGGATTCGTCAATCCATATATATACGTACTTATAGTTATGACGCTTCCTTTGGGCGCATCTACGGGTACGATAATGACAATAGGCTTCTTGGCGGGCTTGATAATCGATATGTTTTGCGATACGCCAGGCATGCACGCCGGTTCGATGGTGCTTGTAGGATTTCTGCGTCAATATATACTGAAATTCATCGCCTTGCACAACGACTATACGCTCGACGCCATGCCCGACATACGAACCTACGATACCGCGTGGTACTTGAAATATGCCACGTTGATGGTTGCCGTACATCATATCACGCTATTTTCGCTCGAACAGTTCGACACTCTATTCTTCTGGCCTACACTACTTCGAATCATACTTAGCATACTATTTACGCTAATATTTATAGTGCTTATACAGATGCTCGTGCCGATAGGTTCGCAGGGCAAACGCATGTAAGACTGTAGCATAATTATGTATACAAACCGCAAATACATAATAGAGGCTTTTATGGCATTGGTGGCGCTCGTTATCGTCATTAAGCTATTCTATGTGCAAGTTGTCAGCGATACGTACAAAACTTCGGCGGACAGCAACTCGCAGCGCAAGGAGGTTATCTATCCGTCGCGTGGACTCATCTACGACCGCAATGGCAAGTTGCTCGTGTCGAATCAGGCGGTGTACGACATAATGATTATCCCGCGCGAAGTGCACGAGTTCGATAGCGTCGACTTTTGTAATACTGTGGGTATAGATATGCCTACGCTCCGCTACTATTTCAGCAATCTCCGCCGCGACATTCGCCGCCATAGAACTTCGATATACAAGTCATCGGTATTTATAAAGCAGCTGTCGAGCGAGCGCTACGCTATGCTGCAAGAGAAGCTCTACAAAATGCCGGGTTTCTACGGTCAGCGACGTACGCTTCGTAAATATGAATATCCCGTTGCGGCTCACGTGCTTGGCTATGTGGGCGAGGTGAACGAGGGCATCATAAATAAAAATAGCTACTACGAACAAGGCGACTACATTGGCATCAGTG
>JAEEGL015685795.1_pt1 | contig 11608 bp, 11 predicted proteins | sample 9134231 | NCBI WGS metagenome assembly JAEEGL01 (sample SAMN16246548, study PRJNA631951) | gut metagenome | biome: gut microbiome; feature: rumen; material: fiber-attached | host: Bos | place: Iran: Karaj | collected 2018-10 | reverse complement strand
GCCAAAGAATGACACGGCCATGACGGACGGGTTCTATCGTGCCGTCCACCGACTCTGAAGCAGTATTTTTCGATTGCTTCGAAGCATTTTTTCGGGTACCCTCGGGTGTGTACGTGAAAACGGGTAACGGATTTGATAACGGTAGACTAGAACAGATGGGATACTCAGACAGCGGCAGGTGTCTTCGGACGCACATGAGGACAGGCGGCGTTTTTGTGGTGATAGCTTAAAGCGGAAGACACGGTCGAATGGCAGCACCTAAAATAAGTCAGTTTTTTGAAAAGCAGGACTTTGGTCTGTTGCTGTTTCGCGTGCTTTTCGGGGTCTGTCTGACGGTTCGCGGCGTATGTTCACTGCGCAACGGAGCGGCGTTAAAGCACCTCGGCGAAGCGGCAACAAATGTCGGTTTGCCGTTCTCGGGCATCTTTTGGGGCATTGTCGCCGCATTTTTGCTGATTGCCTGTGGAATTTTCACCATCCTGGGCTTTTATTTCCGCGTCTCCATGGCAACCGTCCTGGGCATGGGGCTCATCGGCGCGTGGCAACGGATGTCGCTTGCATTCTTTTTTGTCTCGCCATACGCGCCCTCGGGGTTAATGATTTTTCTTGGTCTGACGTTTTTGTTCATCGGATCGGGGCGTTTCGGCGTAAAAAAATAGGTAAGAAAGGATGATTTTGTGAAAATTCATAGTGAACCCGTCAGTTCGGTTGTACAAAAGGCAAGCGTTACGTTTGATGCGAAGGAGTGCGAAGGAGCACAGTTATCGGTGTTAAAGCGGTTACAGGCAACGGCAACCCTGCCGGGATTTCGAAAAGGGAAAGTACCATTCGAGCTTTTGAAACAACGTTATGGCGACGGTTTGGAAGCGGAAGTGCGTCAAACACTGTTGCAACGGGTGTTGCGGCAAATCAAAGACGACCGGCCGACGTTAAAAATTGCGGTTGTTACGAAGGCGGATTTTTCGGAGAAGGACAAAGGTCGACTGTTGGAGGCGGAGTTCGAGGTTGCGCCGCAGTTGACGTTGCCCAATTATAAAAACTTTCCGCTGGAACCGATGAACATTGTTGTTTCAGAGGAAGAAAAAACAATCTTTATCGATCGCCTGCGCAAACAACACGCGACGTACGAAACGGTCGACCGCGCGGCGAAAGCGGGTGATTACGTGAAGCTTTCCTATGAAGGTACCGTCGACGGCAAACCCGTTCAAACTTACGGAGATGTGCCGCCATTATGGGGGAAACAGACAGGCACCTGGGAAGAAGCGGATGCGAAGGACGGTTTCGGCATTCCCGAAATTGTTTTGGGTTTGGTCGGTTTGAAAGCCGGCGACGAGAAAGATGTTGCGGTGCATTTTCCCGAAAATTTCGCGGTTGAAGCGTTGCGAAAGAAGGAAGGCACCTATCACGTATCCGTTTCGGAGGTACGCGAAGTCAAACTGCCGCCTTTGGATGAAGATTTATTCAAGAAATTACAGGTTAAAGATGCGAAACAGCTGACGTCTTTCGCCGAAGCAAGCATTCGCCGACAGAAAGAATACGCGTATGCTTCCGAGCAGAAGCAACGCATTGCGGAATTTCTCATTCAGTCGGTCACGAGCGACCTGCCGCCGACGTGGATTAAAAACACAACCGATAAAGTGTTGCGGGAAATGGTAAATTTGTTTTCGGCGCACGGCGTTAAGAACGAAGAGATGGAGGCGCAGAAGGAGGATTTGCATGAAAAGGCGCGAGCGATCGCCGTTGACCGCGTAAAGCTGAACCTTTGCTTTGAGAAAATCTTTGAAGAGGAAAAATTAAAGTTGGAAAGTCACGATTTTGATCCGATTATTCTGCAGGAATCCCGCAGTTTGCGCATTCCGCCGAAGCAGCTGGTGCAGAAGATCCAACAGGACGAAGCCCTGCGCGAAGACATTCGCATGAAGGCGTTTCAAGCGAAAATGATTAACTGGCTTTTCGTCTTGTTATTCCGAAAAGCGCATCCCGACACCGAAACACCCGCTTCATAATTATTATGCCTTACCTTCCTTTGCCCTATGTGTACGAACGCGACGGTCGCGGCGAGCGTTCGTGGGATATTTACAGCCGTCTGCTGAAAGACCGCATTGTCTTTATCGGTACGCCCATCGATGATTTTGTTGCCAATTCCGTCATCGCGCAGTTGCTGTTTTTACAAATGGAAGATGCCAAAAAGGACATTCATTTGTACATTAACTGCCCGGGCGGAAGCGTGACGGCGGGCATGGCGATCTATGATACCATGAACTTCCTGCACTGCGACATCGTCACCTACTGCATCGGTCAGGCGGCGAGCATGGCGACGGTACTGCTTGCGGCAGGAACGCCGGGGAAACGTTATACCCTCCCCAACAGCCGCGTTATGATCCATCAACCGTCGGGCGGGGCAACGGGGCAGGCGTCGGACATTTCGATCGCCGCGAAGGAAATTCTCCGCTGGCGCGCCACGCTCAACGGCGTACTTGCCAAACACAGCAAACAACCGATCGAGCGCATCGAAAAAGATTCCGATCGCGATTTCTTTCTCACCGCCGAAGAAGCGCGCGCCTACGGTCTTATCGATCGCGTGATTGTCAATAATCCGCAGAAAACGGAAACCGCAAACTCCTGATGGCAAAAGACGCGACACACTGTTCTTTTTGCGGTCGTTCGGCGGATCAGGTCGAAAAGCTGATTTCTTCCCCTGACGGCAAAACGGGCATTTGCGACGAATGCATCGACGTTTGTTGCGATATGCTCGACAAAGAGGAGGAAGGTGAAGCAGGGGGGGGGTATTACGAAGGCGACGAGGAGGAGCTGTCATTTTCCAAGTCCAAAAAACCGAAAAAGCCGCTTCCGAAGCTGAAAATTTTATCGCCCAAAACCGTCAAAGGCGTTTTGGACGATTACATTATCGGGCAGGAACACGCCAAAAAGACCCTGGCGGTGGCGGTTTATAACCATTACAAGCGTTTGGTGACGCAAAAAGGACTGTCGACCTTTGAAATCGAAGAAGGCGTGCAACTGACGGACACGGTTCCCGAGGATCTGAAAAGCGTTGAAATTGAAAAAAGCAACATTCTATTCGTCGGACCGACCGGAAGCGGAAAAACGCTGTTGGCGCGCACCTTGGCGCGCACGCTGAACGTACCGTTCGCGATTGCCGACGCGACGACGCTGACGGAAGCCGGTTATGTCGGCGAGGACGTCGAAAATATCGTCCTGCGGCTATTGCAGGCGGCAGATTATAATGTGGAGCGCGCCGAAACGGGCATCATCTACGTGGATGAAATCGATAAAATCGGTCGCAAAACCAACAACGTTTCCATCAGTCGCGATGTTTCCGGCGAAGGCGTGCAACAGGCGTTGCTGAAAATCCTGGAAGGCACCGAGTGCAATGTTCCGCGCCGAGGCGGGCGCAAACACCCGGAGCAGGAGTATGTGCGCGTCAATACCTCCAACATTCTTTTTATCTGCGGCGGTGCGTTCGTCGGTCTCAATAAAATTATTGCCGAACGCATGGGTCGCAACATCGTCGGGTTTGAGCACAGCGGTACCAAAATCGACGAAGCGGAAGCGGCGTTCATCGAGCAAAACGTGCAAGCCGAGGATTTAATTCAATTCGGCATGATTCCCGAGTTCGTCGGACGCCTGCCGGTGATTTCGGTGTTGCGCGAGCTGACGGCGGAAGATTTGACCTTTATTTTAAAACAAACGAAGAACGCGCTTCTGTTGCAGTACGAAAAGCTGTTTGCGATGGAAAATGTTCAACTCATCGTCGAAGAAGCCGCGGTAAAGGCAATCGTTCAACAGGCACTGGAGCTCAAAACGGGTGCCCGCGCGTTGCGTTCCATCATTGAGCGTCTGATGCTGGATGCCTTTTTTGCGGTTTCCGAAAACAAAACTCTTCATACGGTACGTATTACGGAAGAAACGGTTTTGAAGCATACGGCACCGCTTTTGTCGTGAAGCACCCGCGGCAACAACCGTGGCTGTACGCCGAGGGGTTGCGCAATGTTGCGTCCGTTCTGCCGTTATCCGCAGACGAAGCGCGACATGTCGTTCGGGTATTGCGTTGCCGTTCGAGAGATTTCATTACGGCTTTTGACGGTTTCGGAAACACGCGTGACGGCTGTTTGGAAATTGAAAAGAAAAACGTCTCCCTGCATTTTACGGAACCCTTGCGACAAGCTCCAAAGCCGGCGCGACAATTCCAACTGTTATTGTGCCTCCCCAATCACATTGCAACGTTTGAGGAAATTTTGCGCAAAACGTGCGAACTCGGCATTCAAAGCATTCAACCGCTGTTTTCGGAACGCACGGAACGTCTTCATTGGTCACCCGATATTTGGGAACAGCGATCGGAACGTTGGCACCGAATTCTCGTCGAAGCCTGCAAGCAGGCAAAAAATTGCTTTCTCCCGCAATTAAATCCGCCCGTTCCGTTGGAACAATTACAAACATTACCCCTGGGCTGTTGTATCCGCGGCACGCTCGATACCGCTTCGTCGCTACCATCACATGCACAAGATATATCGCTTTTTGAAAACTTCTCCCCTATCCCGTCGGAAACACTTTTTTCGTGTCTCATCGGTCCGGAAGGCGGTTTTTCGGACGATGAAGAAGCGTTTTTGTCAAAAATCTCCCGCGGCATTCATTTACCGACCTGCGTTTTACGAACCGAAACCGCCGCGGTGAGTTTATTGACGGTTTTGAAGGTTTGTGGTGGTAAGGTATAACGAAAATTTGTGGATGTTTTTCGGCTTTCTCATCTTCTAAATAACTCTTCTTCGGAGTACACCCAATCCTCTTCTTCCAACCTCTGCTCGACGTACTTTTCCGCGAAAACATGTCGTTTTTCGGCAAAACCGAGAATACGGTTGTAGGTTTTGGGCTTCAGCTGAATGCAAAGGCGGGCGGTTTCCATAAGGGTACTTTCAGATTATTCTACATCAACGTTGCTTTGATGGTAACTTTTTACGGTGATAGTTTAACTTGGCAAGGTTATGGATGCTTTTCGCAGATGCTTGTCGTATGTCGCCAAGGGCAATCTTAGACAGATGGTGACCTGCAAAGAAAAAATCTTTGCCACACGCACTTCGATCGTCCAATCTTCAGTTTCCGGTATCTCTTTTCGGAAACAGAATCCCGCCCTTGTGCACCTTTATCTGCGACTTTAAAACGCCCCATTGGTTAAGCCTGCCATACGCCACATCTTCTTCCGTTGCACCGATTTGTTCCCAAACTTTCGGCATCATCGTCGGCATAAAGGGCATCAACAGTCCAGAAGCGATACGCAACGTTTCCAGTAAATTATACAAAATCGTTGCCAACCGCGCCCTTTGAGTCGGATCTTTTGCCAATACCCACGGAGCTGTTTCGTCAATATACTTATCCGCCAAAGCAATAACCTCGAAAATCGCCGCGAGCACTTCATTTAATCGGAAAGCATCCACCGCCGCATCGGTTTTATCACGCAACGCAAGTGCGGATTTTATCAACGGCTCATCGATCGGTGCCGCTTCGCGCTCCGCCGACAATGTTCCGCCGAAGTACTTTTCAACCATCGCCACAGTACGCGCAACCAAATTTCCGATCCCGTTCGCCAAATCGGCATTGACGCGCTTCAACAAAATATCTTTCGAAAACGCACTGTCGTTCTCTAAAATCATTTCGCGCAAAAGAAAATAGCGCACCGCATCCGTTCCGTAACGTTCCGTCAAGACGTGAGGATCGATAACGTTCCCGCGCGATTTGCTCATTTTCTCGCCGTCGACCGTAATCCATCCGTGCACCGTCAAACGCTTCGGCAACGGCAACTCCAACGCCGTCAGCACCGCCGGCCACAGAATGGCGTGGAACCGCATAATATCCTTCGCCACGCAATGAACATCCGCCGGCCAAAAACGTTGAAAATTATCGAATGCGCCGTTTTCGTAACCCAATGCACTGATATAATTCAGCAACGCATCGAACCACACGTACACCGTATGTTTCGGATCGAACGGCACCGGAACACCCCAGGTAACGCCCGTTCGCGACACACAGACATCTTCCAACCCGGGTTTGATAAAATTGCCGATTAACTCTTTCGCGCGGCTGTTCGGTTGCAAAAACGTACCGCTCTCCAAAAGTTTTCCGATCGTATCCGTAAAAGCCGAAAGCTTAAAAAAATATGCCTCCTCCTGCGCATCCGTCACTTCTCGACCACAATCGGGACACTTTCCGTCAATCAACTGCTTCGGCGTCCAAAAACTTTCGCAGGGCGTGCAATACTTTCCGACATACTGCCCTTTGTAAATGTAACCGCGATCGTACAGTTTCCGAAACACCGCCTGTACCGTACGCACATGATAATCATCAGTGGTACGAACGAAGCGATCGTAACGGACATTCAATACCTCCCACAGCTTTCGAAACCGCTCCGTCATCACGTCCACATACGACTGCGGTTCCATGCCAGCCGCACGCGCTTTTTGCTCGATTTTTAAACCATGCTCATCGGTGCCTGTCAAAAACAGCACATCATACCCTTGCATCCGCCGATAACGCGCAACCGCATCGCAGGCAACGGTCGTATAACAGTGTCCGATGTGCGGATTGCCGGACGGAGAATAAATCGGAGTGGTAATGAAGAACGGTTTTTTCGCCATAAATTGATTTCACAATAACAGGAAGCGGCGATTGAATCAAACAAAATCGAGGATAATATTTATTTTTCTAACGGCTCATCGAATGGGCTTTGATTATTTTTTTATTGTCATTTCTTGTATTAAACTTTTGCCTAGAATTTCAGTAATGACATAACTATTGTATGAAAAAGGTTTAAAAAATACTGCTTCTTTGTACATCAATTTTTGTCTGCAGCGGGTTAGCAGGAGCACATTCACTGCATGAGGAAGCATGGCATCGCGTTAGGAAGATTCTTTATTTTAAAGCCAGAAAGAATATTCATCTGGACAGAGAGTTGAAAACAAAAGGGAATGACGTCCTTTCAAGATACGATTTTTACATACGGAGCTTTTTAAGAAATCACACAATTCCGTTTAAAAATTACAACTCAAAAGATCTGATACCAAGATTGAATAAATATTTGGACGAAATTGAAGACTGGAACAAGTCATCCGGCAATACTGGTAATAACAGGGAATGTCTCACGGTGTTCGGAAGTGGAGAATTGCGTAAGCTTATGTTGCAAATCAGTGAAGAGTTTCTCCTGGAACAATTGCTGTTCTGGCGGGATTACCAAAAAGCAACCGGGCTTATGCTCGAATATCCGTGCGAGAGGCTGTGCGCTCCGTTTATTGTATATTTTTACCGCATGCGAACCGAACGGAAGTGGGATGAGAGGTTCGAACCCAATGATGCACAACGATTTGAGCAGATATTTGATAAGCGTCTGAAAAGATTTAAACAGATGAGGTTAGGAAAATTATGCATTAGTCGAAACGATGGTTTTATCCCGGGCACAGCAGAGAAAATTTGCAAAGCCCTTTTCGGGGGAGAAGACGTCTATAAGAGACTAAAAGACGTTATATTGGAAATAGAAATTCTCATTGAAAAGGCAATTGATTCTGTCGATTATTTTGACTGCAACTACTGGGAGCCGGAGCCCATCGGTGAGAAAGAGGGAAGGAAGATTCTTGAGGAGATTGAATAAAGAACACAATCGCTTGTTTTTAGAGATCCGTCTGTTCGTTTCCTGCGTAGACTCTAATGTTTTGACGGAACAACTCCCGCGAAATCTCCCAAACGACCGTTGACGTCAACGTTCATAAGGAGAACAACGCACACGCTAAACCAATGACCAATCTACCTTATATATGATACGATCTTTCCGTCACATCCAAGTAAGACATAATCAATTCGTTCAGGCCTTGACAATCGCGCGAAAACGAAGCAATACCCGCGGTTAATTTTTCCGTTACCATGGCGCTTTTGGATAACTGCTCCCGAAATTCCGCTTCCGTAATCGGCGGCGATTTTTTAACGGCTTTCGGCATTTTCAAACGCACTTCGACGGGTTCGTTCATGTGCGACAGTTGTTCCAGGTATTTCGGCGCAATCGTCAGGCGATCGCACCCCGCCAATGCCAAAATTTCGTTCACGTTGCGGAAACTGGCGCCCATAATTTCCGTTTTGTAACTTTGAGATTTCAGGAGTTCAAAAATGCGCCGAACCGATTGCACACCGGGATCTTCGTCGCCTTCGTTCCACAAGCCGTGCGTTACGTAATAATCGAAAATGCGCCCCACAAACGGCGAAATCAACGTTACGTTCGCCTGTGCGCACGCCAATGCCTGTACTTCGTGAAAAATCAGCGTCCCGTTGCAAGCAATGCCTTTTTTTTCAAGCGTTTTCATCGCCTGAATACCTTCCCACGTAGCGGCAACTTTAATGAGAATCCGCTTCGTATCGACCGATGCTTTTTGGCACAACTTTATTAAATCCAGTGCTTCGCTTATCGTCGCTTTCTCATCCGACGCAAGGCGCGCATCCGCCTCAATGGAAACGCGCCCGGGAACCACTTTCAAAATTTGCTTTGCCACCGTCACCAGGCACGCCCGGCAAACATCGTCCAAAGTCGGATTTTTTTTCGAACTTTTACTGCCCGATCGCGCCAATTCGTAGGCTTCGTCCAATGTCGTTTCGCACTCGGAGGATTGGAATAAATTCAAAATCAGCGTCGGATTGGTGGTTGCTTCCTCCGGCTTCCAACGCCGCATTTCCTCCGCATCGCCCGTATCCGCCGTAATGCGCGTGCACCGTTTCAACGCTTCCAAAGTATTCATAGAGTATTGTCTGATTGTCTAAATGGTTACTCTTATTATATGCTAAGCCTTTTTTGACGCAATGCGGCAAATGGACAGCAAAAACGCTTCCAACGCCGCAACGGCTCCGAAATTTACCTCCGTCCGTCGATAACATTGCTCCAAAACCGACACCCAACGCGGATAAAATTCCGCCGTCGACGGAAACGTTTGCGGATTCCGCACCATCGCACTCAACATCCGCTCAACGGCTCGAAAAATTCCCTGCAGACATTGCTTCTCGAGCCCCGCTTTTTGTGCCGCCTGTTCCTCTTCGGAAAGCAATTCATCGGAAGTAACGGACACGGTTCCCGTGTTTTTCGAAAGATAGGCCTGCAAACGATACAACAAACCGTACATTTGCATCGGAGAAACATCGCTTTTTTGCGCACAAACATTCAGAACTTGTCGCTTAAAATCCGACAACCACGCTTCCAATGCCTCGTCGCGCCCTTCCGACGCCGCCTCGTTAATTTGAACAAACCAACAACGACTGCGTAAGGTAGGAAGCAAATCGTACGGACGCACAGTCACCAAAAAAATCGACGTATCCGCCGTGGGTTCTTCGAGCGTTTTCAACAACGCATTCGCGGCGGCACCGTTCAATCGATCGGCTTCGTAAATCACAAACACCTTGCGACCGTCCCGATGCGCCGTCACATAAACATTGCGATTAAACTCCCGCAACGCATCCACCGAAATCTGCCGCATTTTGCCGGTCGGCCAAACGGCATGAAAATCCGGACACTTCGCAACTTCCGCTTCCGAAACAGCCAGTAACCGAGCACTCCACTGCCCGACAAAAGTACAGAGCGTTTTAAAATCCGAGCCGCACACCAAAACGCTTTGCGGGATTTTTGAAAGATAAGCTTCTTTATTCATCCGTTGGTAAGATACATTGTACCTTTTCCCAAATAAAATCCGCAACCGTCTGTTTATCGCGGCACGCATCGACAACCGTAATCCGTTCGGGGTGCGTCGCCGCCAAACGCAAATACCCCTTCCGTACCCGTTCGTAAAAACTCAGCTCTTCGCCTTCCATCCGATCTAAATCGCTGAACATACGTTGCAATATCCGTTGCCGACTGATCTCCGGCGGCACATCCAGCAAAAACGTCATATTCGGGCATACATCATCCGTTGCAAACGCATTCATCACATCGATGGCTTCCAGCGACAAATGTCGCCCGGCACCCTGGTACGCCGTCGTGGAATCCATAAAACGGTCGCACAAAACAACTTTCCCTTCATTCAAAGCCGGATGAATAACCTCATGCACCAACTGCGCACGCGCCGCTTCAAACAATAACAATTCGGATTCCGCGCATAACGAAGAGTGTTTTTTTTGCAACAAAATCGAACGCACCGTCTCGCCGATGTCCGTACCGCCCGGCTCCCGCAACGCCAAAAACGCCCGCTTTGCTTGCTTTAAACGCTCCGCCAACAACTGCAACTGCGTCGTCTTCCCGCCGCCGTCACAACCCTCAAAGGTAATCAGAATGCCTTGTCGCGAACATGTCATTGGATGTTATCCGTTCAAAAACGACCTCTTCCTCTAACTATCACGAATGTAATGCAACCAAATCGAACCGTCAAGGAACCGATGGAAGACTGAAAATTTAAATGTATCACAGACAAATTTATGAAGGCGAAGCAGTAATTTCCACTCTTTTTCAAAAGAATTCCTGACTGTTTAAAATTCACAACCTCCCCTTACCCCCCCTCACCAACTCCCGTAACCCCTCAACCTCAAACTCATTTGTATCAAACATCGTCGCGGTCAAACAAACGGTCGAAAACGGCTTCGGGATGAGGAAACTATCCCAAGAGTTTATTTTCCATGCGTCGGACAGTTCCAAATGCAGGGTGATAACGGTAAAATTGCGCCCGCAAACCCATCGCAATGAGCCCTCTTTAAAAACGCAGGGAGGACCTTTCGGTCCGTCTGGGGTGATGATGATGTCGCAATTTTCATGTACAATCTGTCCCAGCTCCAACAATGCCGTTCGACCGCGTCGGGTACTGGAACCGCGAATGCCTTTTACGTCAAACCAATGCGCCAGTGCTTCCAGCCATGCGCCGTCTTTACTGGCACTGATGAGACCGTACATCGGACGGTTTTCCCTTAATCGACGCAACATCGGCGCGACAAATAAATTGTGATGCCAAAAATAAATCACGCACGGTTTTTTCGGGAATTCCGACAGGATGGCTTTGGTCGGAGCATCCATGCGCAAATGCAACGTGGCGTACCATAACTTCAACAGTGCGTACAGTACCAACGTAAGGCTTCTTTTAAAAAAACCGAGATGATGAACCATTTTTTCAGGCATCTTCAAACAAAATCAACTGCGGTGTTGCATCGGTCGTCGTGTGTTCATTGAGAAGTTTCTGCAACACCCTTCCTTCACGTTCCAATTTCTCTAAAACCGTCTTCGCACGCTCAATTACCGCTTCGGGCATTCCCGCCAGTTTCGCAACCTGAATACCGTAGGAACGCCGCGCACTTCCGGGGCAAATTTGATGCAGAAACAGGATGGAATCGTTCCATTCGCGCACCGAAACGTACATATTGAAGATTCGCGGGTACAGTTCCGCCAACTGCGTCAATTCGTGATAGTGGGTCGCAAACAGCGTTCGCGGTCCGCGTTCCTCGTCCCGATGCAGATACTCGACTACCGACCAGGCAATGCTCAAGCCGTCGTAGGTGCTGGTGCCGCGGCCGATTTCGTCCAAAATAATAAAGGTTCGTTCGGTAGCACTGTGCAAAATGTTGGCGGTTTCCAGCATCTCCACCATGAACG
>JAEEGL014107123.1_pt1 | contig 11608 bp, 10 predicted proteins | sample 9134231 | NCBI WGS metagenome assembly JAEEGL01 (sample SAMN16246548, study PRJNA631951) | gut metagenome | biome: gut microbiome; feature: rumen; material: fiber-attached | host: Bos | place: Iran: Karaj | collected 2018-10 | reverse complement strand
TTAAAGAAGATTCTGATCCAGTTTCTATTGATGTGCTTGTTGCAGGTACCATTCCTCCTAACCCTTCTGAATTGTTAGGTTCAACAAGATTGGATTCACTTCTTTCTGTACTTAAGAAGAACTACGACTATATATTCCTTGATCAGCCTCCTGTCACATCCGTCCCTGATGCTCTTATTACTTCAAAGAGAACTGACGGTATTATTGTCGTAGTACGTAATGAACATGCCAGCCGAGGAGCTTTGGCAGAGACGCTTAGACAGTTAAAACTCGTTGATGCTCATCTTCTAGGATTTGTATATACCGACGCTACTACAGGTGGCGGTAAGTATTATAAAAAAGGCTATTACAAGAGCGGATACTATAAAAAGGATTATAAGCAGACTTAATTCTTATGATAGACTTCCACTCCCATTTCCTTCCTGGTATCGATGACGGTTCAGATAGCATTGAAACATCAATAGCTATGCTTAATGCATGGTATTCTCAAGGGATAACAGAAATTTGTGCTACTCCCCACTTCTATGCCGAGCATAACAATCCTGAGAGATTCATAACAAGACGTAACAAAGCTTTTGCTATGGTTCAGTCTGCAACTAATAATGAACTCAAGAACGTCAGATTAGGCGCTGAAGTATTATTCTTCGACGGAATAAGCAGATATGATGGTCTTCACGAACTTTGCCTTGAAGGAACTGATCTCCTCTTGCTCGAGATGCCCTTCCGCACCTGGACATCTCATATGATCGAAGAAGTAGGCATTATTGCATCGACAACCGGTATCATGCCTGTTGCAGCACATATTGAACGATATCTTGATCAGCCCAGAAAACTATTAAAGGAATTCCTTAACCTTAACATCTTCATCCAAAGCAATGCTGAGTTCTTCCTTGACAGACACACTCAGAGAAAGGCTTTAAAGATGCTCAAGAAAGGTACAATCACCTTTTTAGGTACCGATGCACACAATTTAGGACGTAGGTCAGTAAATTTAGGTCCGGCTTTGGATGTAATATCAAAAAAGCTTGGTGAGAACTTTATAGAACAATTGAACAACCGCCAACAGCATATAATTAGAGATTACATCACTGATAATATATAAATTTAGAGTTTTAATTCTTTAACAAAATGACGTTCCCTTTTTTCTACGGGCGGAATCTTCATATAATCACCATATAAACACGATAAATATGCGTCTATATCATTAAACACTGGCACTTCAATATCACAAAATTGTCCTTGTTTTGCCGGATACAAAACGTTTTCATCAAATATCTCGCCAAAGTAATGATTTCTCGCAGTTACAATGCCACATTTACCTGTGTGCTTATATCGGCAAGCTTTATCAACAACATCAAACCATTTTGAAGCAGATCGCCAAGAGAAGATTTTGCCAATAAACATTTTAAGACTATATGTTCCGGTTCTTTTTAGAACCTCGCGTGTTAAATCATTATTATTCTCATAAATATATACCTGAGATGAAATAAACTGAAGAATATTACATCTTGTTCCTTTAAGGAATCTGATAATCCGATTCTTAGGGACATTATCGATTACAAACACATCCAGAAAAACACCTGTAGGAACAGAATTATCCTGTTCAAATATTTCTCTGAATACAGTTCCCCTCTTTAGGATCTTGGCAAACCGTGCCTTTGCATTTGAAGAATAATTCGGAGCATTAAGTATATAACGATCACTTAATTCGCTTTCAAATATACTTAAAAACTTCTCATAATCTACTCTGTTCATAGCGATATCCAAATCATCATCCCAAGGAATAAAGCCTTTATGCCGAACAACTCCAATTGCAGATCCTTCTACAATAAACGGAGTAATTGAATGCTTATCGCAAACCTGCTTCAAATCCTTATACATATCAAGAAGCGTAGATTGTAATCTGATTCTTGTATGCTCGTCTACTTCAATTAAAACATCATCAAGTTTCACTGAACCTAATGCGTTTTTAAAATCAGCCGTTCCTTTAATTGATTTAATAAAAGCACACATTATTCGATACCTAACCTTTTAAGAAGCTCATATCTGTTATTGCTTCTTTCTAAATCAGCCTTAATAGAAGTTGTTTTTCTTCCAGACTGAATTCTCTGTTTAGCATATCTAAATAACTGGTAAAACCAGCAAAAAGGTCTTAACCAATGATGATTTTGATAAGCTTTCCAATTATGCTCTCCGGCAATTTGAAGCCACGTAAATAATCCATAACGCTTAATATTGGTACTTACCATTTCTACATTCTTGCCTTTACCATTCTTTCTACCGAAGTTACCCGAAGAAAGAACACACTCAATTAACATTCTGCAATCATTTTCATCAGCATTACGGCACCAGGTTATTGTTTCCGGCAAACCAAGATATATCTGACATGTACGTGTAGCGGTAATCGCTAATCTATCCATTCCCTTTTCTTCCGCAACTTTTTGAAATTCATTCTTCCAGAATTCATCATCCAAATTATGGTAAACAAACATCATCCAATCAATTACTTGTCTTAATCCTAAAGAGACCTTAAGATGACATCTCATATGATCCAAAAGCACTAGACCATTAGCTAGTTTAGAAAGCATTGGAAAATCGTATCCTTCAATAGAAGCTTTTAACCTTTCCGATAAACCATCGGAAATAATATCATCAACATCAATATCATTACTAAAATGATGATGTAATTCGAAACATATTGAATTCATACTATATGATTGATGTCTCTCATTTAGTTTACCTACAACAAAACCAGATTTTTGTAATAATTCTTTAGTTTTGTTAAACAATTCACTGGGAACTATAAAATCTATATCTCCCATAGATCGATTCATGGGATTATTATAGTTAATAGCTGCAGCACTTCCTTTAAGAATTACGAATGGAATTTTAGCTTTATCAAGTAAATTCTTAAGATATGTCTGACTAAAGAAATACCTGATATTATATTGCTTTTGTTGAAGATACATGTCGTACCATTTTTCACTAATATATTCTTCAGGTATTAAAGGAATTACCAAACCAAATACTGCTTGGGCAGAAGCTTCGTTAAACAATATATCAAAATCAACACATTTCCAATTAATATCTTCTGATATAGGAAACTGTGATTCTTTGATAAGCTGTAATAAAACTACTTCTTCTTTAATCATATTTATTCAGATTTGTTTATTGCAGACATAAAAACCATATTGTGAAACTGATTATCAACATAAACCATATCTCTAGCAATACCTTCTATCTCAAAACCAGCATTCTTATAGCATAAAATAGCAGCCTTATTTGACTCAAATACTCTTAGGAAAATGCGATGAAGATTTAAGCATTTAAAACCATAATCAACAATCATTTTAATTGACTCACTACCAAATCCTTTACCCCTATAGTCTTCTTCACCAATGAAAACACCTAGTTCTGCACTATGAGATTGATAATCAATATCTCTTAAGTATATTGAACCAACTTTCTTTTGAGACTTAGCATCTTGAATAATGAATTGTTTTACTTTTCCGGTATCAATCATCTTTTGAATCCAATCTTCATGCATTTCTTTTGTGAGATTATCTCTAAAAACAAAATAATTCCTTACACATGATAGATTTCGCCATTTAACAATAAGATCAGTATCTGATAAAGACAATGGAAGCAAAACTACTTTTTCACCATATAAAATATTAGTCATATAACACCTTTAACCAAAGAATTCTAGAACAGCCTTAATAACCCTATTCTTATCTTCATCTTTCATCCCATAAAACAAAGGTATTCTAACAAGCTTTTCACTTTCTTTTGTTGTATACTCATCCACACCACAAAATCGTCCATATTTGTGTCCTGCAGGCGCACTATGTAGAGGAATATAATGAAACACACATAGAATATCTCTGTCTTTCATATGATTTATAAAAGCTGTACGTTCTTCAAGATTTTTACACTTGATATAAAACATATGAGCATTATGAATACAATAATCAGGTATAGTAGGAAGCATACATTTCCCATTTTTTTGCAAAAGTTCAAAAGCTTGATTATATGAATTCCATGTCTTTAATCTGTCATTATTTATGATATCAGCATTTTCAAGTTGAGCCCAAAGATATGCAGCATTTAACTCAGAAGGCAAATAACTATCTCCAAAATCAACCCAGGTATATTTGTCAACTTGTCCTCTGAAGAATTGAGATCTATTAGTTCCCTTTTCACGAAGAATTTCCGCTTTTTCTATGTAGGCTTGATTATTTATCAAAAGAGCTCCTCCCTCTCCCATTGAATAATTCTTCGTTTCATGAAAAGAAAAACATCCAAAATCACCAATAGTACCAAGTGGTCTTCCTTTATAGAAACTCATAATTGCTTGAGCAGCATCCTCAACAACCTTAAGATTATACTTTCGTGCAATACTCATAATTACATCCATTTCACACGACACGCCAGCATAGTGAACTGGAACAATAACTTTTGTTTTATTGGTAATTGCAGCTTCAATTTTACTTTCATCTATATTCATTGTATCTGGACGAACATCAACAAAAACTAACCTTGCACCAGCAAGTACAAAAGCATTAGCAGTCGACGAGAATGTATAACTTGGAAGAATAACTTCATCACCCGGTTTAATATCACACAGAAGGGCTGCCATGTCTAAAGCTGATGAACCACTAGTTGTAAGAAGAACTCGATTCACTTTAAAACGTTCTTCCATCCAACTGCTACATTTCCTAGTAAAAGAGCCATCGCCGCAGATTTTGTGCGAATTAATTGCTTCATGTAAGTATTCTTCTTCTTTACCAACTACTGGCGGTATGTTAAATGGTATCATCATAATTCAGTCCTTTTACTTAATCGTCTTTTAATGGGTTCAAAATATTCCCAAACAAACTCATTCCTTGATAATAATAGTATAAAAGCATACATAATTACACCGAAAAATGCGCTACAAATTGAGCGCAAAAATATGTTCGAAATAAACGAACATCCCCAACAAACAAGCGAAATAAATATAGATCCAATTATTGGCCCAACAAAAATGCTCCACAAGCGACTAATTCTAATCTTTTTATCAATTTTAAATAACAACAGAATAAATATAAGTAAACCATTAATAGAAGTAGCTATAGATGCTCCAATTGCACCTTTAACAGGAATTAAGAATGCATTAATAATGACATTGATTACTGCTGTAATACAACAAACGATCATGTAATACTTTTCATTTTTAGTTGCAATCAATATCGCATTACCCAGAAAACTACCACCAATTAGAGAAAACAAGAAACAGAATGCTAATATTCTCATAACTGGTGCCGCTTCAGTAAATTCATCACCACCAACTAACCATGATATATCATTAGCAAGCATAAGCACGAATGTAAAACAAGGAAGACCAACAGCAATATTTAAACCAAGCAATTTGCGTAATAATCGGTTTGCGTTTTCATAATCATTATTGGAAAAATAATATGAAAGACGTGGCATAACAACAATGCCAACAGACGATACAACCATAGATATCATATTGATTATTTTATGAGCTGTAGAATATAGGCCTACCTCATAATCGTTCTTTATAATACCAATCATTGTAATATCCGCATTGTTGAAAATAACTTGTGACAGTGTCATAACAAACAAGAAAAAGATAGGAGTTATATGTTTTTTCCAGTCAATACTGAACAAAAATCTAATCTTACAATATTTTTTTCTATAAATAATATTGGTTAGACTAGCTCCACTACTTGAAATTACAGTAATTATCGAGTAAACAATATAATCACTTTCTTTACGAACAAAAATATACATCAAAACTATAGATAGTATTTGAAAAGCAACTGTTCGAATCGTTATGAATCTAAAATCTTCCATTGCTGAATTCAACCATTCAGCTCCTAATGTAGTAAACAAAATAGTAAAGCATTGGATATAGATCAAAGATCTATATCCATCAAACTTTGTAGTAATTAGCATAGTAATTGCGAGCAGAATATAAGCAACTATAGTAGTTATTATATTAATTGAAAACAATTGGCTTGCAGTATTACCTAGTGCATCTTTATCATTCCTTTTAGCAGCACATTCTCTAATAGCATATGTAGTAATACCTAAAGATGCAACAAGCGAAAAGTAACTAATAAACGATCTTGCATATTCTACTTTACCAACATTATCAGGTAAAAGAACCCTATTAACATAAGGAATTGTTATTATCGGAAATAGAATTGAAGAACACGTTTTAATCGCATTGTATATTGTATTCTTTTTAATACTAATACTCATGATATAGTTTTACTCCAACTTAATGCCGAACCTGTTAACAAATCGTACAGATTCTGCCATTTATCCTTTGAATCAATAGCTTTAGAAACCAGATTCTTAACCTCTCTGCTTTTATCAGCATAGTATAAACTATCTTTTTTTAGTCTATCTATCTCATCAACTAAACCTTTATAACTATTAATCTTAGAATAATCAGAGCCAAGCCATCTATTTGCGTCACAGAATTCACTAGTCATAACAATTGGAATACCTTTCATTGCAGCAATAGCTGTACCACCACTTCCTCCAGAGATATTTTGACGTAAAACAACATCACACGCGGAGCATAATCCCATCAAATCATTTTCGTATCCCCATTCAATAATTTTCTTGTTATGAATTAATTCTTGACAGGTATTCTTTAAATAATCTGGTGCCGGATAACCAATAAGAAGCCAAACACAATCCGAATTGTATTCAAGGTATTCTTTCATTACATCAACTAACCCATCTTCAATTGACCCATTATTTCCAATAGTAGCAACAACAAAAGTATTAGAATTCAAACCAATATCATATTTATTTTTTGAGCTTCTCATTTCAGGCACATATTCAGGAAATACCCAGTCTATAATCATACTTTCATCTAAAACATGATTATACTTATTATTAACTATTCTAAAATTGTTCTTTTCAGAAATAATTTTGCTGAAGAACTGACTGGACACACCAACTCTTAAAGGAAAATATACTGTAAAATAATCTTTTGAATATATATATGAAAACGGGGAATACTCATCTGTTAAATCAATGATAAACGATGGGTTATAATTATATAAATATTCAAGGCTATCCTGAGCTTTTTCAATATAATTCTTACCGCTTGAATAATATACATTAACACCTTCAGCAAACAAATTTGAAATAGATTTTCTGTGATTTGAAGATTGTGGTGTTCTAATTAAAGTACAATACGATTTGCATTCTATATTTGACTTAGTTGTAGTATCCATACATAAAACAAGTAAGTCATCACAATAATCCACTAAGTTATTTGCAAACATAGAACAGACCCTTTGTGCCGAATTATGTAAATCCGGATTCAATTGATAAGTAATAATACAGATCTTCGACTTTGTTTGTTCTTTATGTTGTCTATTGATGATTAGATTAGATTCACGTGCTATTTTCTCAAATATACGCTTTCTATCATTATAATAATTTGCATACAAACCTTTTCCTGTTCCAAATACAGCATAAGACGAATCAATAGTAGACCAATATATACAATCATTATTGATAGACTGCATCTGGTAATTTAAGATTTGATTTGATGTTGAATCATCTAATAAACCACACTCAGCAATTAAACAGTTTAGAAACATTCTTTCTTTTTCAGACGAGGAAGAATAGAATTCAAATAGTCGACTAATAAATACAGTTTTAACTGACGGATCTTCGTTAAACCAATATTTTATTCTCGATGCATTATTTGCAAAGAATAATTTAAAAGGAAATTTGGGAAATAATTTAAGAACAAAGTAATACCCATGAATTGACCTTGATAACCAACGATTCGGTTCAATCAAATCGCCCTTCTTTACTTTCCAAATTTGGCCAGGAATTGTTATTACAATACTTTTTAATCTTCTTTTAATACTCATATAGTTAACCCGTATTATTTTATGATAAACTCCAACGATATGGAATTAAGTATTGACCCCAAAGATTGTTGTGAAGGAATTGATATATCCATAACAATCCCATTATAAATACAATTAATATGTACACAGCATTAACTGTGACTTTATAATTAGTCCTCTTTCCAGCTAATACACCAGAAGCAGGTATTGCACTATATAAAAGAATGCAAATCGGATAAAAATAATAAGTAAGTCTGTGTATCGGCATAATAACACATGCAAATGATAATACTGTATACATAATCAACATATTAAGCATCGATTTATACTCATCTAAATAAACTGCTAATGGCTTTCTGAATATAAGAACAATAAATACAATTAAGTATGTTCCTGCATTATTGTTTAAAGCAGAAAATGTAAAAGACAAATCAAAATACTTAGAGTATCTAGCAAACCAATAAAAACCGCCAAATAATCTAGGAATATAATAATATATTACAACTAAGATCAAAGTAATAGACAGTATTACTCTAATCCACTTAACTTTTTTTAACGAAAATGATTTTCCTTCCATCCATCTTAAAACATAATAGAACGGTATCATTAACAAAGCAGCATAATGAAATAAACCTGCTATAACAGCCCATATAATAAATTTTGCTGTATTTTTAGAAAAATAATATTTCCATGTCCAAGCAATAATGGATACAGAAATCATTAATCTGTTCAGCCCAAACATAATAATGTAATAAAGAAAACCTTGACACCAAATTGCAAGACCAAGATTAACTTTATCTTTATAACTGTATATACCAGCAAAAGTAAAAGCAATTGATAATAATGCACACAAGATATTTACACCTTGAAAGTCCCCAAATATCCAACGTGCTATATAGTTTAACAAAGCGTATAAAGGTTCAGGTCTTCCTAAATAACCACTCCAATAAGTTGACCAGTTAACTGCTGTGCTTGCATAGCCTTTTATGTATTCTTCATAATCTACTCCCACGCTCCTAAAAGCCAAAGGAACAAACATTATTACTGCAGATATAACGAATAATACAAAAGTTATTATTCTATTACGGTTCTTTTGGGTATTCGCTATCCAAGCTAGAAATGATGAAGATAGAATAACAGCAATATAAAATGACATTATTTCGTCCCCGTAGTATCAATACAATTTCTTAATTATAGTTCTAAATTTAAATCCAATAGTAACTCTCGAATCAAACCCAATATACTTAACTGAAAAAAATAGCTTTATTCTATTTATAAAGCTCCGGTCATATAAAACAATTCCATTAATAATATTTATATCTGACATATGTAAATCATATGTGTTTATGAAATCTTTTAACATCGTGATTCTATGACCAGAACTCTTGAGATTATATATAGCATGACTTACATCTTTATCTCTTGCTCCAATAACATTATCACTATGTTGTCTATAACTAATATGTGGATTGTTATCATAAATAATCTTGCCTAAAAACATACATTCTAATGTAAGCCAATAATCATGCATCTCCATATGCATGCCAATGCCCTTTCTATACTCCATTAAAGCTTGATGATTAAAAACCTGCGTACACCCAGTACCAATATTTTGAATCAAGGACATTTCTATCGTGTACTTACTTATCACTTTTCTCATTGGTCTTAAAGAGTTTAGTTCATGATCAACAAGCATTAGATTTGAACAGTACATAAGCGGAGTATTGTATTGCTCATTCATCAAATAACTTATTGCAATTATTAATTTATCATCATCCCACACATCATCTTGATCGCAAAAAGCTATATACTGATATTTTTCCAATTCTGATCTCATGAGCAAATCATTAAAACTTCCTATTACACCAAGATTATCTCCTAAATAATAATCAATATTATCGAATTTTCTTTTATATTCTTTAAGTATACTTACAGTATTATCTGTAGAACCATCATCTCTAATTAGAATACTAACTGATATATGCTTTTGTTTAATAAGACTATCTAATTGTTGAGCAATATATTTCTCACCATTATAAGTGGACATAATAACAATAGCTTTTTCATTAACTGGCAAAAGTTTATCTGAAGTGCCGTTAACAATCTTAATTGATTCATCATTCATATAATTCTTAAAAGCCCTTCTACAAAATGAACTAACGATTACAAGTTCGAATACTTACTAGGAAATTATTAACAGCAATCCAATTATTCATCATCGGATTACTATCAAAAATAGATAAGAATAGTTTAAGAAGACTTCTGTTCTTAAGATTCTCAATACTATCCCGTGTGCTGTTAATTGCTCTATTCAAATTCTTTTTATCTTTATCATTTAATAAAACAGCATAATTCGTATAAACAGCTTCCATTTGATTTAGTCTTATTCTTCTACCATCAATCTGTTTATCAATTCTAGACAAGCGAGACTTAACATCATACCTTGGATCAGAAATGTTATTTCCATGTTGCCTATAATAAACAAGTTTTTGATTCAATACATAATAACCACCGTAGATGGCAGCAACAGTTCCAATGGGCAAATCATGTGTAAGATTGTTATTTAAGATCATATCGCTAGTCTCAATAATCAACTCTTTCTTTATAGCAAGGCACAATCCCGGGCTTTTATTAAACCTAATAACCTCATTTAAAGATACTTTTTGGAATCCATTCGTGCGCGTCTTAACATTACTCATGTATTGGTATTTTAGTTTAATTTCTTTATTGTTTGCATCAATATAATGTCTTAAACAATAACAAGCTTTCATGTCGGGATGCTCAACGAATCCTTTTTCCATAATCTCTATTTTATTCTCATCCCAAATATCATCCTGGTCCGAATAGAAAACTATATCGCCTTCCGCTCTTTTGGCACCTTCTATGAAATTACGAACGCAGCCTTTATTGTTCTCATTAATCTCAAAATGCCATGAATCTTTCAAATGATTGGTAGAAATATAATCAATAATCAATTCTTGAGTTCCATCGTTTGATAGATCATCAAAAATAAGGACCTCATCAGGCTTTCTTGTTTGATTCTTAATTGAATCGAGTTGTTCAATAAGAAATTTATTTCCATTAAATGTAGCCATAACTACAGATACTTTCATAAGCAAAACACCATCTTAACTTAATTCTTCTTTATATATTAGTCTCATCATATCCTGAACTTTATCCAAACCGAATGATTGAATAGTTTGCAGATTACTATTAGCGAATTTCTCCTTGTTTTCTATAGCAGAATTAATAGCACTAGTAATACTATTTATATCTCTAGGATTAAACAAACAATTTGAAATTAAATCTGTATTCCCCCTAATATTTCCACAAGCAACTGATAAGCCAGCCGACATAGCTTCCATTAAACTAACATTTAATCCTTCTCTAATAGATGGAAGCACATAGACATCGGCAGCTGAATAGAAATCAACAACATCAGATCTATATCCCATAAGTCGTAAATCAACATTACAATCCTTAGCAATAGATATTAATCTGTCTTTTAACTCCCCTTTTCCAACAATAACGTATGTTATATCTAAATCCTTAATTGCTTTTATAACAACTTCATGATTCTTATTCTCATTAAGTTCACCAACAGATAGCAACATGATTCTATCATCAGCTAGTCCTAATTCTGTTCGAATCTTATTTCTTCTATTATCATTTGACTTAAAGAATTTAGTATCAACTCCAACGCCGGGAATATA